>VFSW01004232.1_pt1 | contig 21414 bp, 14 predicted proteins | sample 5358111 | NCBI WGS metagenome assembly VFSW01 (sample SAMN11554181, study PRJNA540505) | mine drainage metagenome | isolation source: sediment from site ElyBrook_90M | place: USA: Ely Copper Mine, Vershire, VT | collected 2017
GGGCGCCCGCGCCGGTAGTCAGGGAAAATTCTGCGGGCGTGAGGGACGGCGCCGTGGCTGCGGGTTTCATCGGGCCATCTCCTGGCGGGCGCGCTCGATCGCGCGCAGCATGCGCGTGTGGGTGAAGCAGCGGCAGAGCACGCGCGACATCGCCTGCTGAATCTGCATTTCATTGGCTTTGGGATTCTTGTCGAGAAACGCCTTGGCGGTTAGAATCACGCCGTTCAGGCAGAAGCCGCACTGCGCGGCCTGCTCTTCGATGAAGGCTTTCTGAATCGCGTGCGGCTTTTCGGGCGTGCCCAGACCGTCGAGCGTAATAATCTCGACGCCCTGCACCGACTCGACGGGCGTGATGCAGGAACGCACCGCCTGCCCTTTCACCAGAACGGTGCAAGCGCCGCACTGGCCGAGGCCGCAACCGAACTTCGGGCCGCGCAAGGCGAGGTCGTCGCTCAAGGCGTAGAGCAGCGGCGTGGTCGGATCCAGATCCAGAGTGTGCGTCTGGCCGTTGACTTTCAAAGTAATTGCGCTCATAGCTCAACGGTATTGCGAACCGGGAAATTCGTCAAGGGAGGAAGCAGCGCAGGTCAGGAAAGGGAGATGACGAATTTGAGGACGCAAGTTATAGTTCAGCGTCCAAAGTGACAATTTGCGATAGGATTTGAGCGATGCGGAAAGGCGTACAAGACAGTGAAGATTGACAAGATCTATACGCGCACGGGAGATGACGGAAAAACTTCTCTCGGCGAAGGGACGCGGCTGCCGAAGGACCACGCGCGCGTCGCCGCAATGGGCGGCGTGGATGAGGCGAACGCCGCGTTGGGCGTCGCCCTATTTCATGTAGATGATGCCGGCGTGCGCGAACTTCTGCGCCACGTCCAGAACGATCTGTTCGACGTGGGGGCGGACCTGGCTCAGCCGGAACGCGTAAGCGAGCAGACAAAGCCGCTAAGGATATCGGAAGCGCAGGTCAGCAGTTTGGAGCGCGAGATTGACGCCTACAATGCGGACCTCGCGCCGCTCGACAGCTTTGTGCTGCCCGGAGGCAGCGCGGCGTCCGCGCATTTGCATTTGGCGCGAACAGTGGTCCGCCGGGCCGAGCGCGAAATTGTGCGGCTCGCCTCCGAGGAGGCGCTCAATCCGAATCTTGTCCGCTACGTCAACCGCCTGTCCGATCTTCTCTTCGTCCTGGCGCGCTATCTGAACGGCAAGGGCAAGGACGATGTCCGCTGGCAGCCGGGACGAAACCGGTAGACCTGCCAATCCCGGCGCGGCGCGTGTTACGTTATGCCCCTTCATCCGCGTTTTCTTTGTCCTACGGACAGTTTTCTCCTGAACTCTTGTACAGTTTTTCAATAACGGCACATGGCCCTAAACTTCCAAAGGAAGCAAGGTGATGTAATGCTATTTTTGAGATTCAGGGACGTCGAGCAAGAAGACTCGAGCGCTTTCACTGGAGGAGCGGAGTGCAGACCAGCGGTCCCGGCTCAACCGAAAAGGTGCGCATAGGCAGCGTGTGCCTGCGGCTTGTGGGGACCGCCCTGCTGCTCCTCGCCGGATTCCTCCTCCTTTCGATTCGCGCCGAAGCGCAGATTTCCCCCGGCCCGCTCGCCAAGGCTCACAAATCCCTCGACGGCGCCACGCAGTGCGTCAGTTGCCATCAGTTCGGAACCAAGACCCCAACCTTCAAGTGCCTGGAATGCCACAAGGAAATCGCGGCGGATGTCACGGGCAACCACGGCTACCACGGTCTGCTCAAAATGCAGAATCCCAACGGCCGGGACTGCGTGCGCTGCCACCTCGAGCACAACGGAGAGAACTTCACGCTGGTGCATTGGGAGCCGTCGCAAAAACAGTTTGATCACAACCAGACCGGATACAAGCTGGTGGACAAGCATGCCAGCGTGGCCTGCGAGAAGTGCCACACCTCGGCGCACATGATCCCGGCGATCCGGGCGCTCGTGAAGAAAGAAAATCTGAATGCGTCGTTCATGGGGATGTCCCAGGATTGTGTCGGCTGCCATGAGGACGTGCACAAGGGACAACTCGGTCCGGAGTGCACGAAGTGCCACAACATCATTGACTGGAAAGAGGCCAAGCAGTTCGATCACTCGAAGACAAAATATCCGCTCACGGGATTGCACGCGAAAGTGGATTGCGCGAAGTGCCACTTCCCTGCCGGCCCCGACAAGACCGTCAAATATACCGGGATCAGATTTGAAAATTGCAATGACTGCCACCAGGACCCGCACAAGGGCGCGTTCAAGGGCAAGTGCGAGGATTGTCATACGACCAGCGGGTGGAAGAACGTCGTCAACCTCTCTGCAAAGTTTGATCACTCAAAGACCAAGTACCCGCTTGTCGGCGCGCACGTGAAGGTGGCCTGCACGGATTGCCACGCCAAGGGTGATTTCAAGAAAGAGATCAATTTCAGCCAGTGCATGAATTGCCACTCGCCGGACCCGCATAAGGGCCAGTTTCAGGCGCGCAGCAGCAAGGGCGAATGCGCGGAGTGCCACACGGTGGATGGTTGGAAGCCATCCCTGTTTGACGTGAAGGCGCATGCGACGTCGAAGTATCCGCTCGAGGGCAAGCACGCGGCGGTCAAGTGCGAGAAATGCCATACGCCGGCGGGCAAGGACACGGTCTATAAGGTGAAATTTGCCGCATGTCTTGACTGCCACAAGGACGAGCATGACAAGCAGTTCGCCGCTGCCCCCTACCAGAACCGCTGCGAGGATTGTCATACGGTGAAGGACTTCCACCGGTCCACCTATACGATTGCCAAGCACAAGAATTCGCGCTTTCCGCTCCTGGGCGCGCACGCCGCCGTTTCCTGCGCGGAGTGCCACAAAGCGGGCCTCGCCGGGCGCACCGACAATATCCTTCCCTTCCGCTTTCAGGACAGGACCTGCATCGCGTGCCACACCGATCCGCATAAGGGCGAATTCAAGGACCGCATGGCGGCAAAGCGGGCCGATGGAACTCCCGCCGGGTGCGAAGCATGCCACAACGTGCGCACGTGGATTGACATCAAGGGCTTCGACCACTCCAAGACGAAATTCGATCTGGTGGGAGCGCACCGCGTAGTCGGCTGCGCGGATTGCCATAAGGCTCCGGCAGGCTCGCATGACATTCAGTTCAAGGGAACTCCCAAGAATTGCGATGCTTGCCATGCCGACATGCATGGGGGGCAATTTGCCGCGAAGAACGGAGTAACGACCTGCGAGGATTGCCATACCTCGGTTCGCTGGAGTCCTTCGACGTTCGACCATGACAAGCGGACGCAATTCCCGCTGACCGGCGCGCATGAAGATGTAGGCTGCCCGCAATGCCACTCCCTGCAGAAGGAAGTGCAGGGGAAACTGATCCTGTTCTATAAGCCCACTCCCAAAGCCTGCGCCGACTGCCATGGGCCGTCAGTCCCCGCCGAGAAATGAGAATTATTTTAATTGAATGTGTCCTTTTTTTGATATACAAAAATAACTTGATTCATTAAGCACTGGATGCATTCCCGGGTACCGAGGAATCGATCTGGAAGAGAGTATCGGGGACATCCCGGAATGGAACCATTGTTCAGCTGCACCGTCCCCCACCGAACAATAACCGGGACCTGAACAATTCCTGTCCCCGAGGCCAGTAGATTGTGACTTGCCTGACGCGGTAAACTTCCTGTGACGAATGAACAGCGCCTGGACCGATGCGAATTAAGTCTTTACAAGACAATGAAATACGGAATATTTCAATTCGCCAAAGGGCTCGTCATTTTGCTCTTTTTGGTGCCCGCTTGCTTGAGTCCGGCTGAAGCGCAGCGCCAGGCGAGCAAGAGCCCCCACGGGCCTTTGAACATTCCATGTGAAAACTGCCACACCAGCACAAGTTGGGCGCCCATCCGCGCCGTCCCGGAATTCAACCATAACTCGACGCGCTATCCCCTCCTCGGGGCGCACGAAAAGATCTATTGCACGCAATGCCACGTCAAGCCTGTGTTCACCAATGTGGGCAAGAATTGCACCGACTGCCACGCCGATATTCACCGCCGCCAGATGGGGGCGAACTGCGCCCAGTGCCACACGCCACTCGGGTGGAACGTCTCAGTGCAGGCGATCCAGAATCACTTCAACCGGTTTCCGCTGCTCGGAATGCACGCCGTGGTGGAATGCGACGCCTGCCACAAGAATGCAGCCGTCGGGAATTATATGGGCCTGTCCACGGCGTGCGTGACCTGTCACATGCCGGACTTCAATCAGACCGTGAATCCGAATCACGCGGCGGCCAAATTCTCCACCACGTGCGAAACCTGTCACAGCAGCTTTGACAACTGGCTGAACGCCACGTTCGATCACAACGCAGTGGGCTTTTCGCTGACCCTGGGACATGCGAATGTGCCCTGCGCGTCCTGCCACCTCAATGGCAATTACAATTTGACGATCACTCAGAACGACTGCGGAAACTCGCAATGCCATTTGACGACCTGGCAGCAGACGACCAACCCCGTGCACCCCTCCACCGGCGCCGCATTCGCCGCGGCAAACTGCGCGACGTGCCACAACACGGCCATCTGGACCACAACGATTTTTGATCACACGACGACGGGATTCCCGCTGACCAACGGCCATGCGAACGTGACTTGCGCCCTCTGCCACATCAACAACAATTACAATCTGACAATCGCGCCGACGGATTGCGGAAATTCGCAGTGCCACTTGACGACCTGGCAGAACACGAACAATCCGGTTCACTCGACGTCGGGATCGGCATTTGCGGCGGCAAACTGCACGACTTGCCACAATACGCTGAGTTGGACGACGGCCATCTTCAACCACAGCGCGACGGGATTCGCGCTTACCGGAACGCATATGTCGCCCACGCCGACCGCGTGCGCCGCTTGCCATATAAACAACAATTACACTTTGAACTCGACAGACTGCTACGGATGCCACGCGGCAGCGTTCCAGAGCACGGCCACGATGGGGGGGAATGTTCCGAACCATGTGTCCGCCGGATTCCCGACGACGGCAGCGGCCTGCGCCACTTGCCATCCGATCACGACATGGTCGGCGGGCGTGTTTGATCACACCGCGACCGGGTTCCCGCTGACCAACGGCCACGCAGGAGTAGCCTGCGCTCTGTGCCACATCAACGGCAACTATGCCCTGACGATTCAGCCGACCGATTGCGGAAACTCGCAGTGCCACTTGACGACCTGGCAGACCACGAACAATCCGGTTCACTCGAGCTCCGGCGCCGCATTCGCCTCGGCAAACTGCTCGACCTGCCACACGACGACGGGCTGGACCGCGGCTTCGTTTGACCACAGCGTTACGGGCTTCACCCTGACCGGCACGCACATGTCGCCCACGCCGACGCCTTGCGCGTCCTGCCACGCGAATAACAATTATTCTCTAAATTCGGCCGACTGCTACGGCTGCCACTCGCAGGTATTCCAGAACACGACGACGATGGGCGGCACGGTGCCCAATCACATCACGGCCGGATTCCCCACGGCCGCGGCGCAATGCGCGGCGTGCCACCCGATCACCACATGGGCAGCGGGCGTATTCAATCACAGCACTACGGGCTTCGCGTTGACTGGTGGGCACACCGCCGTGGCCTGCAATCTTTGCCACATCAATGGTAATTATTCGCTCACGATCCAGCAAAACGATTGCGGCAATTCGCAGTGCCACTTGAACGATTGGACGGCCACGAATGCCCCGCCGCATGCGTCAGCTGGGTTGGTCTTTGCCGCGGCAAATTGCTCGACCTGCCACACGACAACCACCTTTACAACAGCCACGTGGGACCACGGCACGACCGGATTCACGCTGACGGGAATGCATATTTCTCCGTCTCCGGCGCCGTGTGTCGCCTGCCACATCGGCAACAACTACACATTGAATTCCACGGCCTGCTACGGCTGCCATACGACCGACTGGAATTCGACGGCCACACTGGGCGGCTCTGTTCCGAATCACATCACCGCGGCTTTCCCGACCGACTGCTCGATCTGCCATTCGACGTCTAATTGGACGAGTTCAACGTTCAATCACTCGACCACGACGTTCCCGCTGACGGGGGCGCACCAGACGGTCGCGTGCGCGCTGTGCCACGTGAATGGAAATTACAACGGCACACTGCCGACCGCCTGCTACAGCTGCCACACCACGGATTACCAGAACACGGCGACCCTGGGCGGGTCGGTGCCGAACCACGTGTCGCTGTCTTACCCAACGACCTGCGCATCCTGCCACACGACAACGTCGTGGCTCGGCGCGGTATTTGACCACAGCACCACCGGATTCGCATTGACCGGCGCGCACGTCACGGTCGCCTGCAACCTGTGCCACACCAGTTCGGCCGTTCCGCCAACTGACTGCTACAGTTGCCATACGGCACAGTGGAACAGCACGGCAACACTCGGCGGCACCGTGCCGAACCACATGGCCGTTGGGTGGACAGGAACGCCTGCGCAGTGTGCGACCTGCCACACAACTACGAATTGGCTTGGCGCGACTTTTACTCATTCCTGGTTTAGCACAACTCACGGCAATGCGGGCGGCATCTGCGGGACTTGCCACAAGAATTCTTCGGACTATTCCGTGTTCATGTGCTCGAACACCACGTGCCATCCACCGGCCAACGTGAATTCCAATCACCAGGGCGTTTCAGGCTACGTATACAGCACGGGCGTAACCTGCTACGCGTGCCACAAGAATGGCGGCGGGGGGTGAGTTTGTTTCGGGCTGTTTTCCTCGTAATTCTTCTGCTGGCATTCGGGTTCGCGGGGGCGCTTCATGGGCAGTCGAACCCGAATGATGCCCCGCCTGCCTCGGGGCAGCCAAAGGCGGCATTGCCCGCCGCCGGGGAGGCCGGCAAACCTCAGGAACAGGCTCCCCAGGGGCCAGCAATCCAAACAAAGACTGCACCGTCCCCGGCGCCTGAAAAAAATGTATTCCAGGTGAAATATGTGTCGGACGGCGCGGTCTACCTGGACGCCGGGCGCAACGCGGGTCTTGTGGAAGGAATGCTCCTGCACGTGGTGCACGCCGATCCGGGCGGCGGAACAACGGAGGCGGTGCGCTTTCAGGGAGTTCCCCCCATCGCGGATATCCGGATTTTTTCCATCGCCGATACCTCGAGCGCCGCGGAGATCGTAAGATTCACGGAAGATTTGAACAAGGGCGATATAGCCTATCTGGACGTGTCCAGCGTTCATCAGAGAGAAGAAACCAAGAACAGCGCGGAATCCGAGAACTATCCCGTGCTCACTACGTTTTCCTATGGCGATCCCCTGGACGAAGAGTTGCGCACGAAAAACTCTCCGGCGTCAAAGGAATTGACCGAGGGAAATCAGTTGCGGGGACGCATCGGGTTTGACACGGGAATGCTGACGGAACCGGGGGGATTCAGCTCCCGCCAGGTAGGAATGTTAGTGCAAGCGGATATGAGCCAGATCGGCGGAACACACTGGGATCTGCGCGGCTACTATCGCGGCATGCTGAATACGCAGAATCTGAATGCCGCCGGCGGCACTCCTCCGCAAACGCTGAACGACCTGATGAACCGGACCTATCATCTGTATGCGGAATACCAGAATCCGGATTCCGTCGTCGTCATGGGATTCGGGCGGCTGTATCTTCCCTATGCGACCAGTCTGAGCACGATTGACGGCGGATATTTCGGCTATAAATTTTCACAGCGATGGACCGCGGGCGTATTTGGAGGGAGCACTCCGGACCCAACCTCCTGGAGCTATAACCCGAATCAGCAGATCGCGGGCAACTTTGTCAATTACCAGGCCGGGGATTTCGAGCATATGAGGATCAGCAGCACAGCCGGCCTGGCGATGACGTCCATCGCGTGGCACGTGGCGCGGCAGTTCGCCTTCGCCGAGAATAACTTTTCCATCGGTCATACCTTCTCGATTTACAACTCCCTGCAGTTCGACAAGGGCCGGACCGCTCTTCAAAATCAGACGTACTCGACCGGGCTGACGCAAAGCTTCACGAGCGTGAGATATCAGCCCATCAAACTGCTGACCTTTGACCTCAACCACAACTATCTGGTCAGCCTTCCCACGTTCGACCCGGCTTTGATCAGCCTTGGACTTCTGGACCAGTACCTGTTCCAGGGATTTAGCGGCGGCGCGACCGTGGACCTGCCCTACCACGTTTCCCTTTCCACTGATCTCGGACGCAGCAAGAGCAGTTCGGACAAGGCCAATGCGCTAAACCAAATGTATGGAATCACTTTTGGGGAGATCGCCAAAACGGGGCTGCATGTGGATTTGCGGTACACGAAGTTCAACAGCTCTTTTGGACTGGGCGACTACGAATATGTGTCGGTTTCCCGCGGCGTCTCCGACAAGTTGCACGTGTCCATGCAGGCCGGCACGCAACATCTGACTTCAACATATAGCACCAATTCCGATTCCCGGTTTATCACCGGGACGGCCGACTGGTCACTGGGATCCAGGTTTTTCCTGGAAGGGCTCTATACCTGGAATATGGGCACGACCATGAATTACACACAGATGGATTTTACGTTCGGTTACCGGTTCGGAGGATTCAAGCCCAAATGATCGCGCGCAACGGTCAAACCCGGAACTCGGCCCTTCCCCGCAGAAGTTTCGTGTGGCGGAGCGCCACTCTATTCGCTCTTGTGCTGGTGTGCGCGGGCGGACGCGCTTTTGCGCAGATACCGGATACGGCAGCCACTCCGGAACCCACCGCCAAGCCGGAACCGGCAGCCTCTGCAACCGCCGCTCCCGCGACGGATCCCCTGTCGCGCGCGCGAAAGCAAATTCTCGATTACTTCGACAAGTTTTCCGACATGACGTGCAAGGAGACGGTAACGCAACTCGTTCTGAACCGGAGCGGCCGGACAATCTACCGGGAAAATTCGACTTACGACTACCAATTCCAGACGACGGAAACCAACGGGAACTGGAAATTCGTGGAGACGCGAGAGGTTCGCAACCAGGCGTTTCGCGATCCGGCGCGGTCTCTGCTCGTCACCACCGGATTTGCCAGCCTGCTGCTCGTGGCGCACCCGATGTATGAGGCCAGCTATACCTTCGAAGACGACGGGACGGAATCGCTCGGCGGCGTGTCCTATGATCGCATCCGGTTCAAGCCCGTCGCCGGAACTTCCTCTCCCGCTTCCTTGCGCTTGCGCGGCAAGAACTATCCCCTTCCCCTGTCTGGCATGTTGTGGGTGGATCGGCAATCGGGAGGAATTGTGAGACTCGAAGCCACTGTGGATTCGGGCCTGAGCGATATCGGTCTCGCCAGCATGCACAGTGAAGTCTATTTTGTGCAGCATCAGTTCCATGGCTCGCCCATTCCGGAATGGGTGCCGGAATCAGCCACTATAGACGTGCAAACTCCGCGCCAGCATTGGCGCAACTTGCATCACTTTACGGATTACAAGCGATTTGAAGTCAACGTCCATGAGGAGATTGGTAAAAATCCATGAGTCCACTAGCGACACTACCACCACCGTCGGTTCTACCAACCAAGGAAGCCGGCCAACGGGCTGTCAGCAAGGAAGTCAGCAAGGCGATCCAGGCGGAGAAGCGGCACAAGCAGAGACTTCTCGCTGCCTGGATTCTGACCGCGATTGTCGTTGGAGCATTTGCGGCCTACGGATTCAACTATTACATCCTGTCCTCTTCGGACCGTCCTTTTTCTCCGAAGCACGCGCTGTTGCGCCCGAGCGGCCCGATTGGCATAAATCTGGGGCTTTTCGGCGTGCTGATGTTTTTCGTGATTTTCCTCTACCCGCTACGCAAGCGCTGGGGCTGGCTCGGCAAGCAAGGCAACTCGCGGCACTGGCTCGATTTTCACGTGATTTTGGGAACCGCCGCGCCGCTCGTCATCGCTCTCCACTCCTCGTTCAAATTTGGCGGGATCGCAGGCATGGCCTTCTGGATCATGACCGCCGTCACGCTGAGCGGCTTTATCGGACGGTACCTGTATTCGCAGATTCCGCGAAGCTTGAATGCCGCCGAATTGAGCATCAAGGAGATTCAGCAAGAGGAAGTGAAGCTGCGCTGGGAAGCGGAGGAGCAGCATGACTCGATTGGAACAGATCTGGTGGACCTGTTCGTGCTGCCGACTCCCGAGCAGGTGGCGAAGTCGAATCTGTTCGCCGCTCTTGGCTGGATGATGTGGCTCGACTTCAAGCGGCCGTTTCAAGTCTCCCTCTTGCGGCTGCGCGCCGGAGGATTCGGAACGTGGATCGGATCGGTGTTCGGAATCCTGCGCACCCACAATCATCATTTGGAAAGGGCGATTCAAAATGCCCGGACACAGGCCTCCCTGTCCAAGCGTCTGCTGTTCCTGTCGCAGACCAAGACGGTGTTCAACCTCTGGCACGTGGTGCACCGGCCGTTTAGTTATTCTTTTGCAATATTAGCGATCCTGCACATTGTGGTCGTGCTCGGAATGGGGTATAGGTAAACGAGGCGGCGGTTGATACCCGCCGGATGCCGGAGGGAAACCTGCATGAAGCGCGGCCCATTCTATTGGATTCTCTGCGGACTTCTCGTCGTGTGCACGGGCTGCAAGAAGCAGGTCAGCAATGCCGACGCCATTCGCGACGGCATCAACCGGCATTTGAGCGGGATCAAAACGATCAACCTGAGCGCGATGGATATCATCATCAACAACTATTCCATTCAGGGCGATCAGGCCCAGGCGCAGGTGGAGTTCCGGCCGAAGACCGGCGCTCCGCAGGGCGCGGGAATGCAGGTGAACTACTCGCTTCAAAAGCAGAATGGCGTCTGGACCGTCCAGAAAACTGAAGCGGTAGGCGGAGCGATCCAGCATCCTGCTCCGGGCGAAAATCCAAACCAGACAATGATGCCGGGTGCTGCCGCAGGATCGTCTTCGGCCCTCCCGAATCTGCATGATTTGGCGGGCGGAGGCGCTCCAGGCGGAGCACAAAGTGGCGCATTGCCGCCAGGGCATCCTCCGATCAATGCACAGGGAAATTCGCAGGGGCAGGGCCAGTCTTATAACAATCCACGCTGAAGGTTCACGGGCGCACGGGAAAAGCACATCCCCACCGCATTCGTCATTCCGAGCGAAGCGAGGAATCCCTCCTTCTTTTTCGCGAAATGCCCCGGGACACGGAGGGATTCCTCGCTTCGTTCGGAATGACCAAATAACCTACTTTTTCCGCAAGTTGCGGAGACTCCAAAACACCATTCACTTCTTCCCCGCTTCTTTTTCGAGAGATTCCAGTTCATGAACCAGTTGTTCGGCCTGGTCGCGAATCTTGCGGACTTTTTCTGCCAGCGCGGGAACGTCCGCTGCTTTTCCGGCTGATGAAGAAGTTGCAGCTGCCGCAGCGTTTGCAGAGCCGGTCTCAGCGGGCATACGGCTGCCGGTAAGTTCCGCGAGGGCCTGCTCAAAAGTGTCCTTGTAAATCAGACGGTCGCCCATGGCGATGACGACTTTTTTGAGTTGCGGCATTTTAGCTTCCGTCGCTTGAATGTAGATGGACTCCACGTACAAAAATCCGCCGGTCACGGGAAGCACGACAATATTTCCGCGCAGCACGCGCGATCCCTGCTGGTTCCAGAGAGTAAGGTCCTTGGAGATCACCTGGTCCTGATCAATCCGCGACTCGATCTGCATCGGGCCATACACCAGTTGCTGCTTGGGCAACTGGTAGTAGATCAGTTCTCCCAGATGATCGCCGTCGCAGCGCGCGGCCATCCAACCAATCAAATTGTCCTTTCCGCGAGGCGTGAACGGAAGGATCAGCAGGAATTCAGGCTGCTTTTCGCCGGGCAGAGTGGCCACCACATAGTTGGGATGCACGGCCTCAGGCTGGCCGGATTGTCCATAGAGATTGCGCGCCACGTCCCAGAGATCTTCCTTGTTGTAGAAGACCTGCGGGTCGCGCATGTGAAAGCTGCGGTAGGCTTCGGCCTGTGCGCTGAAGAGCGTTTCGGGATAACGCACGTGGCGGCGCAGATCGGCGGACATCTCCGAAGCAGGACGAAACAGTTGCGGAAACAGATGCTGATACGCCTCGATCAGCGGATCTTCCGGATCGAAAATATACAGCGACACTTTTCCCGTATAGGCATCTACCGTCGCCTTGACGGAATTCCGAATGTAATTCGCGCCGTCCTCGAGGCCCGGAACGGCGATTGCTGCGGAATACGGGTGCGAGAGTGAAGTCGTATAGCCATCCGCGATCCAGACGAGCCGACCGTCGTCGGTAATGACGAGATAGGGATCGGGGTCCCAGGTGAGAAAACTCGCGACGCGCGAAAGGCGATCCTCGACGCGCCTGTGAATCATCATGCGGCTTTCGCCCTTGAGGTAACCCGTAAACAGAATATTCGGCTCGCCTTCGGAGATGGCCGCGGCGGCCTTGATCAATAGAGAGCCTACCGGAAATCCGCCCGAGCCTTGATAGGTTGAGTATTTATTCTGATCGCCGGAAGGATAATCAAACTCTTCGCGAGCCGTGTGGACAAACACAGGGTCCTGCGTCTTCTCGCCGTAATAGATTTCCGGACGCACGAGTTGAAAGCCGGGCGTCTTGATTTCGGGCGGAGCATTTTCGATGAGCAGGACCGGCAGGCCATCGGGCGTGATCTTGTTCACCTCGGAAAGCACGACGCCAAATCCGTGTGTGTAGATGAACCGCGGATTGATCCAGCTTTGGCTGGCCTCGGCGGACAACTGGCTGACGTCCAGTTCACGCGGAGAAAGCAGCACCTGCTTGATGCGGCCGTTCGGAAAATAACGGTCCACATCAGTGGTGGGAAAGGCATAGTAGGGCCGCAGCGCCTGAATTTGCGTGACTGTGGCTTCGTAGGCGCGCAAGTCCCACAGACGCACGTTGTCAAGAAGCGTGGCATCCTGCAAGGGATCAACCGTCGCCTGCGCGGAGGCCTTGAAGGCGCGTTCGGCGGAGTTGCGATCGAGACCGAAGGCCATCGAAGTCGCCTGAATGTGGCGCTCGATGTAGGGCCGCTCGATGGAGATTTCATTCGGTCGGACGTAAACCGCGCTCACGAGAAACGGCAGGATAATTTGGAGCCCAAAGAATGCGCCGATCAGAATGGCGGCTTGCTTGTAGCGCCGCGTCCAGACCAGCGGAAGCCCGGCAATAGTTACGACGATCAGCAGCCAGCGCAAAGGGAGCGTAACTTTTTCGTCCACGAAATCGGCGCCGGTCATGAAGGCGTGCGAATTCAGGAGCAGCTCAAAATTCCCGAGGTAAATCCAGGCGGCAAACCCAGCGATCAGAATTACTCCGAGGATACGCACAAATCCCGCCCGCGCGGCGCCCGGCAACCAGAGCGAACCGGGACCAAGAACGAGCGTGCGCCCGGGGCCTTGGTCAAACTGGGCGTAGCGCATGCGCTCCCACATCTGCCAGCCGCGCGCCGTGGCCCAAAAAACGAGCGCGCAAAACAGCGCCAATACAAAGGCAAAGCTGAGAATTTCCGTGAGAAACGGCAAAGTGAAAAGGTAGAACGGCAGCCCGCGGGAGAAAACCGGGTCTTTCCATGCGCCGGCTGCTATTCCGCGCGACCCGAAATACCGCATGACTGTCCAGTAGTCAATCGTTCCCGAGGAGAACAGAATCGCCACGACAGCCAGCACCAGGGGAACGAGGCGTGAATAGAGGCGATACTCGCGGCTTTGGATTCCAGCAAAGTGCAGACCGCGCGCATGTGCGATCCAAAGCGCAACGAATGACACGAGCGAGCCGGCCGTCGCGGGAGCGATGGTGTACCACAGCATGCCCAGCCACGTGCTCACCTGGCCGATCTCTTTCCACCAGTTGTATTCGATGATGTAAGTGGAAAACGTTCCGGCAGCCCAAAAAATAAAGAGGAAAAGGGCCACACCAATAATCAAATTGCGAATTTGTGAGGGGCGCATGGGTAGGTTGCATCGTACCACAGCGCCGAGTGGCAGCCACGGATTGCAGCCCAAGGCGAAGGATGCAGCCTACTGGGGGGAAGTGGCCGGTTTGCACTTTGCGGCGTTTCGCTAATTAAAAGAAAGAAATCCCAATTAAGAGGAAACCAATTCCGCCTGCTTGGCCTTGGCTTCCTTGCTGCCTTCCGCAGTCAAATCCTTGGCGCCGACCTGCACGCCGACCTTTTTGAGGAACGCCGTGGGAGGCTCGCCGCCGGCGAAGACCCACACAAAATCGTTGGGCATCTCCTGAACAATGCCGCTCACTTCGAGCAGGACGGACTTTTCCTTGATCTCGACCGGAATGGAATGGAAGATGGCCTTCAATTTTCCGGACTTGATCATCTCCGTGACCTTCTTTTCATTGCGGTCCTTGATGCGGGTGAAGGCTTCCTTGCGGTAGGAGAGGGTGACCTTGTTGCCGACCTGATGCGCCAGGCCCATGGCCGCTTCGATGGCGCTGTCGCCCCCGCCGACGACGAGGATGTTCTTGTTGATGTAATGATCGGCTTCAATGAGGCGGTACATGACTTTCGGGAGTTCCTCGCCCTTGACGCCCAGTTTCCGCGGGCTTCCTCCCTTGCCGAGAGCAAGGACGACGGTCAGAGCGCGGTGTTCGCCCTTGATCGTGGTTACCGTGAAAATGCCGTCCTCGCCTTTCTTGATTTCCGTGACTTTTTCGCCCTGGCGGAACTTGAAGTCCGCCTTCTTCAGAATTTCGGCCCACACGGCGAGAAGATCTTCCTTGGAAAGTTCGGTCTTCTTGAATTTTCCGTACAGGGGAAGCTCGACCGGACTCGTCAGCACGAGTTTCTGGCGGGGATATTTCGCAACGGTGCCGCCCATTTCTCCCTCATCCACGGTGAGGTATTTCAGCTTCTTTTCGATGGCGCGCAGCGAGGCGCTGATACCGCCCGGTCCGGCGCCGACAATGAACGTGTCGAGGACGTCCGCTCCCGGTTTCCCGTTACGCAACGCGGGCATCTTTTCGGCGAGGATATCTATGCATTCGCGGCCCTGGTTGACGGCATTCTTGATGAGCGCCAAGCCGCCCAATTCTCCGACGATATACATTCCAGGAACGCTGGTTTCAAACTCGGGGCTCAGTTGCGGCATGTCGCGGCCCATGCTGGGGTTGGCCATGACCATGGTGATCGCCCCGACCGGACAAACCTCGGCGCAAAGACTATGGCCGATGCACTTATATCCGTTCACGATGGCGGCCTGGCCGCCGATCATTGCCAGCACGTCGCCTTCGGGGCAGACCGTTGTGCAGGTGGCGCAGCCGATGCAATAGGTCGTATCAATGTGAGGATGCTGCGATTGCGGACCGTCGGAACGCAGCTTCCCCTTCTTCACCGCTTCCGCCGCCATGGCCGCCCGTTTCTTCTCGGCGTTCATATAACGGCGGACGAACAGTACAGTTATAATCCCAGCGATTAAGAGGCCGACGAGATTATTCATAATCTCTATTTTCTCACGGAAAACGGCTGGCTGGGCTCAGCTCTCAACGCAGTTGTGCCGCAATACCAAAGGAGTTGTGCCGCTGCCTTGCCGGGGGAAGAGACGGCACAATCCCCTCAAATATGGTCCGATGCCCCGCCATAGCCCCCAGTTGCCCCAGCGTAGGCCCCTGGGCGGCTGCGGTCTAGACGGTCGGGTAAACAATGCGAAGAAAGTCTGCCGGGTTAAAAAAGCCTTTGCCCCAGACCGGGTCCAGATCAGCCAGCGGATTGGCGGCGATCACCTGCTCAAGGGATTTGCCGCCGGCCTTCAGTTTCTTCAGACGGGCATCCGCTGTCTGGAGCATGTCGCGGTAGTCCTTGAGGGCGGCTTTGGTGCCAAGCGGGCCGTGGCCGGGAATGACTTTCGTGTTGCTGTCAATCATGGCCAGCATTCGCGTGGAGGCGGCGATCACTCCGGCAATCGAGCCGCCCGTTCCCCGGTCAAGATAGCAGTACATGCCGTTAAAAAACACGTCGCCCATGTGCAGGACGTTGGCCCGCTGAAAGTGGACGTAAATGTCGGAGTCGGTATGGGCGGGAGCGAGATGCCCCAAAGTCAGGTGCTCGTCGTTGAAATGCATCTGATATGACCCGGCAAACGTATGCTGCGGGACAGCGTCGTCGGAAGCGGGATCGAAGTGGAAGTTCAGAACATCGAGGTCATGCGTCTCCCGCAAACGCTTGCGCGTATTTTCGTGAGCGATGAGCGTGGCTCCCGCGCGCGCAAAATTGGCATTGTTATCGGTGTGGTCCCAATGCCAATGCGTGTCAATTACATATTTGAGCGGGGCGTTGCCGATATCCGCGAGCGCAGCCTGCACGCGGTCCCAGGCGGAAGAGACGAAAGTATCCACCAATAGCTTTCCGTCCTGGCCGCTCGACACAACGACGTTGCCGCCAGGGCCGGAGAGCATGGTCAGATGATCGGCGAGGGGGGTGGATGCAATCGGAACTTTTCCGAATTCAGCGCGCGCGGCAACAAGGGGATCTGCTCCGGCGGGCGCCTGAAGAGATTGAGGGGGCCAGGCAGCGTAAAGCGATTCGGGAATCGCCTGCCCCAGCAGAAATCTGCCCGCGAAAGCTCCTCCGGTCCGCAAAATCCGGCGGCGCGTGACGCGGCCTTGCTCGGAAAAATTGTGCGGAAGGTTCATTGGGCACCTCATTGAGACCAAGAGTTTGCGCCTGAATCAATTCCAACGAATTACGCGGCCCGAAAAGGCAGAATCACTCCTTCAACCCGAGGGTGTCGCGGGAACTATATCAAAATCTTCCTGTTCACAAGAAGCGGAGGGCTGCCATTTTGGCCAGTGGACAATCGGGGATTGCGATCCGCGTCGCACAGGATCTTCCCTCCATGCCAAACTGTCTACCGATTGCAGAAGGCGCGAGCAGTACCTCTTGTCACGATTCACGAATCACATTACATTGACTATCGTGGCGAATGAGAAAGGAGCTCGCTGAATGGACCCGTTTGAATCGTATAAAGCGGAACAGAAAAAAAGATGGGCGCATTTTGCTCCGCTCGAGGTGCAAACCACTCCGTGCGCGGCACGCCTCGTTAAACACGCGGGAATCCGCGCCGGCCAAAAAGTGCTCGACGTGTGCTGCGGCACGGGAGTCGTCTCCGTGACGGCGGCGCGGCTCGGCGCGCGAGTGACGGCGCTCGATCTGACTCCGGAACTCCTGCAGCGAGCGCGGGAAAATGCGGCCATTGGAAATGTGGACGTCGCTTGGCACGAAGGCGACGTCGAGGCTCTGCCGTTTGGCGACGCTTCGTTTGACTCCGTACTCAGCCAATTCGGACACATCTTCGCGCCGCGCCCGGAAGTAGCCATTCGTGAGATGTTGCGCGTGCTGAAGCCGGGGGGAACGATTGCGTTTTCCACATGGCCGCCGGAGCTGTTCGTCGGGCGAATGTTTGCACTGGCGGCAAGCTACCTCCCCGCGCCGCCGCCGGGAGTGGCCCCGCCGCCGCTGTGGGGAGATCCGAATATCGTGGGGCAGAGGCTGGGCAACGCGGTAAAGGACATTCTGTTTGACCGCGCCACGATGCTCGTGAACACGCTGAGTCCGGCGCATCACCGGACCGTCAGCGAGCGTACCGCCGGGCCGCTGGTGCGCCTCATTGCGGAACTCTCCGCAAGCGATCCGGCAAAACTTGAGGGGTTCCGGCGCCGCTACGATGCGCTCGCTTCGGAATATTTTGAGGACAATATTTTGCGGCAGGGTTTTCTGATGACCAGAGCGACGAAGATCTAAACGGATCCACGAGGAAAATCCATTATGAACATCCGGCCTATCCTGTACTCCGTCGCAACGCCCACACTCGGCGCCGCGATCCTGCTTGGAGCGGCTCTGCTGCCCGGCGCGGCAGCATTGCGCGCCGACGAGGGCATGTGGCTGTTCAGCAATCCTCCCGTAAAACTTCTCCAGGAAAAATACGGGTTCACGCCGGGCGAGGGGTGGCTCGAGCACATCCAGAAATCTTCCGTGCGTTTCAATAACGGCGGATCGGGCTCGTTCGTCGGCGCGAACGGGCTGGTGATGACGAATCATCACGTGGGCGCCAACTGCCTGGCGAAAATCAGCACCAAGGAAAACGATTACGTGGCCAATGGGTTCGAAGCCAAATCGCAGATCGCCGAGCCGAAATGTCCGGACCTGGAGCTCAACGTTCTCATGAGCATCGAGGATGTGACCGCGCGCGTGAATGGCGCGATCCTGGCGGGAATGGATTTTGCCGCCGCCGAGGGCGCGCGACGCGCCGAGATGAATACAATCGAGAAAGAGTCCCGCGACAAAACGGGGCTTCGCAGCGACGTGGTCACGCTTTATGGCGGCGGGCAGTATCACCTGTATCGCTACAAGCGCTATACCGATGTGCGGCTCGTCTTCGCCCCACAAAAGGCGATCGCTTTTTTCGGCGGCGATACGGACAATTTCGAGTATCCGCGATACGACCTGGACATCTGCTTCTTCCGCGTGTACGAGAAGAACGAGGCCCTCTTTGTGGAGGATTACCTGAAGTGGAGCGATCGTGGTGCAACCGAGGGCGACCTCGTTTTCGTCTCCGGCCATCCGGGCAGAACCGAGCGGCTCGATACGCTGGATCACCTCCAGTATCTGAGAGACTTCTCGCTTCCGGATACGCTGAATCTGCTGCGGCGGCGCGAAGTGCTTCTGGAAGGATATTCGGAGCGCAGCAGCGAGAACGAGCGCCGCGCCGAGCGCGCCCTGTTTTCCACGCGCAACAGGCGCAAGCTCAATATCGGGAGAATCAGCGGGCTCGAAGATCCGGCCTTCTTCGAGAAAAAGAAACAGCAAGAGATGGACCTGCGCCATCTGGTGAATCGCGATCTCGATTTGAAACAGAAATACGGCGATGCCTGGGATCAGATTGCGGCGAGCATCGAGACAATGCGCAAGATCCGCAATGAATACAATCTCTTCGGCATCGGCCCGCAGCGGCAGGGTGCCGCGTTCAACAGCGATCTCTTCGAGATCGCTATCACGCTCGTGCGGCTGGCGGCGGAGTCGTCCAAACCGAATGCGGAACGCCTGCGCGAGTATGCGGAAGCGGGACTCGATTCGCTGAAGTTGCAGCTTTTCTCCCCCGCCCCGATTTACGAGGACATGGAAATCCTGCAGCTCGGCGACTACTTCGGATTGATGACGGAAACTCTGGGCGCCGATAACGCCGAAGTGAAAGCCGTTCTGGCCGGAAAATCGCCGCACGACCGCGCCGTGGAATTGGTCGAAGGCACGCGCCTGAAGGATGTGGACACGCGCAAACGGATTGCGGAAGGCGGGTGGAAGGCCATCGAAAATTCAACGGATCCCATGATCGAGCTGGCGCTGAAAATTGATCCGGCCGCGCGGCAAATCCGGCAAACCTTCGAGCAGCAAGTGGAAGAGCCGCAGCGCCAGGCATACGCCAAGATCGCAAACGCAAAATTTGCCCTCTTTGGGGCGAGCCAATATCCGGATGCGACGTCCACTCTGCGGCTCGCATTCGGCGAGGTGAAAGGCTACACCGAGAACGGCAAGGCAATTCCCTCGGCCACGACACTCGGAGGCACGTACGAACATGCCGCGGACCACGGAAACAAGCCCCCGTTTGAGCTGCCCGCCAATTGGTTGCAGCAGAAAGCCCAGCTGAATCTTTCGACTCCGTTCAATTTCGTCAGCACCGCGGATATTATTGGAGGAAATTCGGGAAGCCCCGTGATGAACCGCGCGGGAGAGATCGTGGGGATTATTTTCGACGGCAACATCGAATCTCTCGTTCTCGATTATGCCTACACGGACCAGCAGGCGCGGGCAGTGGCCGTGCATACTTCGGGGATTATCGAAGCCCTGCGAAAAGTGTACAACGCCGATCGCCTCGCTTCCGAACTGACGCACCGGCGCTGATTCGCGCGCTTGATCACGTTTGATTATTTGTTCAGGGGCGTGGGGCGACGTTCATGTGATTCAGCGCGATGCGGCCGTTGTTGACGACCAGAATGACATCTCCGATATGCCGAATATTTTCGAGCGGGCTGCGGTCAATCACGACCAGGTCCGCTTCGTAACCCGCGCGAATCGAGCCGGTGCGCTTGTCCACTCCCAGTTCCTCGGCGGATACGGACGTGCCAGCCTTGATCGCATCCATCGGACCAAGACCAGCGTCGGAGAGTTCAATCATCTCGTCGGCCAGCGTCCGGTTGTTATTGACGAAATAAGTGGTGTCCGTGCCCGCCACGATTTTCACGCCGATCTTCCAGGCGCGCGTGACCAGTTCCCTGCCCGTGGGAAGCATGGCCTTGCCGCGCATCTGCAGGATCGGATTATCGTACTCGCCTTCGGGATCGGACAGGTCCACCGTGGCCGTAATCGTCGGATCGAGGTAGACACCCTTTTCTTTCATCAGTCGCAGTGTGTCGTCGCTCAAGTACGTGCCGTGCTCGATGCAATGCACTCCTGCTCGGACGGCCGCAGTGGCGCCTTCATTGCCGTGCGCATGGGCCACGACCTGGAGTCCGGCTTTGTTCGCTTCGTCCACAATGGCGGCAAGCTCCTCATCATTGAAAATCCGGATGCGGGGATCGGTGTCCGGCGTTCCCGCGCGCTCGGTCGCCATGATTTTGATGCGGTCCACGCCGCGGCTCGCCATCCGCCGAACCATGCGCCGGACTGCATCCGGGCCATGCACGCCGCTCATCAGGTCGCGGTCCTCCGGAAAATCAATGAAGTAGGCGTCGGCCGGATGCGTTCGCACGTGATAACCGGCGGCGACAATGTCCGGGATATCGGAGACGCCCTGATGATTGAGTTCGCGCATGCCAATGTCGGCGAAGTGGTCCACGCCCGCTTCCCCCACGGTAGTCGCACCGGATCGCAACGCGCGCCGCGCATCGGCCAAATTTCCGATGTGAACGTGGGCGTCCACAAATCCGGGGAGGAGCCAGTGCCCGGTCAGGTCCGTCACTTGGCCGCGGCCGGCTGGTGCGGGGCCGTGTCCAATACTTTGAATGCGGCCACCCGACACGACTACAGTGGCGTCAAGGTTAGGCGAGGCGGAAATTCCATCAATCACATTGGCGTGAACAAAGACCAGCATATCGTCCGGCGGAGTCTGGGCGAAGCAATTCAAGACTGCGGCCAGGAATAGAAGCAACAGGTAGGGAGCAAATCTCAACCGAATCAATGCTGAAGGGTTCATGATTTCTACCTCCGATTAAATGGAAATCTTCGCGCGACGTGCAGGCGCTCCAGCAACGCCCAAATGGGGTCTGAGGGCCGCGGCACCAACTAAGTCGGGAACTTCGAAATCAGAGGCTGCAAAAAAAGCGCCCCAGCACTCCCGTGATTACGAGGGGGGCGATCCAGCTCTAGTTCCGGTTTAGCCGAACGGGCATGCCCCAGGCGTGATTAATAGCGGCGGGGGGGATGGGGCATGTGGCGGG
>VFSW01004233.1_pt1 | contig 21413 bp, 23 predicted proteins | sample 5358111 | NCBI WGS metagenome assembly VFSW01 (sample SAMN11554181, study PRJNA540505) | mine drainage metagenome | isolation source: sediment from site ElyBrook_90M | place: USA: Ely Copper Mine, Vershire, VT | collected 2017
ATGAAGAACCAGGCGATCGTCTGCAACATCGGCCACTTCGACAACGAGATCGACGTCGCATCGCTGAAGCAGTACCAGTGGGAGAACATCAAGCCCCAGGTCGACCACGTGATCTTCCCCGACGGAAAACGCATCCTGCTTCTGGCTGAAGGCCGACTGGTGAACCTGGGCTGCGGCACCGGCCACCCTTCCTATGTAATGTCTTCGTCTTTTGCGAACCAGACCCTGGCTCAAATAGAACTGTACACGCGCACCGGCCAGTATCCGGTCGGCGTGTACACGCTGCCCAAGCATCTGGACGAGAAGGTCGCAAGACTTCAACTGACCACCTTGAACGCAAACTTGAGCGAGCTTTCCGAACAGCAGGCGGCTTACATCGGCGTGCCCAAGAATGGCCCGTACAAGGCGGACCATTACCGGTACTAAAGGCAGGAGTAAGGATGCAGGATTGAGGATTGCGCTAAAAACAGTGCACACTCAATCCCAAATCCTGAATTACCATCCTCGCTCCTCGATCCTATTATGAGACTGCTGCTGATCTGGATACTGAATGCGCTGGCATTGATTGCCGTGGCGAACTATGTGCCCGGCATCCGCGTCGACGGCTTCACCGCGGCGCTGGTCGCAGCGCTCGTGCTGGGTCTGGTCAACACCCTGATCAGGCCGCTTTTGCTGCTGCTCACGCTGCCCGTGACGATGCTGACTCTGGGCCTCTTCATCTTCGTGATCAACGGGCTTTTGTTCTGGTTCGTGGGCTCGGTGCTGCGCGGCTTCATCGTCGACAGTTTCTGGCATGGCGTGATGGGCGCGCTGCTCTACAGCATATTTTCATGGGCGCTTTCGGCCGCCGCCGCACAATTGATGAGAAAACAATGAGCAACTCGCATATCAGTTTTGAATTCTTTCCGCCCCAGACCGCCGAGGGCGTGGAAAAGCTAGGCCTTGCGCGCAGGGCGCTCGCAGCGCGTAACCCCGAGTTTTTTTCGGTGACCTTTGGCGCGGGAGGCTCCACGCGCGATCGCACGCTGGAGGCCGTGAGAGAAATCAAGGCGGAAGGCTTTGAGGCAGCCCCGCACCTTTCCTGCGTGGGTTCCACGCGCGAGAACATCGGCTCCATCCTTTCCACCTACAGGGAAGCGGGCATACGCCGCATCGTGGCGCTGCGCGGCGACCTGCCTTCGGGCATGGCTACCGCAGGCGAGTTCCTGTACGCGAACGAGCTGGTCGAATTCATCCGCAAGGAGACCGGTGATCATTTCCATCTGGAAGTCGCGGCCTACCCCGAGGTGCATCCCCAGGCGAAATCGGCCAGGGACGACCTGCTCAACTTCAGGAAGAAGATCGACGCGGGTGCGAATTCCGCGATCACTCAGTACTTCTACAACGCAGACAGCTATTTTCATTTCGTCGACGAATGCGGGAAACTCGGCATCAAAGCACCCATCGTGCCCGGCATCATGCCCATCGTGCGCTATTCCCAGCTCGCGCGCTTCTCGGATGCATGCGGCGCGGAAATTCCGCGCTGGATGAGAAAGACGCTGGAGGGATATGGCGATGACAGCGAATCGGTGCAGGCCTTCGGGCTGGATGCAGTCGCCCGCCTGTGCGAGAGACTGCTCGCAGGCGGCGCGCCGGGGCTGCATTTTTACACGCTGAATCAGGCCAAGCCCAGCATCGCCATACTCGAAAGGATGGGACTGTGATGCGCGCCCCCGAACTTCTGCTGCCCGCAGGCACACTCGACAAGATGCGCGCCGCCTACGCGTTCGGCGCGGACGCGGTCTATGCAGGCCAGCCGCGCTATTCATTGCGCGCGCGCAACAACGAATTCAAGCTCGAGGAATTGCAAACCGGCATTTCCGAGGCGCACCAACTCGGCAAGAAGCTCTTCGTCGCAAGCAACCTGATGCCGCACAACGCCAAGGTCAAGACCTACCTGGCCGACATGGAACCCGTGATCGAGATGAAACCCGACGCGCTGATCATGGCGGACCCCGGACTCATCGCGATGGTGCGCGAACGCTGGCCGGAGGTGCCCGTGCATCTTTCCGTGCAGGCCAACACCGTGAACTATGCGGCGGTGAAATTCTGGAAGTCGCTGGGGCTGACAAGGGTGATACTATCCCGCGAGCTTTCTTTGGACGAGATCGAGGAGATCCGCCAGCAATGCCCGGACATGGAGCTCGAGGTGTTCGTACACGGCGCGCTGTGCATCGCCTACTCGGGCCGCTGCCTGCTCTCGGGCTATTTCAACCACAGGGACGCGAACCAGGGCACCTGCACCAATTCCTGCCGGTGGGATTACAAGATGGACAATGCGATCGAAAACGGCACGGGCGACATCGCAAAAATCGACTTCGATTTCGACAAGGCATTGGCTCAGAGCGCGCTCTCGGACTGCGGGTCCCAGCCGCGCCATCCGCTTGCAGACCGAGTGTATGTGATCTCGCGCAAGTACCATCCCGAAGAACTCATGCCGGTGATGGAGGACGAGCACGGCACCTATATCATGAACTCGAAGGATCTTCGCGCAGTCGAGCACGTCGAGAGGCTTGCGAAGATCGGCATCGATTCGCTGAAGGTCGAAGGGCGCACCAAGTCCATCTATTACGTTGCGCGCACTGCCCAGGTATATCGCCAGGCGATCGACGATGCGGTGGCGAACAGGCCATTCAACCTGAATTTGCTGGGTGCGCTGGATGCGCTGGCCAATCGCGGCTACACGGATGGCTTCTACGAACGTCACCACACCCATGAGCAGCAGAATTACCTGCGCGGCCATTCGGAGAGCACGCGCCAGCAGTATGTCGGCGACATCGTCCGCTGCCAAAACGGCTATGCCGAGATCGACGTGAAGAACAAGTTTCAGGTCGGCGACAAACTCGAGATCATCCATCCTTCCGGCAACCAGATCGTCGTACTTGCCGAGATGAAAAACGAAAAGGGCGAGGCGCTCGAAATCGCGCCGGGCAGCGGCCACCATGTGCAGATCCCGCTCGAACGCGACCTGTCCCGCGGGATGATCGCAAGGTTCATCTAGGATAAACATCATGATCTTCTCCACGATCTCGCAAGCCGACCGCTACAAGGATCTGCATCCGCTGTTTCCAAAGGCCTTCGACTACATCCGCAACACCGACCTTGATGCGCTGTCTCCGGGCGTGCACCAGATCGTCGAAGGAAAGCTCTTCGCGATCGTCGAGCACCTGGCGGGCCGCACGAGGGAAGCCGCGAAGCTCGAATGCCACCGCAAGCACATCGACATCCAGTATGTATTGAGCGGCACCGACGAGATGGGCTGGAAGACGCTCGCCGATTGCAAGGATCCTGTGGACGAATACAGCGAAGCGCGCGACATCCGCTTCTTCAACGATGTCCCCGCGACCTGGATCGCAACACCTGCAAACCATTTCTGCATCTTTTTCCCGGAGGATGCGCACGCGCCGCTGGTCAGCGAAGGATTGATCCGCAAGATCGTATTCAAGATTGCAGTGTGAGTGTCGGTTATAATCCGCCGTCAACTTCATACAGGATTTGCGACATGGCAAACAAACAGTTCATCCAGACCCCGGACGCGCCCGCCGCGATCGGCACCTATTCCCAGGCGATACGCGTGAGGGACACCGTGTATCTTTCCGGGCAGATCGGGCTGGACCCTGCCACCATGCAGATGGTCCAAGGCATAGACGAGCAGATACACAGGGTGTTCAAGAATCTGGCCGCCGTTGCGAAGGCATCAGGCGGGAGCTTGAACGACCTCGTGAAGCTCAACGTGTATCTCACCGACCTCAAGAATTTCGCGAAGGTGAACGAGATCATGGCCGGCTATTTCTCGCAGCCCTACCCTGCGCGCGCCGCAGTCGGCATATCGGAGCTTCCTCGCGGCGCGCTGGTGGAGATGGACGGCGTGCTGGTGATCGAAGACTAGGGCGTTCGAGCGCATTGACCGCACCCGCAAAAATTCCGCCCGCCACGCTCGCCAATCTCGCAAAGCTTGGCATCCATCATCGTGCGGATCTTCTGCTGCACCTGCCTTTGCGCTACGAGGACGAGACACATCTTGCGCCGATAGGCGACGCTGAGCCGGGAAGGACGATGCAGGTGCAGGGCGTGATCACCCACAGCGAGATCGTATTTCGCCCGCGTCGCACGCTGATCTGCCGCTTGCAGGACGAAAGCGGCGAACTTTACTTGCGCTTCTTGAATTTCTATCCCAGCCAGAGCAAGCTGCTTAGCGTGGACAAAAAGATCCGCGCGATAGGCGAGGTGCGCATGGGCTTTTACGGGCTCGAGATGGTCCACCCGAAATGCAACGCGGTGAATGACGACACGCCTCTCAAAACCAGCCTGACCCCGGTCTATCCGACCACCGCCGGACTGCCCCAGACTGCGCTGCGCAAGCTGATTGCGAATGCCATTGAGGTCATCCCCATGCCTGACCATCTGCCGGAAGAGCTGCGCCTGAAGCTCAAGCTCGCGGATTTTTCGGAAAGCGTGAGGCTGCTGCACAACCCGACGCCTGACATTCCGGCAAGCACGCTGGAGGATCGCACGCACCCCGCATGGCGGCGCATCAAGTTCGACGAACTCCTGGCGCAGCAGATCTCGATGCGCGTGCATCACAAGGAGCGCAGCGCACGCAGTGCCCCCGCGCTTGCGGCAAGCGTGCATTACGGCGAGGCGCTGCTGAAGAGTCTGCCGTTCAAGCTGACTTCTGCCCAGCAGAAGGTTGCGAAGGAGATAGGCCTCGATCTCGAGAAGCCGCATCCCATGCAGCGGCTGCTGCTGGGCGATGTGGGCAGCGGCAAGACCATCGTCGCAGCGCTCGCCGCACTGCAGGCGATCGGGAACGGCTATCAGGTCGCCTTCATGGCGCCCACCGAGATTCTGGCCGAACAGCACTACCTGAAGCTCTCGGGCTGGCTTGCGCCTTTGGGCATCGCTCCGGCCTGGCTGTCGGGCAGCCTGAAGAAGAAGGAAAAGGGACTCGCTGCAGAAAAGATCGCATCGGGCGAGACGCTGCTTGCAATCGGCACGCACGCGCTGTTCCAGCAACAGATCAGCTTCCACAGACTGGGGCTTGCGATCGTGGACGAGCAACACAAGTTCGGCGTCGGCCAGCGTCTGGCGCTGCATGAAAAGGGCAAGACAGCGCGCACCGAATCGGGCATACAGGAACCCCACCAGCTGATGATGAGTGCTACCCCGATACCGAGGACGCTGGCGATGAGCTATTACGCAGACCTCGACGTGTCTGTGATAGACGAATTGCCTCCCGGCCGCACACCTGTGGTCACCAAGCTCGTGAGCGACGAACGCCGCAGCGAGGTGTTCGAGCGCGTGAGAAGCGCCTGCATCGCAGGACAGCAGGCCTACTGGGTCTGCCCCTTGATCGAGGAATCGGAAGTGCTCGAGCTGCAAAGCGCGCTGGAGACCCATCAGCAGCTTTGCGAGACTTTCCCTGAACTGCGCGTTGGGCTGGTACACGGCAGATTGGAAAGCGCGGAAAAAATCCGCGTGATGGACGCCTTCAAGAAAGGAGAGCTGCAACTTCTGGTGGCGACCACGGTGATCGAAGTCGGCGTGGACGTGCCCAACGCCAGCCTGATGGTGATCGATCACGCAGAACGCATGGGCCTGGCGCAACTGCATCAGCTGCGCGGGAGAGTGGGTCGCGGAGCCGCGCACAGCCTTTGCATCCTGCTCTACCAGAAGCCGCTTTCCGAACTTGCAAGAACAAGGCTCAAGGTGATCTTCGAGAACACGGACGGCTTTGCGATCGCCGAGCAGGACCTGCTGCTGCGCGGCCCCGGCGAATTGCTGGGCGCAAGACAAAGCGGCATGGCGATGCTGCGCTTTGCCGACATCGATGCAGATGAGGACCTGCTGGAACAGGCAAGGATTGCGGCAGACCAGTTGCTGAGCGACCACCCCGAGGCCGCGCGCGGCTATCTCAAGCGCTGGATGACGAACAGGCATGACTTTCTCCATGCGTGACTGGAAGCGCTCAACGCTGTGCGCCGATGCGAAATTGCAGCCCTGGCTGCGCGATCCGGGGTCGCTCACCGGGCGCATTGTGCAGCGCTGCGAACGCTTCTCGGTGCAGATCAGCGATGAAGGAAAGGCGCGCATCGCGCCCGACGAATCCGCCATCCTCAACATCGCGCCAACACAACTTGCCTGGTCGCGCGAGGTCTTTCTGCTTGCCGACGACAGGCCCGTGGTCTTCGCGCACAGCGCCTGCAGCATACGGTCTCTTCACAGCGCCTGGCATTCCTTGCGCCACCTTGGCAACAGGCCGCTGGGCGCGGTGCTTTTTTCACACCCGGGAGTCAGACGCCTGCCCCTGCATTACAATGCGCTGCGCGCGCAGCATCCGCTTTACAAAACCGCAACGCGCGCATTGAGCAATCCTCCTGACAGACTGTGGGCGCGCAGATCGCTGTTCTATCTGCATGGCGAGCCATTGCTGGTCACCGAAGTATTCCTGCCGGACATACTTGAATGCAGGATTGAGGATTGAGGCATCAGGATCGAGAAAAAACAGTTTCTGCTAAACTCTTCATATTCACTTAATACCTCAATCCCCAATCCTCGATCCTGCTAAGACATGAATTTTGTTGAACGTCTATCGCTCTACATGCAGCTCACGCGGATGAACAAGCCCATCGGCATCCTGCTGCTCTTGTGGCCCACGCTCTGGGGCTTGTGGATCGCGGGCAAGGGACATCCGGACTTTACCATCGTACTGATCTTCACGCTGGGCACAATCCTGATGCGCTCGGCCGGCTGCGCGATCAACGACTATGCGGACCGCGACCTGGACCGTCATGTCAAGCGCACCTCTGAACGCCCGATCACCAGCGGAAGGATTTCCAAAGAAGAGGCGCTATGGCTTGCCGCGACGCTTGCCCTGATCTCATTCCTGCTGATCCTGCCGCTCAACAGGCTGACCCTGCTGCTCTCGATCCCTGCGGTATTCCTTGCGGGCAGCTATCCGTTCACCAAGCGCTTCTTCGCGATCCCGCAAGCCTATCTCGGCATCGCGTTCGGTTTCGGCATCCCGATGGCCTTCGCCGCAGAGCTTGGAAGTGTGCCCCTCCTGGCATGGATTCTTCTCGCCGCAAACGTCTTCTGGTCTGTCGCCTACGATACCGAATACGCGATGGTGGACAGGGACGATGACATCCATCTGGGCATCCACTCATCGGCGCTGCTCTTCGGCAGATACGATGTCACAGCCGTGATGCTCTGCTATGCGTCAGCGCTCTTCCTGCTCGCACTTGCGGGGCAGATTGCGGGGCTGGGCTTGACTTATTATTCCGGCCTTGCCGTGGCAGCTCTGATTGCGCTGTATCATTACAGCCTCATCAGAAACAGGCAGCGCGAGGCCTGCTTCAAGGCTTTCCTGCACAACAACTGGTTCGGCGCAGCAGTATTCGCCGGCATTTTCCTGGACTACCTGAAATGAAGAGCATGCTGAGATCGAGCTACAGCCTGATCGCGCCGGTATACGATGCGGTGATCGAGAAGGCGATGCAGAAGGCGCGTGAACAATCGCTGCTTGCCTTGCCGAGAAGCGAGCCCTGCGATGTTCTGATCAGCGGCGTGGGAACGGGTCTGGATCTTCCATTTCTGCCCCAACTGCACCGCTACACCGCGCTCGACTTCAATGCAGCGATGCTCTCCCGCGCCAAAGCGCGCAGTACAAATCTCAGGGTAGACTGGCTACTGGGCGACAGCATGGATCTTCCCTTTGCGAATGAAAGTTTCGACCACATCGTGCTGCACCTCATCACCGCGGTCGTGCCTCACCCCGCTCTTTGCCTTGGCGAAGCGGCGCGCGTTTTGAAGCCCGGCGGAAGCATCGTGCTGTTCGACAAGTTCCTCCGCAAGGGCCAGGCAGCCCCGCTGCGCCGCATGCTCACCCCCTTGTCTTCGCGCATCGCAACCCGCATGGACGTAGTGTTCGAGGAAGTGCTGCGTTCGGCGCCGGAACTCGAGGTGCTGAGCGATACGCCGATGCTGGCCGGCGGCTGGTTTCGCGGCATCTTGCTGCGCAAGGTGACGCAGGCCTGATCGCGGGTTACAATGAAACTCGCATCCCAAACGTGATCAATCCGCATGGAAGGTGAAAATGAACAAGTTCGACGGAATCCTGCCCATCCCCTCCATAGAAGAGAGCCTTGCCAATTTCACCAGGCGGCTGGACGACGACATTTCGGAACGCTTCAATGAACTGCGCAAATGTTCCTTCTTCGACCCCGTTCCCAGCGAATGGTTGAAGCCAATCTCCGAAGAGTGCGTGATCAGGAATTTTTATGCGGGGAACAATCTCACCACGGAAGGCGATGCGTCGAACAATTTCTATGTCGTGCTGTACGGCTCGACCACCGTCTCCTGCGACAACGAAGTGGTGGGTGCGATCGTCAGCGGTGAATGCATAGGCGAGGGCACGTTCTTTGCCGGGAGCAATGTCTCGCGTTCCGCGACCGTGACCGCCGATGAACACGTGATCGTCGCCGAATTCAACCGGCTCGGCATCAGCCGGCTGCAACGCGACGCGACGACCCAGTCCTATCTCGACAAGGCGCTTCTGCTCGCTCTGTTCAAGAAACTGCAGGGCGCAAACCGCAAGATCCAGGAGCTTTTGCGCCTGACCGGCCAGCTGACCACATAACGCCTGCAGCTACACCCAATCTTTGGGTTTCAGGAACACATCATAGAGCTCGGCCTCGGGCGTGCCGGCATCGGGGTGCCAGTCGTAGCGCCACTTGACCAGAGGCGGCATCGAAAGCAGGATGGACTCGGTCCTGCCGTTGGACTGAAGACCGAAGATCGTGCCGCGGTCTATCACCAGGTTGAATTCCACATAGCGCCCGCGCCGATAAAGCTGGAAGTCGCGCTCGCGCTCGCCGTAGGGCGTGTTCATGCGCTTCTCCAGTATCGGGATGTACGCCGAAAGGAAATGATCGCCCACACTCTGCTGGATCGCAAATGCGGTGTCGAAATCGGGCGCGCTCATGTCGTCGAAGAAAATCCCGCCTATGCCGCGCGGCTCGTTCCTGTGCTTGAGATAAAAATACTCGTCGCACCATTTCTTGTACTTCGGATAGAGATCGTCCCCGAAAGGTGTCAGCGAATTCTTGCAGATCTGGTGAAAGTGCACGGCATCCTCATGGAAGCCGTAATAAGGCGTGAGATCCATGCCGCCACCGAACCAGAACACCTTCTCGCCATCCGGCTTGTGCGCCATGAACATGCGCACGTTCGCATGCGTGGTCGGCGCATAGGGATTTCGCGGATGCATCACCAGAGACACGCCCATCGCTTCCCAGCCGCATCCTGCAAGCTCGGGGCGGTGCGCGGTCGCGGAAGCCGGCATCTTGTCGCCCTGCACGTGGGAAAATGCAACGCCTCCCCTCTCCAGCACGTTGCCTTCCTCGAGGATGCAGCTAATGCCTTCTCCCTTGCCTATCCCGCCGCTGCCGGTGGAACGCTGCCACTTGTCGCGGATGAAGGTCTTGCCATCCACCTGCTCCAGACGTTCCACGATCAGCTCCTGCAGCTCGAGCAGATATTCCTTGACGGATGCGCTGTTCACACTCATGTTCTCTCCGGTTTTTTAAATTTAGCCGCGCAGTATTCTACCATCCGACCAGCCCATGATCGTCGAGGGCCTCCTGCGCTTTCCGACGCGCCCGTGCAGCACCCAGACCTCGTCCCCGAACATACGGCGGCATTCCTTGTAGGTCTTCGCAGGTTTCATGCCGCTCCTGTTTGCGCTGGTCGAGACAAGCGCACTTCCGACACCCCGGCAAAGTCCTTGTGCAAAAGGATGCGCAGTCATGCGCACCGCGAGCGTGTTGTGTTTTCCCCTCAACCACCTCGGTGTCGATGGCTTCACGGGCATCAGATAAGTGATCGCATTTTTTCCCGCATCGCCTAGTTTCTGCTGTTGCTCTTTTGAAAGCGGTACGAGATAACGCGCAACCTGACGATAGCTGGATGCGATCAGGATCAGCCCCTTGTGCTGGGGTCGCTGCTTCAGCTTCAGCAGGCGTTTGACCGCGGCGCGATTGGCGGGATCACAGCCCAGCCCGTAGCAGGATTCCGTGGGATACGCGATCAGGCCGCCCTTGGCAAGATAGGCCGCGATGCTGCGGTAGCGCATCACTTAGTCTTGATTGCGCGAAAACCGATGTCGCGGCGCATCTGGGATCCGTCGAAACGGATCCCTTCGGCAACCTGATAGGCGCGCCGCTGCGCCATGCGCACGCTCTCGCCTAAAGCGGTGACGCAAAGCACACGGCCGCCACTGGTGACCACCTGTCCATCCTTCAACGCAGTTCCGGCATGGAATACATGCGCATCCTCATCCGATGCTTTCGGCAATCCAGAAATCACATCGCCCGTTCTTGGCGAGTCCGGATAATTGCAAGCCGCCATCACAACACCCAGCGCGCATCTCCTGTCCCATTCGACATCCACGCTGTCCAGGGTGCCGTTCACCCCGTGCTCGAGCAGCATCAAGAGGTCGGTCTTCAGGCGCATCATGATGGGCTGCGTCTCGGGATCGCCCATGCGGCAGTTGAATTCCAACACTTTGATGCTGCCGTCCGGAGAGATCATCAGACCCGCATAGAGAAAGCCGGTGTAGGTATGCCCTTCCTTCTCCATGCCCTGCACAGTGGGCTGGATCACTTCGCGCAGCGCGCGCGCGTACACCTCGGGCGTCACGACAGGCGCGGGGGAATACGCACCCATGCCGCCAGTGTTCGGGCCACGGTCTTCGTCCATAAGCCGCTTGTGATCCTGGCTGGTCGCAAGCGGCAGCACATTCTTGCCGTCCACCATCACGATGAAGCTCGCCTCCTCGCCTTCCAGAAATTCCTCGATCACGACTCTGGCGCCCGCATCGCCCAGTTTGTTACTGGACAACATCATGTCGACCGCCTCGTGGGCCTCCGAAAGCGACATCGCGACCACCACGCCCTTGCCCGCGGCAAGACCATCCGCCTTGATCACGATGGGCGCGCCGTATTTTTCCACATATGCATGTGCGGCTGTAGCATCGCTGAATGTCTCGTAGAACGCGGTGGGAATACTGTGGCGCACCATGAAAGCCTTCGCGAAATCCTTGGAGGATTCGAGCTGCGCTGCGGCTTTTGTCGGCCCGAAGATCCTGAGCCCCGCCTTGCGGAACGCGTCCACCACGCCTTTGGAAAGCGGCGCCTCGGGGCCCACCACGGTGAGGTGGATGTTCTCCTTCTCTGCAAACGCGAGCAGTTCGTCAACCGAATTGATTGCGACATTCTCCACGCCTTTTTCAAGCGCAGTGCCTGCATTGCCCGGCGCGACATACACCTTCTGCACCCTGGGCGCCTGCGCAAGCCGCCAGGCCAGCGCATGTTCGCGGCCGCCCGAGCCGATCACCAAAATTTTCATACTTTTTCCTAAACGAGAAGCGGCTAGTGCCTGAAATGCCTGTAGCCGGTGTACACCATCGCGATGCCGTGCTCGTCTGCTGCGGCGATGACTTCCGCATCGCGCATCGAGCCACCCGGCTGGATCACAGCCTTCGCGCCCGCCTCGGACAGCACGTCCACGCCGTCCCTGAACGGGAAGAACGCATCGGATGCGACCACCGATCCCGCAAGGTCGAGTCCCGCATTCTTCGCCTTGATCGCCGCGATGCGAGTGGAATCCACGCGGCTCATCTGCCCTGCGCCCACGCCCAGCGTCTGGCCGTTTTTGCAGAACACGATCGCGTTGGACTTCACGTATTTCGCAACGCGCCATGCAAACAGGAGATCCTGAAGCTGCGCCGCATCCGGCTGAACTTTCGTCACCACCTTGAGTTGACCTGCCTGCACGTTCAGGATGTCCGGCGTCTGCACCAGCAGCCCGCCGCCCACGCGCTTCATGTCATAGACATTGTGCGCATTCGACAAAGGCACGGTCAGAACCCTCACGTTGGGCTTCGCCGCGAAAACCTGCAATGCCGCCTCGCTGTATTCGGGCGCGATCACCACTTCGACGAACTGCTGGGAGACAGCTTCGGCGGCCGCCGCATCGACTGCGCGGTTGAACGCGATGATTCCGCCGAACGCGGAAGTGGGATCGGTCGCAAACGCGAGCCTGTATGCGGAAAGCGGCGTGTCCGCAACCGCAACGCCGCAGGGGTTGGCGTGCTTGACGATTGCGCAGGCGCACTGCTCGAAGGTCTTCACGAGCTCCCAGGTCGCATCCGCATCGCCGATGTTGTTGTAGGAGAGCTCCTTGCCCTGCACCTGGGTATAATTTGCGATGCTGCCGGCAACGGTCACAAGCTCGCGGTAGAACGCAGCACTCTGGTGCGGATTCTCGCCGTAGCGCATGTCCTGCACCTTGGCGAAATTGAAATTGATCTGCGCAGGAAATGCCTCTTTCGTGCCGTCTCCGTTCACCGCGGTCAGATAGTTGCTGATCGCGGAATCATACGCCGCGGTGTGCGAGAAGGCCTTCTTCGCCAGATCGAAGCGGGTCGCATCGGATACCGCGCCGCCATTGGTCTGCATCTCGGCCAGCACCGAGCTGTAATCCATGGGATCGGTCACGATCGCCACATGCGGGTGATTCTTGGCCGCTGCGCGCACCATGGTGGGTCCGCCGATGTCGATGTTCTCGATCGCATCCTCGAGGGTGCAGCCGGATTTTGCGACGGTCGCCGCGAAAGGGTAGAGGTTCACCACCACGAGGTCTATCATCGGGATGTTGTGTTTTTCAAGGGTTGCGACATGCTCGGGAAGATCGCGGCGCGCGAGTATGCCTGCATGCACCTTGGGCTGCAACGTCTTGACTCGTCCGTCCAGCATTTCCGGAAAGCCCGTATAGTCCGCCACTTCGGTGACCGGAATGCCGTTATCCGAGAACAGCTTCGCAGTCCCTCCTGTGGAGAGTATCTTCACGCCGAGCATCGTTAAACCTTGCGCGAATTCGAGCACGCCCGACTTGTCCGAAACGCTGATGAGTGCCTGTTTGATGATAGCCATGATTAAGTCCGGTTGATTGATGCGTTGAGCGAATGGCAGCCTTACTCGATGCCGTGGAGCTGCATCTTCTTGCGCAGCGTGTTGCGGTTGATGCCCAGCATCTCCGCAGCCCTGGACTGGTTTCCGCCCACCTGCCCCAGCACCATCTCCACCAGTGGCTTCTCCACGCAGTTCATCACCATGTCATATAGATTGCAACAGGGCGCCTCGCCATCCAGATCGCTGAAATATTCGCCCAGCGCACGGCGCACATAGAACGCCATCTCGTTTTCACTTACCGTACAGTCGCTCATCACTCCACCCTCATGCCGCCAGCTCGTCAAGATAATGCAGCTGCGATCCGCGCTGCGCCTGCTCCATAAAAAACTCTTCAACCGCCGCCAATTGTTCCTGCACGCTTTCAAGCCTGTTCATCTGATGCCTGAAATTGGCCGACCCCGCAAGTCCCTTCGTATACCAGGAGATGTGCTTGCGCGCGATGCGCAAACCGGTGTGCTCGCCATAGAAATCGTAAAGCTCCATCACATGCGCCTGCATCACGCTGCGTATCTCGGAAACCGCAGGAGTAGGCAGATGGCTTCCCGTCTTCAGGAAATAGTCGATCTCGCGGAACAGCCAGGGACGGCCCTGGGCCGCGCGCCCTATCATCACCGCATCCACGCCTGCATATTCGAACACCTGGCGCGCCTTCTCCGGTGTGGTGATGTCGCCGTTGGCGATGACGGGAATGGTAACGCTTGCCTTCACATCACGTATGGTGTCGTATTCGGCATCCCCGGTATAGGCGCATGCGCGCGTCCTGCCGTGTATCGCCAGCGCCTGTATGCCAGCGTCCTCTGCAATCTTCGCGATGCGCACCGCGTTGCGGTTGCCCCTATCCCAGCCCGTGCGTATCTTCAACGTGACCGGCGCATTCACCGCATTCACCACCGCATGAAGCAGGGTCGCCACCAGCGGTTCGTTCTGCAACAGCGCGGAGCCCGCCATCACGTTGCATATCTTCTTGGCAGGGCATCCCATGTTGATGTCTATGATCTGCGCGCCGTGATCCACATTGTATTTCGCGGCCTCGGCCAGCATCTTGGGATCCGCGCCCACGATCTGCACGGAGATCGGGTCGACCTCGCCCGAATGATCCGCCCGGCGCTTGGTCTTTTCGGAACCGTACAGCAGCGAATTGGAAGCCACCATCTCGCTCACCGCCATGCCCGCACCCATGCGCTTGCAGAGCATGCGAAAAGGCCTGTCCGTCACGCCCGCCATGGGAGCGACGATGAGGTTGTTCTTGAGTTCATAAGGGCCGATGCGCATGGACAATTTTCCACTGTAGGGTTGGCGATTATAAAGCATGAGGACAGTCCTGGAAAATACCGTTATGATTGCCCCATGAAAATTTCCATGCAATGCGATATCGCGATCATCGGCGCAGGACTGGTTGGCGCAAGCCTTGCCGCAGCCTTGAAGCACAGCGGCCTGTCTTTGGCCGTAATCGAATCAGCCGCGCCACCCGCACCCGGCAACGACTGGGACAGCCGCATTTACGCGATCAGCCCGGGCAGCCGCGAGTTTTTAAGCCAGATCGGCGCATGGCAGCGCCTCCCACAGGATCGCATCGCGCCTATCGAGGAGATGCGCGTGTTCGGCGATGCGAGTTCTTCGAATGCATCGGACCAGACCGATGCGCCCGGCGCAAGGCTTGAATTCAGCGCCTACCAGGCGGGAGTCGCAGAACTCGCCTGCACGCTGGAAGGCCGGGCGCTGCAGCATGCGCTCTGGGATCTGCTGCAGGAACAGGACGATCTCGGCCTGATTTTCCCCGCGCGCTGCAACGCGCTTGCGGTGACCGAAGATGCCGCCGAACTCACGCTGGAAGACGGCCGCACCCTTAACGCAAGACTCGTCGTGGGCGCAGACGGACGCAACTCCTGGGTGCGCAACCAGGCGGGGCTGTCGGCCTCGCCCGTGGACTACAATCAGATGGGCGTGGTGGCCAATTTTTCCTGCGAGCTGCCGCACCGGGGCATTGCGCACCAGTGGTTTTACAAGGACGGCATCCTCGCACTCCTGCCGCTTCCTGGAAACAGGGTTTCGATGGTCTGGTCGGCAAGTCCTGAAAAATCGGAATCGTTGCTTAAACTTTCCCCCGAAGAACTTTCCTTCGAAGTAGGCAGCGCTGCCCATCATACCTTAGGCAAGCTTGAGCTTATCACGCCTGCCGCCGCCTTTCCGCTGCGCATGATGACGCTGCCGAAAATCGTCTCGCCGCGGGTCGCGCTGATCGGGGATGCGGAGCACAACATGCATCCCCTGGCAGGGCAGGGCGTGAACACCGGCTTTCGCGATGCGCGGCTGCTATCCCGACTGCTGAATACGCGCGGCGCATGCACCGATCCCGGCGATGCGCAGCTCTTGCGCCGCTATGAACGAAAACGCCGCGAAGACATCTATACCATGCAGGCCACCACATACGGCCTGAAACACCTGTTCTGCAACGACGATCCGGTCTTGCGTTTTTTGCGCAATGCGGGTCTCGAAGCAACCAACCGGATCGCGCCGCTGAAAAAGCTGCTGATGCAGCACGCACTCAACTGACCAAGAAACTACCATGCAAAAAATCTTCGCCCTCCTTCTGTTCGCCTTCATTTCAACCGCGCATGCGGACGAATCCGAGATTCGCCAGTCACTGCAAAGCAAATTTCCCAACATAGGCCGGCTCGAGCATGTCGTCAAGACGCCTTATGCAGGGCTGTATGAGATCGTGGTGGGCGACCATCTGCTTTATACCGACGAGCACGGCATCTACCTGTTCGACGGCAGCGTCATCGATGCGAAGAGCCGCACGGACCTCACGGAAAAACGCCGCCAGCAGCTTTTTGCGATCGACTTCAACAAGCTTCCTCTGGATCTTGCGATCAAGAAGGTCAAGGGCAACGGACAGCGCAAACTGGCCTATTTCGCCGATCCCAATTGCAGCTTCTGCAAGAAGCTCGAAAAGGAAATGACCAAGGTCAACAACGTCACGCTCTATCTTTTTCTGTATCCGATCTTCCCCGGGTCGCCCGAGATCGTGCACAACATCGCCTGCTCCAAAAATCCGCTCAAGACATGGGAGGACAAGATGCTGAAAGGCGCGGAGCCGCCTCCTGCCAACTGCAACTATTCCAGCGACAAAATCGTGGCCCTGGCCCAACAACTGCGCATCAACGGCACGCCCAATCTGATCTTCGCAGACGGCACCCAATTCCCGGGTTACATGCCCGCAGCGGATCTCGAGAAAGCGCTGGATGCAGCAAGCAGAAAGCAATGAGTGCGGTCGCGCATCCAGGCGCCGCATGACACAAGTTTCATGGAAAGTCCCATCCATGCGGGAACTATCCCAGCCTGACATTGCCTAGGCTTTCAAAGCAGGAGCCAAACCATGATCGTATTCAAGAAGGATCACCGCCGCAACGATTATGAGGTGATAGACCAGACGGGAAGAACCCACGGCTTCATCTGGCCATATGAAGCGCACTGGATATGCAGGATAGGGGAGCGGCCTGCGGAAAAATTCGACACCTATGAACTTGCCGAAACCAAGGCCAGAACGCTGGTCAACGATGCGCTGAATCACAAGGAAGGCGCGCGCTGAAGCGATCAATTCGGGGCAGGTGCTGCTCCCTTCGGGAACAGCACCCACATCCGCCCCTTCTGCTTCATGCGCCCGGCTTCTTCCGCCGCCTCCTCGCCGAAGCCCCAGAAGAAATCCGCGCGCACCGCTCCACTGATCGCTCCGCCCGTATCCTGGGCCAGCATCAGCCGGTTGAGCGGCGCTGCCGCATTCGGATAGGTGGTGGATAGAAACACGGGGAAGCCCAGCGGTATCGTGTGCGGATCGATCGCAAGACTGTATGCATCGGTCAGCGGAACGCCCAGAGCGCCCAGCGGTGCCGAAAGGTTTCCGGGCAATATGCGGAAGAAGACATAGCTCGGATTCTGCTCGAGAAGCGCAGGCAGCCTGTCGCGATTCTTCATTCCCCATTGCCGGATGCCCTGCATGGACGCCTGGTCCAGAGAGAGCTCGCCCATCTCGACGAGCTTTCTGCCTATCGAGACATAGGGCCTTCCGTTCTGGTCGGCATAACCCACCTTGATCATCTGCCCGTCCGGAAGCGCTATGCGGCCCGACCCCTGTATCTGCAGAAAGAAGAGATCGACCTCGTCGTCCACCCAGAAAAGCACGCGCAGCTCGCCATGTCCCCCGTCGATTTCAGCACGGCTGTAATAGGGAATCACGCGCCGCCCTTCGAGCCGACCGCGCAGGCGCATGCCCTTCAATTGCGGATAGACATCGCCAAGTTCCACGTCCAGCAGATCACCGGGGGCTGCATACAGCGGATACTTGAAGCGCGGTGTCCTGACCTGGCTTCCGAACAATTTGGGTTCGTAATAACCCGTGATGAGCCCCTGCGAAGTCCCGTCAGGGTTATACACCTGGTAGGGCGTGAAGGCCGATTCGAAGAATGAATGCAGCGCCTGATTGTCGGGGTTGGCCATACCCTCCGCCTGCGCGCAGACGCTCTGCCAGTCGGCCTTGTTCTTCAACGCATGACAGCTTTGCAGGAAGGCAGGCCAGCTCGGTCCGAGATCGGTGCTTTGCCAGTCCGGCAGCAACTCCCAGCTGCTCGCAGCGAAAGTCTGCACGGGTGCTGCAGGCGGCAAAGGCTTTACGGGTGCAACCTTGCATGCGGCCAGAAACAGCAAAAGCGCAAAGCCCAGGCGCGCGCGCACGATGCGCATGTCGCACGAAGCAATCAATGCAGTACGCGCGGCACGCTCAGGACGAATTCAGGGATCTCCACGTCGAACTCCGAACCGTCCTCGCCGCGCATCTGGTAGCTGCCGCGCATCGTGCCGACCTGGGTGGCCAGCACCGTGCCGCTACTGTATTCAAAACTCTGGCTGGGTTGCAGCATGGGCTGTTCGCCGACCACACCCTGACCGCGCACTTCCTGCACGTGGTTGTACGCATCGGTGATCACCCAATGGCGGCTGATGAGCCTGGCTGCACTCGTGCCGATATTGGTGATGCTGATCGTGTACGAAAACACGAAACGGTCGGCCGCTTCATCCGACTGCTCAGGCAGATATTTCACCTGGGTTTCTATGACGATGCCATGTGGTTTGTATTTTTCCATGCGCATCATTTGAACCGATTTTATCCCGCGTCGCAAGAGTTAAAACCGGGTTTATGCTAATCTTCACGTTTGGCAAGGCAAAAACACCCCGCTAACATGAACGATTATCTGAAACGCATCCTCAATGCCCGCGTCTACGACGTGGCGATCGAGTCACCGCTGGAAAGCGCACCCAGTCTTTCGGCGCGCACCGGAAACAGGATACTGCTGAAGCGCGAAGACATGCAGCCCGTGTTCTCATTCAAGCTGAGAGGCGCCTACAACAGGATGGCGCAACTCGATGCGGAACAGTTGAAGCGCGGCGTGATCACCGCTTCCGCAGGCAACCACGCCCAGGGGGTTGCGCTGTCCGCACACAGGCTGTCATGCCGCGCCGTCATCGTGATGCCCACCACCACGCCCCAGGTCAAGATCGATGCGGTGAAACACTTCGGCCAGCGTTCGGTCGAGATCGTGCTGTTCGGCGACAGCTACAACGATGCCTTCGACCATGCGCTCGAACTCGAGAAGAAGAACAATCTCACCTTCGTTCACCCGTTCGACGATCCCGATGTGATCGCAGGGCAGGGCACGATAGGCATGGAAATCCTGCGCCAGCACAGCCAGCCGATACACGCGATCTTCTGCGCAATCGGCGGCGGCGGCCTGATCTCCGGCGTTGCGGCCTATGTCAAGGAACTGCGCCCCGACATCAGGGTGATCGGCGTGCAAACCTCGGACTCGGATGCGATGTACCGCTCGGTCAAGGCGAAAAGGCGCATCCAGCTCCCGGACGTGGGCCTGTTCGCCGACGGCACCGCAGTCAAGCTTGCGGGCATCGAGACGCTGCGTCTCTGCAGAAAGCATGTGGACGAGATCCTGCTCGTGGATACCGATGCGGTGTGCACCGCGATCAGGGACGTATTCCAGGACACGCGCTCCATCCTTGAGCCATCGGGCGCGCTCGCGATCGCGGGCGCGAAGCTCTATGCAAAGCGCGAAGGCATAAAGGGCGAGACGCTGGTGACAGTCTGCAGCGGCGCGAACATGAATTTCGACAGGCTGCGCTTTGTCGCGGAGCGCGCCGACATCGGAGAGAAGCGCGAGGCGCTTCTGGCCGTGACCATCCCCGAGACGCCGGGCAGCTTCCGCAAGTTCTGCTCCCTGCTTGGACGTCGCAACATCACCGAATTCAATTACCGTTTTGCCGATCCGAAATCCGCGCAGGTGTTCGTCGGCATACAGGTGAAGAACGAGGCGGAATCCGTCGATCTGGTGACAAGGCTTAAAAATCACCAACTGCACGCGCTCGATCTTTCGGACAACGAGATGGCCAAGCTGCACCTGCGCCATCTGGTCGGCGGGCGCGCCCCCGAAGTGGACAACGAGATTTTGTACCGCTTCGAGTTTCCGGAGCGCCCCGGCGCACTGATGAACTTCCTGAACAGCATGAGCCACGGCTGGAACATCAGCCTGTTCCACTACCGAAACCACGGCGCGGATTACGGCCGCGTGCTGGTCGGCATGCAGGTGCCCAAGCACGACAAGAAGGCGTTCACCGGATTTTTAAAGACGCTGGGTTATCGCCACTGGGACGAGAGCGAAAACCCGGCATACAGACTGTTCCTGGGCTGACCGCAGCGCAATGCAGATGCTGAAACAGTCCCTGCGCAAGAACATTCTGTCGCTGCGCGACCAGTTGCCCGAGAAGATCAAGACGGCCTGCGACGCTGCAATCCTCTCCCGCCTAGTGCAGATGCCCGGATATATCAGCGCGGGAACCGTGCTGGGTTACATGAATTTCGGCAGCGAGTTTGCAAGCGGGCAGTGGGCAGCCAGGGTTCTGAAGGATGAAAAGCGCCTCGTCCTGCCCCGCGTCAACCGCCACACCAACCTGCTCGACCTGTATTGCGTGGAGGATCTGGAAAACCAGCTCGCACCGGGTTTGTGGGGGATACGCGAACCCGTCGTCGAACGCTGTGAACGGCTAAATGCGATAAATGAGGTAGAATTCGCCCTGTTGCCCGGAATCGCGTTCAGCAGGAATGGCGCACGGCTGGGCTATGGCGGCGGATTCTACGACAAGCTGCTGGCTCTTGCCGGCAGGCATCGTCCTGTGCTGGCTGTTGCCGCATACGGCCTGCAGGTCGTGGAAACGCTACCCCAGGAAGAAACCGATGTCGGAGTGGACTGGATAGTCACCGAAAGCGAAATCATCCAGTGCCGGCAAAAATATAAATTTTAACGAGAGTATCCAAGATGGCGAATACAGCTGACAACGATCCGCAGGAAACCCAGGAATGGCTCGATGCCCTGGAATCGGTGCTGAAACAAGAAGGCGCGGATCGCGTCCATTTCCTGCTGGAGCAACTGATAGACAAGGCGAGGAGCTCGGGTGCCGGCGTGCCTTTCAGCGCGACCACCCCATATTGCAACACGATCGCGCTGGGCGACGAGGAAAGATCCTCGGGCAACCGCGAACTCGAGCACCGCATACGCGCACTCACTCGCTGGAATGCGATGGCTCTGGTTTTGAACGCCAATCGCGACTCTTCCGAGCTGGGCGGCCATATCGCAAGCTTCGCCTCGGCAGCCACGCTGTATGACGTCGCGTTCAACCATTTCTTCCACGGCAAGACCGAGAGCCACGGCGGCGATCTCGTGTATTTCCAAGGGCATTCCTCGCCCGGAATCTACGCGCGCGCCTTTCTGGAAGGGCGCATCACAGAAAATCAGATGTACAAGTTCCGCCAGGAAGCAAAAGGCGGCGGGCTTTCTTCCTATCCGCATCCCTGGCTGATGCCGAGCTTCTGGCAGTTCCCCACCGTGTCCATGGGCCTGGGCCCGCTGATGGCGATCTACCAGGCACGCTTCATGCGCTACCTGCAGCATCGCGGCCTGGTCGAGACCAACGGGCGCCGCGTATGGGCCTACCTCGGCGACGGCGAGATGGACGAGCCCGAATCGCTGGGCGCGGTTTCGATGGCGGGCCGCGAGAAGCTGGACAACCTGATTTTCGTGATCAACTGCAACCTGCAGCGCCTGGACGGCCCGGTGCGCGGCAATGGCAAGATCATCCAGGAGCTCGAAAGCGAGTTCCGCGGCTCGGGCTGGAACGTCATCAAGCTGCTCTGGGGCAGCTACTGGGATCCGCTGCTGGCGCGCGACAAGGACGAGATCCTGCGCAAGGTAATGATGGACACGGTCGATGGCGACTACCAGG
>VFSW01004234.1_pt1 | contig 21409 bp, 13 predicted proteins | sample 5358111 | NCBI WGS metagenome assembly VFSW01 (sample SAMN11554181, study PRJNA540505) | mine drainage metagenome | isolation source: sediment from site ElyBrook_90M | place: USA: Ely Copper Mine, Vershire, VT | collected 2017
CACTCGCGTGGGGGCTTCCCCCCCGGGGGTCCGGTTGCGGTCTAAGCGTGGCCCCGGGGGGCGCGTGACAGCGATGTGACGCGCGCGAAACTCGGCATGCAGGAGCCTGAGGATCTCGAATTTGACCGCGGCAACGCCCCGGTAATCGACCAGCGCCGCCGCGCGCAGCGCCGCGAGCCGCCCCTGGAAGCTTGGCTCGGCGACCCGCGCGCGCGCCTCGGCACAGGTGGCGAACTCCGCGACCGCCGGCACCGCGAGGTACAGCACATTGAGGAATCGCCGGTCGGAGGCGCCATACGGACTCGCCTGATCCGGGTCGGCGCTCGCCAGCGCGTGCAAGGGATTCAAGCCGATGAAGCCCGCGCCGTGCGCGGCGAAACCGCGCACCATCGCCTCCAGGTCGGCAAAATCGCCGATGCCCCAGTTATCGCGAGAACGCACGCTGTACAGCTGCACCGCGACGCCCCACAGGCGCAAGCCGGCGCCGAGCGCGGCGGGCTCGTAGCATCCCGGCGGCGAGATGATCAACAGGCAGGAGCGGGGCGCGCCGCCGGCGATGCGCAGCTCGAGCTCGTGGTAGCCCGGCGGCAGCGCCGGCGGCAACTCGAAGCGCCGGCGCGTGATCCAGGAGCCCTCGAGCTCGCCGCGCCACAGCTCCGGGCAATCGGCCGTCGAGACGCCGCCGGCGAGCGCGGCGCCGTCCTCGCAACGCACGCTCCAGAGCAGTTGGGCGCCGAGCTCGGCGGCGCTCACGTTGATCGAAAAGCCGATGTGCGCGCCATTCGAGGCGGCTACCGGCGGCGCGAGTGCACGCAAATCCGCCGTCTGCAGCGCACCGAGCTCGGCCAGCAGCGCGGCATCCTCATCGACACGCACGCCCATGGCACGCAGGATCGCCGCCTTCGTCGCGGTGTCGAAGCGACGCAGCTCGCCGCGATAATCGTAATAGGCCTCGCCGAGGCCGCGCCACGTCGCCAACTGCGCGATCAAGTCCTCGCGCATCGGCTCAGCACTCCAGCAGCACGACGCTCGACGCCTCGCAGGCGTAGACGTCACCCGTCGATGTCCACGGCGCATCGAAGGGTTCGGCCGCCGTGTCGATCAGACGTGCCCAGATCCCCCCGGTGGCGGCCGGCAACACGAACGGCAGCGCGGCCGAACCGGCGTTCAGGATGAGCAGCAGCCGGCCGGACGGGTCCGCGCCGCGCCGCACACTGGCGCCGAGCGCGTGCAGGCCGGCATCGTTCCAATCCGCCGCGCTCATCTCCTCGCCGCGCGGATGCAACCAGCTGATGTCCTTTGCCCCGGCGCGCTGCGGCGCGCCCTTGAAGAAGGTGTCGCGGCGCAATTCGGCATACCGGCGCCGCAGCGCGAGCAGCGCGCGCACGAAGTCGAGCAGATCCGCATACTGTGCGGCCCGGCCCCAGTCGACCCACGAGATCTCATTGTCCTGGCAATAGGCGTTGTTGTTGCCGCCCTGCGTACGCGCGAATTCATCGCCCGCCTGCAGCATCGGCACGCCCTGCGAAAGCAGCAGGCTTGCCAGCAGATTGCGCATCTGCCGCCGGCGCCGCGCCTCGACGGCAGGGTCGTCGCTCGGGCCCTCCACGCCTTGGTTCGAGCTGAGGTTGTGTTGATGCCCGTCGGCGTTGCCCTCGAGGTTCGCCTCGTTGTGCCGATGCGCGTAGCTGACCAGATCGTACAGCGTGAAGCCGTCGTGCGCGGTCAGGAAATTCAAGCTCGCGGTCGGCTTGCGTCCGTCGCGGCGGAACAGATCGCTCGAGCCGGCGAGGCGCTCGGCGAGCTCGCCGATCTTGCCGGCATCACCCCGCCAGAACGATCGCAGCGTATCGCGGTAGCGGTCGTTCCACTCGCTCCAGCCGTTCGGAAAGCGGCCGAGCTGATAACCGCCCATGCCGACATCCCACGGCTCCGCGATCAGTTTCGCATAGGCGAGCGCAGGCTCGGCGCGCAGCGCGGCGAAGAACGGCGAGTTCGGGTCGAAGCCGCCGGCATCGCGGGCGAGCACGGTGGCCAGATCGAAGCGAAAGCCGTCGACGTGCATTTCCTCGACCCAGTATTTCAGGCAGTCGATGATCAGCGTGCGCACGGCCGGATGTTCGCAGTTGACCGTGTTGCCGCAGCCGGTGAGGTTCTCGTAGTAGCGCTTGTCGCCGTCCAGCAGGCGGTAATAGACCGGATTATCGATACCGCGCAGCGACAGCGTGCGCCCGCCCTCGTTGCCCTCCGCGGTATGGTTGAAGACCACGTCCATGATGACCTCGATGCCGGCCGCGTGCAGCGCCTTGACCATCGTCTTGAATTCGGCCACCGGGTTGGCAAGGGCGTACTGCGTCGCCGGCGCGAACCAGGCGAGCGAATTGTAACCCCAGTAATTCACGAGCCCACGCTGCAGGAGGAAGTCCTCGCTGAGGAAGGCCTGACAGGGCAGCAGCTCGACCGTCGTCACGCCGAGCGAGCGCAGGTGCGCGATCACCGCTGGCTGCGCGAGGCCGAGGTATTTTCCGCGCAAGTCCTGCGGCACCTGCGGATGCAGCGCCGTGTAGCCCTTGACGTGCAATTCGTAGATCACCGTGTCGCGCCACGGCACCGCCGGCGCCCGGTCACCCCGCCAGTCGAAGCGCGGCTCGGGGATGCGGGCCCGCAGTGGCGGCCCCATCACGATCTCGCGCGCATAAGGATCGATGAGCGGCACGCCCACATCGAAGCGCAGGCCGCGTCCGGGGTCGGCCGGACCGTCCACCCGGAACGCGTAGTCGCTGCCGTAGCCGGCGCGGCGCAGCGACACCAGGCCGTGCCAGACGTCGCCCGTGCGCTCGGGCAGCTCGTAGCAATCCTGCTCCTCACCGCTGCGCGGGTCGTACAGGCACAGCTGCACACGACTCGCGTCGGGCGCATACAGCGCGAAGTTGACGCCCTGTTTGGTCCACGCCGCGCCGAGAGGTCGCGGCTGGCCGCCCTGAAGCCGCCTCACCTACGAGGGGCCGAGGAAGAACGCCGCCCCGAGCGGCGGCAGGTCGACGCGGATCGAGTGCGCGAATCCCTGCCAGCCGTCCGCGCAACTTCCGATCGTCGTCTGCCGGTTGTAGCCCGAACCGCCGAAGCGCGTCTCGTCGGTGTCGAGGAGCTTGCGATATTCGCCGCCGTCGGCCACGCCGAGCCGGTACTGGTCGCGCGGCACCGGTGTCGCGTTGAACACGCAGATGATCGGTGCGCCCGCGTCGCCGCCGGTCGAACGCCGCTGAAACGCCCAGACGCTCTCGTCTGCATTGTGCAGATCGATCCAGCGGAAGCCCTCGTGATCGCAATCGCTGCCGTGAAATTGCGGATTCGCGAGGTACAGCCGGTTCAGTTCCCGCACGCAGTCGCGCAGGCTTGCGTGGTCGGGCTCGCCGGCGAGCTGCCAGTCGAGCTGCTCGTGATCGCGCCACTCGTGCCACTGGCCGAATTCACAACCCATGAACATCAGCTTCTTGCCCGGGTGCGCCAGCATATAGGCGAGCAGCAGCCGGAAATTCGCCCGCTTCTGCCACTCATCTCCCGGCATTTTGTCGAGCAGCGCGCGCTTGCCGTGGACGACCTCGTCGTGCGAGATCGGCAGGATGAAGTTCTCCGACCAGGCGTACATGAAGGAGAACGTGATCAAGGCGTGGCTGTGCCGGCGGTAGATCGGGTCGAGCGCGGCGTACTTCAGGGTGTCGTTCATCCACCCCATGTTCCACTTGAAGTTGAAGCCGAGGCCGCCGAACTCCGGCGGCTGCGAGACGCCCGGGAATGCGGTCGATTCCTCGGCGATCGTCAGCACGCCCGGATGCGCGCGGTGCACGGCATCGTTCATCTCGCGCAGGAACTCGATCGCCTCGAGGTTCTCGCGCCCGCCGTGACGGTTCGGCAGCCATTCGCCGGGCCTGCGGCTGTAGTCCAGGTAGAGCATCGAGGCGACCGCATCGACGCGCAGGCCGTCGACGTGATAGCGATCCGACCAGAACAGGGCGTTCGCCACCAGGAAGTTGCGCACTTCGTGACGGCCGAAGTTGAAGATCTTGGTGCCCCACTCGACGTGCTCGCCAAGGCGCGCATCCGCGTGCTCGTACAATGCGGTGCCGTCGAAGAACGCCAGGCCATGGTCGTCGCGCGGGAAATGCGCCGGCACCCAGTCGAGGATCACGCCGATTCCGGCCTGGTGGCAACCATCGACGAAGGCCATGAAGTCTTGCGGCGTGCCGTAACGCGCGCTTGGCGCGAAATAGCCGGTCACCTGGTAGCCCCAGGAGGCATCGAGCGGATGCTCGGCGACACCCATCAATTCGATGTGCGTGTAGCCGAGGTCCCGGACGTAGGGAATCAGCTGCGGGGCCGCCTCGCTCCAGCTCATGAACGGCGGCGTGCGCTCGTGCCAGGGTCTGCGCCAGGAGCCCAGATGCACCTCGTAGATGTTGATCGGCCGCCGCCGCGGATCCTCGCGACCGCGCCGGCTGATCCAATCCTCGTCTTGCCACTGATGGCCGTCGAGGCGCGCGACCACCGAGGCGTTCGCCGGGCGCAATTGCATCGCGAAGCCGTACGGGTCGGCCTTCAGGTGCAGCTGCCCGCCGCGGCTGCGGATCTCATACTTGTACAGGGCGCCCTCGCCGACGCCCGGCACGAAGCCCTCCCAGACACCCGAGACGCCGCGCTCGCCGAGCACGTTGCGGCGCCCGTCCCAGTCGTTGAACGGACCGACGACGCTGACCCGCTCGGCGTTCGGCGCCCAGACCGCGAAACGCGTGCCGCCGCGGCCGTCGACCTCGCATGGGTGGGCGCCGAGCTTCTCGTAGATGCGCTCGTGCCTGCCCTCGCCGAACAGATACAGGTCGAAATCGCTGATCGCGGTGCCCGTCAAGAATACCCCCGCGCGCTCATATCACGGGCTTCACGCCCCAGATCCAATCGGCGTATTCGCGCACGCTGCGATCGCTGGAGAAATAGCCCATGCTCAGTGAGTTGATCGCCGCCTTGCGGCTCCACGCATCGGCCTGGCGGTACAGTTCGTCGACGCGCTCCTGGGCAAGTGCGTAGGCGGCGAAATCCGCGAGCACCAGATACGGCTCGCCGTCGGCGAGCAGCCGCTCGACGACTTGCCGCCCCTCGTGCGGCGCATCGGCCGCGAATCTTCCCGAGGCGATCGCCTCGAGCGCGCCGGCGAGCTCCGGGTTCGCGTCGCGATGCGCGCGCGGCATGTAGCCCGCGGCACGCCGCTCGGCGACCTGCTCGGCGGTCAAGCCGAAGATGAAGATGTTGTCCGCGCCGACATGATCGCGGATCTCGATGTTCGCACCGTCCAGCGTGCCGATCGTCAGCGCGCCGTTCAGCGCGAGCTTCATGTTGCCGGTCCCCGAAGCCTCGAGGCCGGCGGTCGAGATCTGTTGCGACAAATCCGCCGCCGGAATGATCATCTGTGCGAGCGAGACGTCATAGTCGGGCAGGAACGCGACGCGCAGCTTGCCGTGCGCGCGCGGGTCGGCGTTGATCGTACGCGCGACGTTGTTGATCAGCTTGATGATCGACTTGGCCATCGCATAACCGGGCGCCGCCTTGCCGGCGAAGATGACCGTGCGCGGCACGATCACGGCCTCGGGGTTCTCGCAGATGCGCAGGTAGCGGGCGATCACGTACAGCAGGTTCAGGGTCTGGCGCTTGTATTCATGGATGCGCTTGACCTGCACGTCGAACATCGAATCGACGTCGATCGCGAGGCCGATGCGCCGCTCGACCTCGGCGGCGAGACGCAGCTTGTTCTCGCGCTTGATCTCCCGAAGGCGCCTGCGAAACTCAGGATCCTCGGCGGCCTCGGAGAGCCGGCCGATCTCCTCGAGGTCGTTCTCCCACACCGAGCCGAGCCGCTCGGTCAACAGGGCCGCGAATCCGGGATTCGATTGTTTCAGCCAGCGCCGCACGGCGATGCCGTTGGTGACGTTGATGAAGCGCTCCGGGAACATCTCGGCGAAGTCGGCGAACACGTTGCGCTTCATCAATTCCGAATGCAGCCGCGCCACGCCGTTGACCCGGTGGCTGCCGATGACCGCGAGATGCGCCATGCGCAGCCGCCGCTCGCCCTCCTCGGTGACGATCGACATGCGCCGCTGGCGTTCGAGGTCACCCGGGTAGCGCGCCGCGACGCTCTCGAGGAAATCGCGGTTGATCAGGTATAGGATCTGCAGGTGCCGCGGCAGCAGCCGCTCGAACAGCGCCACCGGCCAGGTCTCGAGGGCCTCCGGCAGCAGGGTGTGATTGGTGTACGCGAACACCGCCGTGGTGAGCCGCCACGCCCCGCCCCAGGCCATGCCGTGCTCATCGACGAGCAGGCGCATGAGCTCGGCGATCGCGATCGCCGGGTGCGTGTCGTTCAGCTGGATCGCGATCGCCTCGGGCAGCGCATCGAGCGCGCGGCCTTCGCCGAGGTGCGTGGCGAGCATGTCCTGAAGACTCGCGCTCACGAAGAAATACTGCTGCCTGAGGCGCAGCTCCTTGCCTTGCGGCGTGCTGTCGTCCGGATACAGCACCCGCGAGAGGTTCTTCGCGTCCACCTGTTCACGGACCGCGGCCGCATAGTCCCCGACGTTGAAGGCATCGATGTCGAAGGGTGAGATGCCGCGCCCGGACCACAGGCGCAGATGATTGACCGTGGCGCAACGGTTGCCCGGTATCAGCTGGTCAAAACCGATCGCGAGCAGGTCGTTGGTGTCGATCCAGCGATGCGCCTGCCCGGGCCCGGCGTCCGCCGCCGCGACGCTGCGCCCGCCGAATCGCACCGTGTAGCGCACGTTGCCGCGCGGTGTCTCCCAGGGGTTGCGCAGGCGCAGCCAGCTGCTCGCGACCTCGCGCTGCGAGCCGGACTCATCGATCAATTGCGTGAAGATCCCGTAATCGTAGCGGATCCCGTAACCGACCGCCGGATATTGCAGCGTCGCGAGCGAGTCCATGAAACACGCCGCTAGCCGCCCCAGACCGCCGTTGCCGAGCCCCGGATCGGCCTCCTGCGCCAGAACCTCCTCGAGGCCGCGGTTGATCGCGCGCAGCGCCTCGCGCGCCTCCTGCACCATGTCGCCGCCGAGGCTGCTCAGCGCGTTCATGAGCGAGCCGCCCGGCAGGTACTCGACCGACAGATAACACACCCGCTTGACGCGCGCCCGCGCGACCCGGCGCTGCGTCGCGAGCCAGCGCAGGGATAATTCTTCGCGCACGGCGAGCGAGAGCGCGTCGTACAGGTCGCGCGCGGACGCACTCTCCAGGGTCTTGCCCAAAGCGCGCGTCAGTCGATCCAGCAAAGCCGCGTGCAGCGATCCCGGCTGCAGCGAGTCATCGCGTCGCGCGCTTATCTGCGAAACCGCCGTATTCATCTTCAGTTATGCCGTCCCGATGCTGTCCGTCGAGTTCTACGACCGACTCCAATTTACAGGTTATTATAGTTTGGTTCGCGAATCGACCTCTCGAATCCTGCAAACAGCGGAGCTGCCAGTGTCCAAACCAATGCAAAAATTGAGCATCGGCGTCGATGTCGGTGGCTCCTCGATCAAATGTGCGCTCGTCGACACGGCGAGCGGGCAGCGCCTGGAACGGCATTCGGTGCCGACCCCCGCCCAAGGCTCGATCGAGGACATGCTCGAGTCGATCGCGAGCGCGGTGGACAAGCTGCCCGCGGCGCTGCCGGTAGGTCTTGCCTTCCCGAGCGTGATCGTACGCGGCACGGTTCGCACCGCCGCGCACCTGAACAAAGGCTGGATCGGGCGTCCCCTCGGCGAGCTCGCGTCGCGACGCCTCGGCCGCGCGGTGACGGCGATCAACGATGCCGACGCCGCGGGACTCGGCGAGCAGCGCTACGGCGCCGCCCGCGACGTGCGCGGCACGGTGCTCCTGCTGACGCTCGGCACCGGCATCGGCAGCGCGCTGTTCATCAACGGCCAGCTCGTGCCGAACACCGAGCTTGGACACCTGCGGGTCGGCGATCGCGAAGCCGAGGAGCGCGCCGCGCCGCGGATCAAGGTCGAGCGCGATTTGAGCTGGGACGCCTGGACGGATGAACTTAACCTCGTCCTGCGGGAAATGCATGCCTTGCTGTGGCCCGACCTCGTGATCCTCTGCGGGGGCATCACCGAGGAGCCGGAGAACTTCTTCTCGAAGCTGCGCTGCGAGGCCGAACTGCGCATCGGCACGCTGCGCGCCGAGGCCGGCATCGCCGGAGCCGCGCTCGCAACCACCCTCGGCGACACCTGAGCGCGCCCACGCCGGCGCCGGCGCTTCGGGTTAAGATTGCCGCTGTTCGCCAACCCGACCCTAAAAGGAGTCGCAGCATGAAACTCTATTACTCGCCGGGCGCCTGTTCACTCGCCCCGCACATCGCCCTTTGCGAGACCGGCACGCCGTTCACCGCCGAGAAGGTCGACCTCAAGACCAAGAAGACCGAGGCCGGCGGCGACTACACCGCGGTCAATGCCAAGGGTTCGGTACCGGCCCTCGCGCTCGAGAATGGCCACGTCCTGACCGAAGCCGCCGCGATTCTGCAGTACATCGCCGACGGCAAGCCGGAGACGAACCTCGCACCGCGCGCCGGCAGCTTCGAACGCTACCGGCTGATGGAACTGCTGAACTACATCGCGACCGAGATTCACAAGGGTTTCAGCCCGCTGTGGAATCCGAAGGCATCGGCCGACTGGAAGGCGGCGGCGCATGCGAACCTCGCGACGCGCTTCGACTGGCTGTCCTCGTTCCTCGGCGGCAAATCCTACCTGCTGGGTGAGGGTTTCAGCGTCGCCGATGCCTACCTGTTCACGGTGCTCAGCTGGAGCGGACACGTCGGCGTCGACCTCGCCAAGTGGCCGGTGCTCACCGCCTATCAGGCCCGCGTCGGCCATCGGCCGAAGGTGCAGCAGGCGCTGCGCGAGGAAGGCCTTCTCAACTGAGGCCGAACTGCAGGGCCGCGAGACGCGCGTACAAGGGACTATCGCGCATCAACTCATCGTGCGTGCCGACGGCGGCCTTGCGGCCCTGATCGAGCACGACGATGCGATCGGCCTTCTGAACCGTCGCGAGCCGGTGCGCGATGATGATGGTCGTGCGCCCGCGCATCAGCTTTTCGAGCGCGCTTTGCACGAGGCGCTCCGACTCGGAATCTAGCGCGCTGGTCGCCTCGTCGAGCAGCAGCACCGGCGGGTCCTTGAGGATCGCCCGGGCGAGCGCGATGCGCTGGCGCTGGCCGCCGGACAGGCGCGTGCCGCGCTCGCCGAGGAAGGTGTCATAGCCCTGCGGCAGCTCGCGCAGGAATTCATCGGCCGCCGCGGCCCGCGCCGCCGCCTCGACGTCCGCCGCGCTCGCACCGGGCCTGCCGTAGAGGATGTTCTCGCGCGCGCTCGCGCCGAACAATACCGTGTCCTGGGGCACCAGACCGATCTGCGCCCGCAACTGCTGCGGGTCCAGCTGCGCGAGGCTGTGCCCGTCGAGCAATACGCGGCCGGACTGCGGATCGTAGAAGCGCAGCAACAGCTGGAAGCTCGTGCTCTTGCCCGCCCCGGAGGGACCGACGAAGGCGATCGTCTCACCAGGCTCGACCTCGAGGCTGAAGCGCGTGAGCGCCGCGCTCTCCGGACGCGAGGGGTAATGAAACGTCAGATCCTCGAAGCGGATCCGACCCTCGACCCGCGCCGGCAGCGTCTCGGGGCGTGCCGGCGCGACGATGCTCGGCCGCGCCTCCAGAAGTTCCGCGAGGCGCTCCATCGCGCCGGCCGCCCGCTGCACCTCGCCCCACATCTCCGTCAGCGCCGCCGCCGAGGTGCCGACGAACACCGCATAGAACAGGAACTTGACGAGGTCACCGCCGCTCATCCGGCCGGCAAGCATCGCGTGCAGACCGAGCCACATCACCAGCGCGATGCCGCCAAAGATCAGCGTCACACCGAGCGCGGTCAGCACCGCGCGCACCCGCGTGCGGCCGATCGCGGCCGTGAAGCTATCCTCGACCGCCCGCCGGTAGCGTCCGCTCTGCAGCGCCTCGAGCGTGAACGCCTGGACCGTCTGGATCGCGTTCAAGGTCTCGTCGGCGAGCGAATTGGTGTCGGCGAGACGGTCCTGTGCGATGCGTGAATAGCGGCGCACGCGCCGGCCGGTCACGATCAAGGGCACGAGCACGAGCGGCACCAGCACGAGGATCACCGCCGTAAGCTTCGCGCTGGTGACCGCGAGCAGTACCAGCGCGCCGATCAAGGTCAGGCCCGAGCGCAGTACGATCGACAGGTTGACGCCGGCCATCGCCTGCACGAGCGTCGTGTCCGCGGTCAGGCGCGAGAGCACCTCGCCGGTGCGCGTCGTCTCGTAGAACAGCGGGTCCATGCGCACGACGCGCGCATAGACCGCGGCGCGAAGATCGGCGACGACGCGCTCGCCGAGCCGGGTCACGAGATAGTAGCGCAGCGCCGCGAACAGGCCATAGAGCACGGCGGCGGCCAGGAAACCGGCGAAATAATGATTGATCGTCGCCGCGTCCTGGGGTGCAAGGCCGTGGTCGATCAGGCTGCCCACCGCCCAAGGCAGGGCGAGCTGCGCCCCGGAAGCGATGAGCAGCGCCGCAAGCGCCGCCACCAGCCTGCCTCGATACGGGCGCAGGAACGGCAACAAGGAACGCAGGGGCTTGAGGGATTTGGCGCGCGGCCGGTCGGCGGGGTTGCTCATGCGGGCATGATCCCATAAAAACCGACGCACTCGTCGCGTGCATGCGACGAATTCACCCGCACCAACTCGGTGCCAGCACGCGGAATTGCGTTTCCCAGTGGCTCGCGTTATGTTCGCCAGAGCTAAAAACGCCGTGGCGAATACGTCCGGCCCATACGGATGAATCTTTGGATAAGCGAGGCAGCATCATGCTCGAATGTCGTCGAATCGGCTCGTTGCGCGTTCACCACAATCGACGCCGCCTGGCCACCGTCGTGCTCGCCGGCATCGGGGCGGCGGTGCTAGGCTCCCAGGTATTCGCCCAAAGCGCCGCGACGGACGCGGGCGGCAGCGCCTCGCAGGACGGGCCCCTTCAGGAGGTCATCGTCACGGCAACGCGCCGCGCCGAAAGTCTGAGCAAGGTACCCTTGAGCCTGTCGGCGTTCACGCAACGCTCCATCGACCTGCGCGGCGTCGAGAACATCAGCGACCTCGCCAAGTTCACCCCCGGCGTTGACGTCGACAACACCGGCACCAACAACATCTCGATCCGCGGCATCGCCTCGACCGGCGGCGCCGGCACGACGGGCATTTATCTGGATGACACACCGATCCAGATGCGCGCGCTCGCTTTCAATCCCGATGAGGCGTTGCCGGAAGCCTTCGACCTGCAGCGCATCGAGGTGCTGCGCGGCCCGCAGGGCACGCTGTTCGGCGCCGGTTCCGAGGGCGGCACCGTGCGTTACATCACCACCCCGCCGAGCCTGACCAAGAGCAGCATCTACAGCCGCGATGAAGTCTCCTACACACAAGGTGGCGCGCCGAGCTACGAGGTCGGTGTCGCCGGCGGCATGCCGATCATCGACGGCACCCTCGGGGTGCGCGCGACCGTCTGGTATCGGCGCGACGGCGGCTACATCAATCTGATCGATCCTGTGAGCCTGAACACGATCCAGAACAACGCCAATTTCACCGACACCTCGCTCGTGCGGCTGGCCGCGATCTGGAAGTTGAGCGACCGCTTTACCCTCACGCCGAGCATTTATTATCAGGATCGCTACAGCAACAACACCAACGATTTCTGGCCGCTCTACTCCAATCAGAGCAAGGACCGCTACGTGAGCGCGGACCCGACGCGCCGCGGCCGTCCCGACCGGTTCTACCTGCCGGCGCTGAAGATCGTCGGCCATTTCAAGTCCTTCGACCTGATCTCCAACACCTCGTACTACCATCGCAAGGACTCCTCCGGCTACGACGGCACGATCTACAACCTCGGCTTCTACCAGTCCGCGGCGGTGCTCGCGTCGGTGGCGAGCGGCTATCCGCTGCTGCTCGACGGCAACGGCTTGCACCTGCCCGCCGGCGCGACCGACTACCGCTCGCCGGCCACGGTCGACAACGGTCAGCAGAACTTCACCCAGGAAATCCGGCTGCAATCGACCGACACCGGCTCACCCCTGGTGTGGACCACCGGCCTGTTCTACAGCGACAACCGCCAGAGCTACCTCGAGCAGATCCACGACCCGCTGCTCAACGAACTCATGCAGGCCTATATCGGTTCGCCCTACAGCCAGGTCTTCTGCGTGTTCGACTCTGCCACCGGATCCTGCGCGAGCCCCTACCAGCCGGTGCTCTACGACCCGCGTTTCCCGAACGATTCCTATTTCCTGCAAACCTCCGCGAGGGACACGCAGATCGCCTGGTATGGGGAGGCGACCTATGCCTTCACACGGCAGTGGAAGCTCACCCTGGGCGCGCGCGAATCACACACGCAGTACACCTTCAACACCCTGACCGGCGGGCCGCAGCTGTACCTGCCGCCGCAGACCGGCAACGGCGGCAAGAGCGAGAACGCCTTCACGCCGAAGGTCAGCATCGCCTACCAGTACAACGAACATAACCTCTACTACGCGACCTACGCCAAGGGCTTCCGGCCGGGCGGCGCGAACAATCCGGTGCCGCAAGCGGCCTGCTCGACCGACTTCCACAATTTCGGCATCAACGCGGCGCCGCATACTTTCAGCTCCGACACCGGCAACAGCTTCGAGGTCGGCGCGAAGAACAACTTCGAGAACCGCGTCAAACTCGCCAGCAGCATCTACTACATCAAGTGGAACAACATCCAACAGACCGTGGTGCCGCCGATCTGCCAGATCTCCTTCATCGCGAACTTAGGCAGCGCGGTCGCCAAGGGCGCCGATTTTCAGGCCGACATCGCGATTACCGACCACTTCACCGCCAATCTGACCGCCGGCTACACGGACGCGCGCTACACGAAGAACTCGCTCCTCTCGGCAACGGAGGCCACGCCGATCGTCTCGAGCGGTGATGCGATCACCGGTCAGAGCGGCCAGCCGGGTGCGCCGGTCACCGCCTCGGCCGGCCTGCAGTACAACTTCAGCCTGATGAATCACGCCTCGTTCATGCGTTTCGACGACGAGTACCAGGGAAGCCCGAAGTGGGCCTCGCCGCAACAGGACTCGACGACGCAGCAATACGACCCGGCGAACTACCTGCTCGGCTCGACGAATTTGATGTCGGTGCGCGCCGGCATGTACTTCGGCAACCTCCAGGTGACCGCCTTCGTCAACAACCTGGGCGACAACCAGACCGTCACCAACTACCATTGGTCGATCGATCCGGGTGTTTGCGGGTCGGCCGGCGGCCCGGCGGTAAGCCCCGCCTGCGAATCGGCGACGCGCCTTCAGCGCCAATGGACCTTCAGGCCGCGCACCTTCGGCCTGACGTTCATCTACCGCGAGTGAACCCTCGCGGCTAAGCGGCCCGGATCGATTCGCCGAGGAGCTCGAGTCCCTCCTCGAGGATCGCCTCCGGGATCGTCAAGGGCGCGAGCAGCCGCACGACGTTCGCATTCACCCCGCAGGAGAGGAGGATCAGGCCGCGCCGCTCGGCCTCGGCGAGGATCGCCGAGGTCAGCGCCGCGTCAGGTTCGCGCGTCTTCTTGTCCTTGACGAGCTCGATCGCGACCATCATGCCGAGGCCGCGGACCTCGCCGATGCAGGGCAGCTCTTCGGCGAGTGTCTGAAGCCGCGCGCGCATGCGCCCGCCGAGCAAGGCGGCGCGCGCGCACAGACCCTCGCTCTCGATGACATCGAGCACGGCGTGCGCGGCGGCGATGCACATGGGGTTGCCACCGTAGGTGCCGCCGAGTCCGCCCGGGTGGGCGGCGTCCATGATCGTCGCCCGGCCGGTGACCGCCGACAGCGGCAGGCCGCCGCCCAAGCCCTTCGCGCTGGTGATCAGGTCCGGCACGACGCCGGCATGTTCGATCGAGAACATGCGCCCGGTGCGCCCCATGCCGCCCTGCACCTCGTCGGCGATCAAGACGATGCCATGCTCATCGCAGATCCGCCGCAGGGCGCGCAGGAAATCGAAGGGCGCGACGTTGAATCCGCCCTCCCCCTGAACCGGCTCGACAATGATCGCCGCCACGGATTTAGGATCGATGTCGGCGTGGAACAACCGATCCAGGTCGGCGAGCGCATCGGCGCTGCTCACGCCCCGATACGGCAGCGGAAACTCGGCGTGGAAAATCTCGGCCGGGAACGGCCCGAAGCCACGCTTGTACGGCATGACCTTGCCGGTGAGACCCATCGCCAGCAGCGTGCGGCCGTGAAAGCCGCCGGCGAACGCGATCACCGCCGAGCGTTTGGTGGCGATGCGCGCGATCTTGATCGCGTTCTCGACCGCCTCGGCACCCGAGTTCAGGAACAAGGTCTTCTTGGCGAAGTCACCGGGTGCGAGCGCATTCAGCCGCTCGGCGAGGTGTACGTAGGACTCGTACGGGGCGACGTGGAAACAGGTGTGCATGAAGGCCGCGGCCTGGTTCGCGACCGCCTGCATCACGTGCGGATGCCGGTGGCCGGTGTTGAGCACGGCGATGCCGGCCGCGAAATCGATGAAGCGGCGGCCGTCGACGTCCCAGATCTCGGCGTTCTCGGCCTTGGCGACGTAGATCGACTTGGTCGCCACACCGGTTGGTATCGCGGCCGCCTGGCGCGCCTTCAATTCGGGAGTCTTCGCCATCTTCAAGCTTCCTTCGAGGTGGTGCTGCGGGGGCCTCGAACGGTATCATCGGCCTGCATGGCGAGCAAACCGAGCGACACGGACTTGGCCGCGCCGGCGACGCGCGGCGGCGTGTTGGGCGTGCGGATCGTGCGCGCGAGGCTGGGCGAACGCAGCCCGGCGACCGACCGGGTCGCGGTCGAAGCGCCGCTCGAAATCCTGCTGCATCATCCGGCATTCGGCGATGAACCGGTCTCCTTCGGCGCCACCATGCGCACCCCGGGCGAGGATGAGGCACTCGCCGCCGGTTTGCTCTTCGGCGAGGGGCTCATCGAGGAGTCGCGCGACATCGAGGCAATCGAGTCCGGAACGCGCCGCCCGAATGTGGTCAACGTCAGGCTCCGGCCCGGTCTTTCCTTGCACACGCCGGTCATCGCGCGACGATTCAGCGCCGGCGCCGCCTGCGGGGTTTGCGGTACGACCAGCATCGACGCGGCCATCGCGCGCGCTGCCGCGACCCGGCTGCCCGCCGGCCATGGCGTCGCGATTGATCGACTGCTCGCCCTGCCCGCGCGCATGCGCGCGGCGCAATCGAGATTCGAGGACACCGGCGGCATCCACGCCACCGCGCTGTTCGATGCGACAGGCGCGCTCGAGCGGCTCACCGAAGACATCGGCCGCCACAACGCCTTCGACAAGCTGGTCGGCCATGCGCTGCTCACCGGCGGATTGCCGCTCACCGACCGCGTCGTGCTCTTGAGCGGCCGGGCGAGCTTCGAACTGGTGCAAAAGGCGCTGCGCGCCGGCGTCTCGATCCTCGCCGCCATCGGCGCACCCTCGAGCCTCGCCGTGCAACTGGCCGAGACCACCGGGCTTACCCTAATCGGCTTTTTGCGCGATCCTCAATGCAACGTCTACACGCACCCGCAACGGCTCAGCTGACCGTGTAACCACGCGCCACCAGGCAGGCGCTGATCGCGCGCCGATAGGCACTCGCCGCGGCGCGCTCGGCGCCGATCTGCCGCCTGCTTAAGTTGGCCTGAGCCTGCGCATTCGCATCGGCCGCCGAGCCGAGAATCGCGCCGGGCGCGGCGCCGAACAGGGCGCCGACGCCGGAATCGTCATCGCCACCGATCATCGAACCGATGATCGCACCACCCACCGCGCCGGTGACCGCCCCCGAGCCCGGCGCCGGCTGCACCACGACGCGCTCATAGGGCGGCGCGCTTGCCCGGCTCGGATCCACGCCCGTCTGTTGTACGGCCCACACATGGCAGGCGTAGCGATCGCGTTCGAGCTGATTCGGGCTCTGACCATGCGCTGGGTAAACGAACAGGCGCTGCGGCGGCGGCGCCATGCCGGCCGTGCGCACCGGCTCAGCGACACAACCGCCGAGCATCAGCGCCGCGAGGACCGCCATGCTGCGATGCGTCAAATTAGTCCCCATGATGATATCGACCTCCTCACCGGCACAACGTGCCACACGCTCTTCTGTTGACCTCCGGCGCCGCCGAAGGTTCGTCGAAATGCGTTCACGAACGACTCGTCCAGACAAGTCGGCCATCGCGGGCGCAGCGTATCATGCCGCGCATGAGTCTCAGCGTATTCGACATTTTCAAGATCGGAATCGGCCCCTCGAGCTCGCACACCATGGGGCCGATGAACGCGGCGCGTGAGTTCGTCGAACTGCTCGAGCGACGCGGGCTGCTCGAGCGCACGAACGAGGTGTCGGCGCAGCTGTACGGCTCGCTCGCTCTGACCGGCCGCGGACATTGCACCGACCGGGCGGTGTTGCTTGGCCTCGAGGGGCATCGGCCGGATTCGATCGAATCCTCGATCATCGAACCGGCCTTGCATCGGATCCGCACCGAGGGACGCCTGCGCCTCGGCGGGCGCCGGGAAATCGCCTTCGACGAGCCCCTGAACTTGTTGTTCCACTTCGACCAGGTGCTGCCGGGGCATTCGAACGGCATGCGCTTCAGCGCCCACGATGAGCGGCGCGAGCTGCTCGCGAGCGAGGAGTATTACAGCATCGGTGGCGGCTTCGTCATCCAGGCCGACGCCCCGGTCGGCGCCGGCGAAGCGCGCGCGCCGGCACCCTTCGAATTCGATTCGGCGGCGGCGCTGCTCGAGAACGGCCGCAAGAGCGGCCTCGAGATCCACGAATTGATGCTCGCGCGCGAACGCACCTGGCGTCAACCGGCCGAGGTGCGCGCCGGGCTCCTGCGCATCTGGCAGGTGATGCAAGACTGCGTGCGCCGCGGCTTCGAGGCGCAGGGCCTGCTGCCCGGCGTGCTCGGCGTGCGCCGCCGCGCACCGAAGCTATACCGGCAACTGATGAGCGGCGATGCGAGCGATCCGATGCACGCGCTCGACTGGGTCAACGTCTACGCGCTCGCGGTCAACGAAGAGAACGCCGCCGGCGGACAGGTCGTGACCGCGCCGACCAACGGCGCCGCCGGCATCGTCCCGGCCGTGCTGCACTACTACCGCCGCTTCGAGCCGGGCGCCGACGAGGACGGCGTGATCCGCTTCCTGTTGAGCGCGGCCGCGATCGGCATGCTCTACAAGAAGAACGCCTCGATCTCCGGCGCCGAAATGGGCTGCCAGGGCGAGGTCGGCGTCGCCTGCTCGATGGCGGCCGCCGGGCTCGTCTCGGCCCTGAACGGCAGCAACCAGCAGATCGAGAACGCGGCCGAGATCGGCATGGAACACAACCTCGGCCTGACCTGCGATCCGGTCGCCGGCCTCGTGCAGATCCCGTGCATCGAACGCAACGCCATGGGCTCGGTCAAGGCGATCAATGCCGCGCGTCTTGCGCTGCGCGGCGATGGCTCGCACAAGGTGTCACTCGACCAGGTGATCGCGACGATGCGTCAGACCGGCAACGACATGTCGACGATCTACAAGGAGACCTCCCAGGGAGGGCTCGCGGTGAACGTGCCGGAGTGCTGAGAGGGGCCGCGCTTCAGCCCGTCGCCTGCATGCCGAGCGCGATGCCGCCGATGGTCGCGCGCAGCGCCGCGAACAAGTCCGCATCCCGTCGCTGCGATGCCCGCCAGCGCCGCAGCAGGTCGACCTGCATCAGGTGCATCGGATCGATGTAGGGATTGCGCAGCCGGATCGCGCGCTGCAAGGTCGCGTCCCGATCGAGCAAGCGGGAGTAACCGCGCAACCGCAGCACCAGCGACCGGGTCCGCCTGTACTCCTCGCGGATCCGCCGCGCGTACGGCGCCGCGGCTTCGCCGGCGAGTCCATCGTACCGGGCCGCGATCGCCAGATCCGTACGCGCGAGCATCGCCTCGATATCGCCGATCAAGTGCGCGAAAAACGGCCAGCCGCCGAGCATCTCCCGGATCAGCGCCTCGCCGTGGGGGGCGCTCGCCGCCTCGATGCCGCTGCCGAAACCGAACCAGCCCGGCAGCAGATGCCGGCTCTGAGTCCAGGCGAAAACCCAGGGAATCGGTCGTACGGTGTCGATCGTGGCCGCCTCGGTGCCACGGGTGCCGAGGTGCATGCGCTCGATCGCATCGAGCGGCGTCACCGCGCGGAAATACGCCTCGAATCCCGCATCCTCGAACACCAGCGCGCGATACTTGAACTCGCTGCGTTCGGCGATCGTCAGCATCGCCGCGCGCTGCGTGTCGGGCACGCGCGTCACCGCGGCGGTGTGGGCGACCTCGAGGGCAACGGCGGAGAAGGTCCGCTCCAGGGTGCGCATCGCCACCGGCAGCAAGCCGTAGCTGCGATTCACGCTGTCGCCCTGTTCGGTGAACCTGAGCGCGCCGCGCACCGCCCCCGGCGGCGCCGACTCGACCAGGTGCTCGGTGCGTCCGCCGCCGCGAGCCGCCGTGCCGCCGCGGGCGTGAAACAACGTGAGCGTGATGCCCGCCGCCTTCGCGGTTTCAAGCAGCTGGGTTTGCGCGGCTTGCAGCGCCCAGCGCGATGCCGCGATGCCGCCTTCCTTGTTCGAATCCGAATAGCCGATCAGGACCGTCTGTCGGTTGCCGCGGGCGGCGAGATGCAATCGGTAGACCTCTTCGTCGTGCATGGCTTGCAGGATCTGACCGCCGTTGCGCAGCGCATGCATCGATTCGAGCAGCGGCGCGATGTCGAGCCGGCATTCGCCGTTGCGCCGGTCGAAGGTCTCGGCCCAGCGGGCGAGCAGGAGGACGGCCAGCACGTCCTCCGGGCCCTGCGCGCCGGTGACGATGTAGTCGCCGATCGCCTGGTCGCCGAACTTGTGCCGGGCCTGGGCGATCGCCTCGAACACCGACAAACTGCGCCGCCCCATCGCATCGAGCGGCATGACCGGTCCCTGGTCGCGCGCGAGCAGATCGCGCAGTGCGGCCAGCCGCTCGGCGCGCGGCAAATCCGGCCATTCCGGTCGTGACAGGCCTTGCGCGATGACCTGGTCGTGGACACGGGCGCGCTGCAGGACGTCAAGGGAGGCGAGGTGAAAGCCGAAGGTGCGAATCCGTCGGATCAAACGGCGCACGAGAAAATAGCCGGCATGACGCCCACGGTGGGCGAGAAGGCTGTCGGCGGCGAGCCCGACGTCGGCGAGCAGCTCTTCGGCCGACTGATAACCGTTCGGGCGCGATTCATAGGTCGCCTGCAAGCGCTCGCCGATCTGGCCGAAGAAGACGCGGTAGGGCATGCGATCGTGGCGGCCGGGGGCGAGCACAGGCGCGGCGGGCAGCATCGCCGCATACGCCTCGATGCGTTGCTGCAAAGCCGCGGTGATCTCGACACGGCTCGCGCTCTGGCTCAAGCTCTGCGCGATCCGGCGGCACTCCTCGAAGTAGGTCGACACGGCGACCTGCCGGTGGCGCAGCAGCGTGTCGCGGATGGTCTTGCCGTGCACGTCCGGGTTGCCGGCCATGTCGCCGCCGACCCAGGAACCGAAGCGCAGAATATGCGGCAGCTCGATGGTCTCCGGCGCGACGCCGTAGGCACCGGCCAGCGCCTCGGAAATCTCCTCGTAGAACTGCGGTACCACCCGGTACAGGACGTCGACCAGATAATAGAGGAGGTGTTCGCGCTCGTCGGCGGCGCTCAGGCTGTCGCGAGAATAGTCCTCGGTCTGCCAGATCGTCGTGATTTCCATCCGCACCCGGTCGCGAAGGCGCGCCAGATCCGTCGCTGTCAGCGCCGGATTTTGCCGGTCGAGCAGATCGCGTGCGATGTGCTGCTGCTTGCGCAGGATCGTGCGCCGCGTCGATTCGGTCGGATGAGCGGTGAACACCGGTTCGATGCTCATCGAGGAGATGAGATCGAGCACTTCCTCGAGCGATCTGCCCTCGCCATGCAGGCGCGCGACGCAATCGGCGATGCCGCCGGGTTGCGGGACCGAATTATCGGTGAGGTAATCGCGGCGCCTTCGCACCCGGTGGACTTTCTCCGCGGTGTTGACCGCGTGGAACCAGAGCGAGAAGGCGCGCGTCAGCGCCGCCGCGGCCTGCGGCGAGCGGCCCTCGATGCGCAGCTGCAGCGCCGTGCTGTCGCCACCGCCGGCATCGTCGGCATTATCGGCATCCTCGGCCAGGTTGGCGGCCCGCAGCTCGATCGCCGCGAGCCGGTCGCCCTCGACCAGATCGAACAGATCCTCGCCGCCCTGTTCACGGATCATCTCACCGATCATCGTGCCGAGCGCGTGCACGTCCTCGCGCAACGCCGCATCCTTGACCGGAAACTGCACACCCTGGCGGAACATGAGCTCTCTCCGGTGAAGCGCGGCACTCTATCAGTGCGCGTTCAGCAGCACCGTCGTATCGAAGCTCTCGAAGGTGTTGAGGACGCGGCGGTAGGCATTGTGGACGATGCGTTCGGCGTTCTTGTCGGCGCGGGTTCCGAGCAGCATGCGAATCACCACATCATCCTGCGGACGCGCCGGATCCTCGCTCAGGATCTGGTAGACGAAGCGCGCCAGCCGCAGATTGATCTCACTGGCGAACTTCAGGCGCGCCACCTCCACGCCCCCCGGAGCGCCGGCCTTTGCCTCCTCGGAGATTTCGCAGCTCACGCGCAGGATGAATCGGGCCTTGTCGATGAGGCGCAGGTCGGCGAAGAACTCCACGTCGGATTGGATGTTCACCGTCAGGCCGGGAAGAAGTCGATGGGCTTGGTGGTGGTCAAGGGCGCGACATCCTTCGGCTGGAAGCGGAACTGGCGGATCAGGGCGATCAACTCGGCCTCGAGCCCGGGGTCGTGCAGATCGCTCGACACGATGCGCGCGGACGTCACCGCCCCCGACGGCGAAATCGTCAATTTGACGACGATCTTACCCTGCAGCGCCGGGTTCTTGCGCAACGCCTGCGTGTACAGAGCATAGATCTCCCCCTTGTGCTTGTCGAATACCAGCGCGATCTCCGCGGCGCTGCGCGAGGCGAGCCCGCTGCCGCCGCGGCGCACCGAGCGATCGCCGCTGGAGGCGAGCTTGAGGGCGCGCACCTTGGCCGCCCGGTAGGCGTTCAAGGAACCGGAGCCGGCCGCCAGACCGCTGCTGGTCGGAGCGGATATGCCGCCGCTCGTGCCGCCGGCCTTCGCGGTGATCAGCGAACGCTGCACCTGGGTCACATCGCCCGGGTCGCGGGTGCGGGCCTGATCGTGAGCCAGCTTCTCGATGCTCTTCTGATCGCGCAGCGAGGCGAGCGCGTCCAGGCTCGCGAGCAGCCGGCAC
>VFSW01004235.1_pt1 | contig 21407 bp, 19 predicted proteins | sample 5358111 | NCBI WGS metagenome assembly VFSW01 (sample SAMN11554181, study PRJNA540505) | mine drainage metagenome | isolation source: sediment from site ElyBrook_90M | place: USA: Ely Copper Mine, Vershire, VT | collected 2017
CCTCGCCCCTCTTGCGCGTCACCGTCCCCGACCACCGCCTCGACGTGGACGGCACGCACGATTTGATCGAAGAGATCGCGCGGATGTACGGCTATGCCAACATTCCAATCTCGCGGATGAACGACGAACTGCCGCCGCAACGGGCGAATATCGATCTGGAGCAGGAAGAACTCGTGCGCGATATTTTGATCGACGCGGGATTACAAGACGTGGTCACGTACGCGTTCACGACGCCGGAGCGCGAGCAACTGCTGACGCTGCCCGGTTCCGCGCGTCCGGCGATTCCGGCACACGGGTACGTCCGCATCGAAAATCCCATCAGCGCGGAATACGCAGTGCTGCGCCAAACGCTGCTGCCGAATTTGCTGCGGCTCGTCGCGGCGAATTCGCGTTACCGCGCGCGCGTGACGATATTCGAAGTGGGCGTGGTGTTCTTCGCGCGCCGCGGTGACGACGCACTGCTGCCGCGCGAGCAGGCGGCTGAATTACCGGAGGATGTCGATCGCCAGCTGCCGCTCGAACGGCGGCGGCTCTGCGTCGCGCTGACCGGACCGCGCCAAGAAGTTTCGTGGCACAGCGCCGACGCAACGCCGATGGATTTCTACGATCTCAAGGGCGTCGTTGAAGCGCTGCTAGGCGGACTGCATCTGAGCGACACCGCGTTTGTTGCGTCCGATCACCCGCTGTACCAGCCGGGGCGCGCCGCCGTGCTGAAAATCGACGCGGCAGAGATCGGCGTGTTCGGCGAACTGCACCCGCTGCTGCGCGAGAAATTCGATCTGCCGGCGCAGCCGGTACTCATCGGCGAATTCGATCTGGATGCGCTGCTGGCGCGCGTGCCGCCGGCGCACAAGGTTACCGCGCTCTCGCGCTATCCGGCAGTCGCGCAAGACCTCGCGCTCGTCGTGGACGAACAGGTGCCGGCAGACCGCGTGCACGCGCTCATCGTGCAGACCGGTGGCGCGCTGCTCCAGCGCGCGGTTTTGTTCGACGTGTATCACGGCGACCAGATTCCCACTGGCAAAAAGTCGCTGGCGTATGCGCTCTCGTTCCAAGCGGACGACCGCACCCTCTCGGAGGCGGACGCCACCAAGGCGCGCGAGAAAATCGTCGCGCGGCTCAAGCGCGAGTTGGACGCACAAGTGCGCGGAGGAATCTAGACCGGTAAATAGGTAGACAAGTAAACAGGTAGACAAGTTTGGCACTTGTCTACCTGTTTACTTGTCTACTTGTTTTTCTGTTTACTTGTTTACCTACCGCGACTGTGGTATACTTTTTCCGGGAGGATGGGAATGAAGATCACACGGACCCACATCGCGCTCGCGGTGGTACTCTTGCTCGTCGTGCTGATGCTCATCGGACGCTTTGCGATTTCCACCGCGCCCTAATCCGCGGCGCGCCCAGGTCGCATCGGAGAGCGCCGCGCGCCGCTCAGCGAGGGGAGAATGAATCTCATTGCCGGTTTCAACTGGCTTGATTTCTTGATCTTTTTTCTCATCATCGCCAGTATGGCGATTGGATTAACTCAAGGTCTGCTGCGCCAGATGATCGGGCTCGCCGCGCTCTACATCGGCACGATCCTGGGGGCGCAGTACTACCAGGTGATCGGCGATTGGATCCGCACCCTGGCTTTCCAAAGCGCCGCGCCCAATCGAGTCCTCAATGCGTTTTCGTTTTTTGTGATTCTCATTTTTATTTCATCGATCATCAATTGGCTGGCGCACGACGCGTATCGTTCGACCAAGCTGCAACTCGCGCCGTTGGTCGATCAGCTGGGCGGCGCTCTCCTCGGTTTGGTCACAATCATCATCCTGATCAGCATCGTGCTGCCCGTGGTTGGCTTCGCCGTCAGCGAGCCGTGGCCCTGGAACGAGCCGGCGCGTCAATTTATCACTCAAGGAATGCAAACCTTTCGCCTGCTGCCGCTCTTCAATGGGCTCAAGCCGCTGCTGTTGAGCGCACTCGGTCCGTGGCTGCCGGCGGGCTTGCCGTCGCTCTTCGATCTTGTCCGATGAATTCCAAGTCCTGGCACACGGTTGAATTTGATAAAACCCTCGCGCGTCTTGCCGCACACGCGGCATTCTCCGCCAGTGAGGAACTGGCGCGCCGCCGCGAACCCTCCACCGCCCTAGAACAGATCGCGCGGTGGCAGGGCGAGACGACTGAGGCGCGCGCGCTCCTCGCCCAGCATTCCGAGATGAGTGTCGGCGGCGCGCGCGACGTGCGCCCGCTGACCAAGAACGCGCGCATCGGCGCGCTCCTTTCGCCGCTCGATCTCCTCGAAATACGACAAACCCTTCTCGCCGCGCGCGCGCTGCGCCGCGCGTTGGGCAAGCTCACCGCGCTCTATCCGCGCCTCGCCGCGAACGCCGCGCGCTTGGAAGAAGTACCGGCGGTGGTCGACGCGGTCGCGCGCGCGATCAACGACCGCGGCGAGGTCGCCGACCATGCGGCGCCGGAACTGACGCGCCTCCGCCGCGAGTTGAACACCGTCCGCGCGCGCGTGATGGAGAAACTTGCGCGTTTTCTCTCCGCGTCGACGAACGCGAAGATCATTCAGGAGCCGATCATCACGCAGCGCGATGGGCGGTACGTCATCCCGATCCGCGCGGAATCGAAGGGTAAACTGCAAGGAATCGTCCACGATACGAGCGCGAGCGGTGCGACGCTCTTCATCGAGCCGCTGGCAGTGGTCGAGATGGGCAACCGCGTGCGCGAACTCGAGCGCGCCGAAGCGCGTGAGGTCGAGCGCATCTTGCGCGAGCTGACCGCGCTGGTTGCCACACACGCCGACGCGATTGAGCTGACGGTGGATGGACTGGCGGCGATTGACCTCGCGTTTGCAAAGGCGCAATATTCGGCGGAGATTGGCGGAGTAGAGCCTGTCATTGCGAGCGAAGCGAAGCAATCTCCAAACCGTTCGGGGATTGCTTCGTCGCAAAAACCGCTCCTCGCAATGACACCATTATTCCAATTACTCAACGCGCGTCATCCGCTCCTCGATCCCGCAACCGTCGTCCCCATCTCCGTTCAGCTTGACGGCGAATTCTCGATCCTCATCATCACCGGACCGAACACCGGCGGCAAGACCGTGACGCTCAAGACGGTTGGCTTGCTCGCGCTGATGGCGCAGAGCGGCTTGCACATTCCCGCGCGCGAAGGATCGCGCCTGCCCATTTTCTCCGGCGTCTACGCGGACATCGGCGACGAACAATCGATCGAGCAGTCGCTATCGACCTTCTCCTCGCATCTCAAGAACATTACCGAGATTCTGCGCGACGCCGATGAGCATTCGCTCGTGCTGCTCGACGAACTCGGCGCGGGCACCGACCCGGTGGAAGGTTCCGCGCTCGCGCGCGCGATCCTCGCGCACTTGCTCGAACGCAAAATCTCCGCGCTCGTCGCGACGCATTATGCCGAACTGAAAGCGTTCGCGCACTCCACGCCGGGCGTCCAAAACGCATCGATGGAATTCGACGTCGAAACGCTGTCGCCGACGTACCATTTGACGATTGGCTTGCCGGGACAATCGAACGCGTTCGCAATCGCGGCGCGCCTCGGGCTGGACGCGCCGATTATCGACGCGGCGCGCGGCGCGCTCACGCGCGCGGACGTGGAATTGGAAACGATGCTGGCGCAGATCAAGCAGACGCAGCAGGACGCCGCTTCGGCGCGGGCACACGCGGAACTGGCGCAGCGCGAGGCAGAGAAGCTCGCCGCGGACGCGCGGCGCAAGGTTGCGGAAACCGATTCTGCGCGCGCGGAAATCCTCGAGCGCGCGCACGCCGAGGCGCAAGCCGAGGTCGCGCTCGCGCGCGAAGAACTGAGCCGGCTGCGGCAGGAATGGCGCGCGGTGTCGCTCACGCGCGATTTCGTCGAGAACGCGCAGGCGAAGCTCGACACGTTGGAGGAAATGTTGCCGGCGGCGCAACCCCCAACCCTTCCGACGCCCGTCGCAGACGCTTCGCGTGGGAGTGTGGGAGTGGGCGATCGCGTTTTTGTGCCGCGCTTGGGACAAGCCGGGAAAATCATCGCGCTGGACGCCAGCGGGGCGGATGTGCAGGTCGGCAATTTTCGCGTGCGGCTCAAGCCAGACGAGTTGGGCGAGAGAATCACCGAGCCGGAATCTTCGAGCGAGCAGGTTACCAGCTATGTTACGCTGCCGGAAGCGGAATCGCCCGGCGTGGAAGTGAGTCTGCGCGGGATGCGCGCGGACGAAGCGCTCGACAAGTTGGAAAAATATCTCGACCGCGCGTATCTTGCCGGGCTGCCGTACGTGCGCATCGTTCACGGCAAAGGCACCGGCACGCTGCGGAGACTCGCACGCGAGCTTATGAGCGAGCATCCGCTCGCCGCGGAAATTCGCCCGGCGGACCCGCACGAAGGCGGCGAGGGCGTGACGGTGGCGAAGTTGGTCAGCCGGTAGGACATTGCAGATTTCAGATTTATGATTGCAGATTGGCGATTGGCATCTGGCGCGCTTTTCTTAACGCTCGCGCTTCTCACCGCCTGCGCTGCGCCAACCGCGCCCGCGCCAACTGCCGCGCCGCTCACTCCCACACCACCACCCGCACTCACTCCAACACGCGTCTCCACTCCCTCACTCACTCCCACACTCCTCCTCACTCCCACTATCACCGTGCTCGCCAAAGGATTCGGCGGACCGGACGATCTGGCGCTGATGCCGGACGGAACGATCCTCTTCTCCGATATTGCCAACGGGACGATCAATCACATCGCGCGCGATGGTAAAGTGACGACGCTGCTGCGCGGCTTGAGCGAGCCGGAAGGAATCGTCGTTCTGCCGGACGGCGCGCTCGTCGTCGCGGAGCAAAACAGGAATCGGCTGGTGCTTTTCCGTCCGAACTCCGGACCGCCAGCGACGACGTGGCTGCAACTTGAAAACAAGACCGGCAAGCCGGGCGTGGACGGCATCGCGCGCGACCCGGCAACCGGCGACATCCTCGTTCCCGATTCACCGAACGGGCGCGTCTTGCGCGTGAGCGCGAACGCGCAGAGCGTCCGCGTCATCGCGACCGGCTTGGTGCGCCCAACCGGCGCGGCGATCGAGCACGATGGCGGCATCGTCGTCGCGGACGAGTATGGCAACACGGTGCAGCGCGTCCGCGCCGACGGGCGCGTTGAATCGCTCGGACACTTTGCGACGCCGGACGATGTCGCCATCGACGCGGCAGGCAATATCTTCGTCGCCAGTCTCGGCGATAACAGCATCCGCCTGATCGACGCACACACTGGCGCGGTCAGGTTGATCGCGACGCTCCGCAACCCGCAGGGCATCGTCGTGGACGCAGACGGGAACCTGATCGTCGCGGAAGAAGGGCTGAACCGGATCGTTCGGCTGAAAATTCGCTAAACGCTTGCACGCGCAGAAAATTTGTGCTATAATCTGGTTGTTCATTTCTTTGACCCCGGTCAGCATTTCAAAACTCAAGGAGGATCAAATGTATCAACGATTGGTTCTGGTCGGGAATCTGGGGCGAGACCCAGAGATGCGCTACACCCCGAACGGCACGGCGGTCACTTCGCTCTCCGTCGCGACGAGCCGCAAGTACACCACCGCCGATGGACAACACAAGGACGAGACGGTTTGGTTCCGCGTGTCGGTCTGGGGCAAGCAAGCCGAGCCATGCAATCAGTACCTCACCAAAGGTTCGCGGGTTCTGGTCGAAGGCACGCTGGTGCCGGATGAAAACGGTGGACCACGAATCTGGACCGGCTCGGACGGCAAGCCACGCGCCTCGTTCGAGGTGCGCGCGAACACCGTGCAGTTCATGAGCACCAAGCGCGAGGGAGCGACCGGCGCGCCAAACGCGGCTGCCGGCGCGACGCCCGAAGCCGCGATGGAAGAACAGCCGGCGACCAGCGAAGACCTGCCGTTCTAGCGCAGATTGCATTTGGATTTTCGGTCAGCATCGTAGAGACGTTGCAAGCAACGTCTCTATTTTTGTACTTTGGTGACTACTCAGCCACCCTTGCGAAGGTTGCGAAAAAGATTGCGAAAGTGAAGATTCTTGGCATAGGAAAGCATATTGCGAACCAAGACACCGCTTGAACCTTCGCAAGGATGAGCAATTAGTGTGCAACGTCTCTATTTTTGTACTTTGACTTTCCCCCCGAAATCCGTACAATGTTTTGCAATGAGTGATTCGCAAGCCCCCGCTCGCATCGACGGGGCAACGCAGACTCGTGCACGCCGCCGCGGACTGTCACGCAAATTCCTCACGCTCTACGCGATCATCGCCCTCCTCGCCTTTTTCGCCGCCTTCTTCGTCGCCTACGAACTCGTCTATCGCGATCGCGTGATTTTGGGCGTCACCGTTTTTGGGCAGCCGCTCCAGGGTCTCACCCGCGCGGAGGCGGCGCAATTCCTGCAGAAACAATTCGGCGAACCCGACGCGATCCTCGCGCGCTTTGGCGGCGAGCCGATCACCTTGCGCGACGGCGCGCACACGTGGCGCGCGTACCCGTGGGAACTCGGACTGCGCACCGATTTCACGCCGGTCGCTGAAGCCGCGAGCCGGCTCGGACATCAAGGCGCGCTCCCGCAAATCCTCGGCGATCAGGCGCGCTGCCTGTGGTTCGGCTGCGACCTGGGAACCGTCGCGCAGTTCGACGAGCCAACCGCGCTGGCGTACCTCGGCTGGCTCGCGCCGCAGGTCGATCAACCCGCGCGCGACGCGGCGCTCCGCGTCGACGGGCTGCGCGTGATCGCCACGCCGGCGCAAAACGGCCGCGTCCTTGACGGCGCGACGATGCTCGAAGAACTGCGCGCGCGCGTCCTCACCGGCGACCGCGCTGATATCGCGCGGGCATTCCGCGAAACGACGCCGCTCTTAACCAACATCGACGGCGCGACCGCGCAGGCGAAAGCGATCCTCGCCGCGCCGGTCATGCTGACATTCAACGGACGCGCCTGGGCGGTCGACCAAGCCGCGCTTGCCGCGATGATTTCGATCCAGCGGCAACAGACGCCGGACGGCAAACTGAACCTCGGCGTCTCGCTCAACCACGCAGCGCTCGTGGCGTACCTTCAGCCGGTGGTGCGCGACATCGAGCAGCCCGCGCGCGACGCGCGCTTTCATTTTGACGACAAGACCGGCGCGCTGACGCCGACTGTGCCGAGCCAGTACGGTCAATCGCTGGACGCTGAAGCCGCCGCGAAACAGATCGAGCAACAACTCCTCGCCAGCGCAGCGCGCCTTCCCGGTTCCGCCAGTCCGCTGGATACGCTCAGCGCGCGCACGATCGGACTGCCGGTGAACCTGACCAAGCCGACCATCGCGATGGAAGACGCGGCGAAATTTGGGATCAAGGAACTCGCCGCGCAGGGCGTCAGTAACTTTAGAGGGTCTGCGCCGGGACGCATCCAAAATATTCGCACGACCACGGCGGCGATGGACGGCATCGTCATTCCACCCGGCGCGGTCTTTTCGTTTGATCAATACTTGCCGGAGGTCGTCGAGGCAAACGGTTACGACGACGCGTATATTATTTTCGCCGACCGCACCGTGCTAGGACCCGGCGGCGGCGTGTGTCAGGTCTCGACGACGCTTTTCCGCGCCGCGTTCTTCGGCGGCTACCCGATTGTCGAACGCTGGGCGCACGCGTACCGCGTTGGTTTTTACGAGCCGCCGACCGGCTTGGACGCGACGGTGTTCGCGCCGAGCGTGGATTTGAAGTTCAAGAACGACACGGATAATTATTTGCTCATTCAGCCGAAGATCGATTTGAGAACGACCACGCTGACGTTCAATTTTTACGGGACCAAACCCAATCGCACCGTGCAGATGGACGATCCCATCGTCGAGAATATCGTCCCGCACGGTCCAGCGATCTATACCGACGACCCGACGATAAAGAAAGGCGTCGTTCAGCAGGTCGATTTTGCGCACGACGGCGAGGATGTTACGATCTGGCGCAACATCAGCATCAACGGTCAGGTCGTCAAGCGCGAAAAATTCTTCAGCCGCTATCAGCCCTGGGTGGCGCGCTACGCGGTGGGCACGAAGGTGGTAAAATAAAAATGTGGGGGCCGGTCTGAGACCTGCCCCCACTCGCGTCAGCGCCCCACCGAGCGCGCCAGTTTCTTACTACCCTCGAAGACCCTCTGGCGGTACGACGATTTCCCATCCGCGGTTTCCACCACCACGCTCTGCACCAACACACTGCGCGCCAGAATGTGGTACGACAGATGCGGCATCCGGTAAAAAATCTGCGTCAGCGCCCACGCGTACCGAAAATCAGAATTGATTTCATTATTGATTCGCCGCGTGTACTCTGACAGATCGAATGCGCCGCGCTGAAATGCGCCCGTGAGTTCTGCCGCCGCGATCTGCCCGCTGCGAATCGCATAATAGATGCCCTCCGCGGTAAATGGATCGACCAAACCCGCGGCGTCGCCGACGAGCAGGGCGCGCGGCGCGTGATAGCGCGCGAACTGCCCGCCCAGCGGCACGCGATGCCCGCGCGAGAACATTTCTTGCGCGCCGCGCAGCGATGGCTCGGAACCGATATAGCGCGCCAGTTCCGCGCGCAAATCGCCGTTGTGTCCGGCGCGCATGAGATAACCAATGCCAACGGACAAATGCTCGGCTTTCGGAAAAATCCACGCGTAACCCCACGGGATCGCGCCGAAATCCAAATGGAACGCGCCGCGCCATTCTTCCAGCGCGGCGGAGGGCGCGTGCATCTCCGCTTCCAGCGCGACCGCCATGCGCTGATGCGGCGGCAGTCCTGCCGCGCGTCGCACGATTCCGTTCACGCCGTCTGCGCCGACGACGAACGCCGCGCGCAGCGTCTCGCTCTTCGTCGTCACCGTCGCGCCGGTTTCATCGAAAGAGATCTGCGTGACCGGCTGCGCGTCGCGCAGTTCCGCGCCGGCGCGCGCCGCGCGTTCCGCGAGCAGCGCGTCGAACTTGTCGCGCATCACCGCCCACGCGATCCCGACGTTCGTGCGCATCCGCTCTGCGCCATACGCAACGGAAGACTGGGTGATCGTCTGCTCGATCGCCGGCGCGAAATCGAAATCGAGCGCGTCGCGGACTTTGGTCGTCAGCCCACCGCCGCACGGTTTGTAGCGCGGCATTTTTTCTTTTTCGAGCAAGAGCACGCGTACACCGGCTTTCGCCAATCCGTAAGCGGCGGACGCGCCGCCCGGTCCCGCGCCAACCACGATGACGTCCCATTTAGCAGCCATAAGACCTCGCCAATAAAATACGGCTCTCGTTACAGACAGCCGCATTTTACCTCATACTGGTTCAGCTTGTCGAGTGGCTTTATCCCCCGCCCAAATATTGCAGCGCGATCCGTACGCGCTCCTCGACCGTCGTCGCGCTGGATGGAACCGAGCGCGCCGCGCGCGTCGCCTCCGCCGCGCTGTAGCCGAGATTGATGAGCGCGTTCATCACGTCTTCATCCATCGGCGTCAACTCGCCGATCTCGCTCAACCCGCTTACGTCGATCTTGCTTTTGAGTTCGAGCACGAGCCGCTGCGCGGTTTTCTTGCCGATTCCCGGCAGCGCGGTCAGCACGTCGAGGTTGCCCTGCGCGATCGCGGCGCGCAGCGTGTCCGTCCGCGCGCTGGACAAGACGCCCATTGCCACTTTGGGACCGATGCCGCTCACGGTCAGCAGCGTTTCGAACAGACGCAACTCGTCTTCGGTCGAAAAACCATAGAGCGATAGATCGTCCTCGCGCACGTGCAGGTGCGTGAAGAGCATCACGTCGCCGCCGACCGCACCGAGACTCGCGTTCGTGCCGCTGGGCACGCGCACGCGGAATCCGACGCCACCGACATTGAGGATGAGCGCGTCGTCCGCGCGCGATTGAAGTTTACCGTGAAGCGTTGCGATCATGATTGAGGATCCTCACGTAGGACAAATTTTCAAATTTGTCCTACAATTCTTCGTACCGCGCGCTGTGCGCGTGGCAAATCGCAATCGCCAGCGCGTCCGCCGCGTCGTCCGGCTGCGGGATAGAATCGAGCTGCAAGAGCATTTTCACCATCTGCTGAATCTGATGCTGGTCCGCGCGCCCGTAGCCGACGACCGCCTGTTTGATTTGCAGCGGGGTGTACTCGTGGATCGCCAGATTCGCTTGCGCCGCCGCGAGTAAAGCGACACCGCGTGCCTGACCCACAGACAGCGCGGTGCGAACATTTTTGCTGAAAAATAATTTCTCCACCGCGGCATCGGTGGGCTGATGGTGGGCGATGAGCGCGGTCAGTTCCGCGTAAATGTGCTTTAAGCGGCGCGGCATCAACCAATCCGCCGGCGTGGTGATCGCGCCATAGTCGACGACCTTCAAATCATCGCCGTCGCTTTGCAAAACTCCGTACCCGGTAATCGCCGTGCCCGGATCAACTCCCAAAATAATCATCCGAGCTATGCCTGCTCCCGATTGCCTTCATATTTCGCCATCACCGCATCGGTGATATCGAGATTCGAATAGACTTTCTGAACATCGTCGTGCTCTTCCAGCAACTCCATCAACTTCATCGTCTGGACCGCTTGATCGTCGTTGACCTGCGCCGGCGTCTTGGCAATCCACGCCAACTCCGCGCCGGTCATCGCGATCTTGCGCTTTTCCAGCGACTCGCGGAGGGCGCGCAATCGGTCGGACGCGCAATAGACTTCCAGCACATTCCCGTCGGCTTTGAAATCGTCCGCGCCCGCATCGATCAATTCCAATTCCAACTCGTCCGCGTTTTTCACGCCTTCGATCGTAACGACGCCTTTCTTCTCGAACATCCACGCGACCGCGTTGCTCGCTGCCAGAGTGCCGCCGCCGTGCGTAAACATATGCCGCACTTCGGACGCGGCGCGGTTGCGGTTATCGGTGAGCACCTGGACGAGCAGCGCGCTGCCACCTGGACCGTACCCCTCGTACATCACGTCTTCCAATTGCCCGCCCTCGTTCAGCTCGCCGGTGCCGCGCTTGATCGCCCGCTCGATGTTTTCTTTCGGCATATTCTGGGTGCGCGCCTTGTCGACCGCGAGCCGCAGCACGAAATTCGAGTTGGGATCGCCGCCGCCCTCGCGCGCCGCGATGGAAATCTCGCGTCCCAGCCGCGTGAACATCGCGCCTTTCTTGACGTCCGCCACGCCCTTTTTGCGCTTGATCTGCGCCCACTTTGAATGTCCTGACATTGTAGATGCCTCCGACCGTCCAACCTCATTGTTGATTCTATTATACCACGGGATGGAGAATTGGAAAAATGGACGGGCGGCGCGACATTGGCTTGACGTATCGCGAGTCCGGCTTTATAATGTGATTTGTCATAAGGGCAAAGCGAATCTGGGTTGAAAAAAATGGCTCTGGACGCGTCACGGCGACAACAACTGATCGATCGAGTCGCCCATCAATTGGCGCGGCGGGGCATGATCGCGCCCGCCATCTTGTTCTTGGAAATGCACAAGCCGCTGGCGTTCCTGGGCGCGCAACTGTTGTGGATCGCGCAACCATTCTTGAGCATTGGATTGAATGACGCCGATGTGCGCGACTTGATCACCGTGATTGAAGACCGCGCCGGCGTCGAAGAACTGATCGCTCGCCTGGAAGCGCCCCAGACCGATTCGCCCTCCTCGCCGCAATTGCATCAGCGCACGTAACCGACACGTCCGTTTCGGGAGTCGCATGGTGGATGCGCTATTGAGTCTCCTACAATCAACCATCGGGCCAGCGCAAGCGCGCATGCTGGCTCTCTTCCTCTTTTTTCTCCCAATCTTTTTCTTCGCCTATTGGGCGGTCAAGCGCGGCGCGCATTTGTCGCTCCGTCCCATCGCCGCGTACGACGCGCTGAAAGGTCTCCTGTCGCGCGCGGCGGAAGCCGGTCAACCGATCCATCTCTCGCTCGGCACCGCGGGGATTGGCGATCAAGCCACCGCGGACACCGCCGCCGGCTTGGAAGTTCTGGAATATCTCGCCGATCGCGCGGCGGTCAGCGCGACCCCGCCGATTGTGACGATAGCCCATCCGACCGCGTTGCCGGTCGCGCAGGACGTGCTGCGCCGCGCGTATCGCCGGCAGGGTTATCCCGAGGAGTACGATCCGGCGCGCGTCCGCTTTGTCGCGCCCGACCCGACGCTGTACACCGGCGGTTCCAACGATGCCTTCGCGTACGCGGCGGGAACGATGCAGTTGCTGAGCAAGCACAAATTGATTGCGAACGTGATGATCGGACGGTTCGGCGACGAGTTCTTGCTTATGGGCGAAACCGGCGCAAAGCATCATCTCGATCAGATCGGCGGAACGAGCGCGGCGGGCGTGCTGCCGTTTGTTTACGCGACGATGACGCACCCGCTCATCGGCGAAGAGATTTTCGCCGGCGGCGCGTACCTTTCCGACAAGCCGGCGCATCTCAGCAGTCTGATGGCGCAGGACATTATGCGCTGGACCCTGATCGGCGGCATGGCGCTCGCCATCGTACTCAGAACCCTGGGGCTGATCTAAGATGAAGTGGATTCCTACCGCCATCGCCATCGGCGTCGGCATCATCGTCCTCTTTGATTTTTTCTTTACGCTGCCCTTGGTCAATGCCATTGGCGCGGCGTTTCGCGATTGGACCATCGTCCTGACCGCGTTTGCCGTTCTCCTGGGTCTGTTCAATCTTCTGTTGGTTCATCTTTCCCGGATCATCCGGCGCAACGAACCCAGCACGGGGTACAGCGTGATCGTGGTGGTCACCGCGCTGAGCGTCTTCTTCATCGGCTTGCTCTTCGGTCTGCCGAGCGCGCCGATGACCTGGCTCTTCGATAACATCTACACGCCGCTCCAAGGCGCGTTCTTCGCGCTGGTGGCGTTCTTTTTGGCGACGGCGGCTTACCGCGCGCTGCGCGCCCGCAGTATCGAAACAACCTTGATGCTCCTCGCCGCGCTCGTGGTTTTTATCGGACAAGCGCCGCTCTTCAACGTGATGACCCAAGCCCGCGAATGGGTGTTGAGTGTGCCGAGTACCGCCGGCGTGCGCGGAATTCTACTGGGCGTCGCGCTCGGCACGATTGCGACCGGCGTGCGGTTGATCGCCGGGATGGATCGCCCCTACAGCGAATAGTTTATGATTTATTGCGCTCATTGCGGAAACCAAAATCGAGACGGCAGCAAGTTCTGCAACAACTGCGGCGCGCGCCTCGCGCCCGAGTCCGGCTTGCGTTGCCCCATGTGCTCGACGCCCAATCCGGTCGAGAGCGTCTTTTGCGTCAACTGCGGCGCGCGCCTCGTGCCGCTCACGGCGGCGTCGCTCCCGGAACCCAAGCCCGCCGCGTTGCCGATCAAAGGATTGTCGCTGCCCGCCAAGCCCGTCGTGCCGGGCGAGCCGGCTTCGCCGGCTGATGAAGAACCGACCCAGCCCGTCGCCGCCGAGCCGCCGCCAGCAACGATGAAAGACGAGTCTGCCGATCAGGAGCATGTCCCGGATTGGCTGGCGCGGTTGCGGACTGCTCCGACCGCCGAAGACGAAGCGGCGGCGCCACTCGCAGACGAGACGACTCAATTACCGGAATGGGCAACCTCGCGCGACGAGTCCGCGCCGGAACAACCGGTGGATGATACGGTTGTTACGCAAATTCCGGACTGGCTCAAGCAAGCGCAAGCGGAGGAGACGCCTGCCGCGCCGCAAGCCGACGATGAAATTCCAGACTGGCTGAAAACGCCGCAAGCCGAGGTCAGCGCGCCCGCAACAGCCGAAGAGAAAGCAGAGTTGCCGGATTGGCTGGCTCAAGCGAACCTTGGAACGAGCGAGCCGGAAAATGTCACCGCCGCAGAACCGGTCGCGCCAACCGAATCGGAAAAAATTGCCGGAGTTGAACCGGCTGAAACGCGCGAGCCGGAAACAATCGCCGCGGACGAAGCGATCGCGCCGACCGAAACACAAGTCACCGCCGCAGAACCCGAGTCCGTCGAGGAACTGCTTGAATCGCTCGAAGCCGCGCAACCGTCCGCGCCGATGCTGATTGAGCCGCAGCAACCAACCCAGCCGGCGCGGACGACCACCGAGGACGACGACATTCCCGACTGGCTGCGCGCCGCGGCGTCGGAAACGCCGGTAGAACCGGCGGAAGAATTGGAACAGCCGTCACCGGACCAAGTGCCCGCGTGGGTCGCCGCACTCAAGCCCGCCGGTATCCTGACCCCGCCGCTTGCCGCAGCCGATAGTGCGGTAGTCGAAGCTGCCGGTCCGCTGCAAGGCATGCGGGGAGTTCTGCCGCTTGCGCTGGCGATGGCGGAGCCGCATCCGCTAGTCGAAGCCGTCCCGCCGCCGAGCCGCGCGGACGGCGGTCAGATTTTCGAGGCGATCCTTGCCGCGCCCGCCGCCGCGGCAACGCCCGTCGGCAAGCCCGCGCGCCGCGGCTGGTCGATGCGCCCGCTGATCTATCTGTCGCTGCTGCTCGCCGTGCTCGTTCCATTTTTTCTTCCCTTTGATCTGACCGGCTCGACCTTTGCCATTGCCGGGACGCCCGCCGCGGAGTTCTACGACACGCTGCAAAAAGTGCCGGCAGGTTCGACGGTGCTGCTCGCGTTCGATTACGATCCGAGTCTCGCCGGCGAAATGGATTTGCTCGCCAACGCGGTCGTGCGTGACCTGGTCAAGCGCCGCATCAAGATTATTGCGCTCAGCACGCTGGAGACCGGACCGCTGATCGCGCAGCGCATTCTGGACTCCGCCGCGCGCGAGACCGACAATTACGCGTACGGCTCGAGCTACCTCGTCCTGTATTTGCCGGGGCACGAAGCGGGACTCGCGCAACTTGCCGCGACCGGGCTGCCGACCGCCGCGGATTTTGTCGAGAAGAAACCGCTGGGGCAATTCGCGGTTGCCGCGAAAATAAAAACACTGAACGATGTCGCGCTGGTGATCGATTTCGCCGGCACGGAAGAGCCGCTCAAGGCATGGATGGAACAAGTCCAGCCGCGCGCCGGCGTGCGCATCGCGGCGGCGGTGAGCGCCGGGGTTGAGCCGAAAGCGCGCGCGTATCGCAGTGCGAACCAACTCGTCGCCACGCTTGCCGGGTTACTCGGCGCGGCGCAGTACGAAGTCCTGTCGAACCGACCGCAGCTGGCGGTCATCAGCGTGAACGCGCAAACCGCGGCGCAAGGGGTCGTCGTGCTGGTCATCCTTCTGGGCAACCTGGTTTTCTGGATTTCGCGCGCGCGGGGGCACTCGGCATGAGCGACCTCATTGGCGTGTGGGTGGGCGCGATTCTGACGCTGCTGGTTTTCAGTTACCTGCTCGGCGATACGCCGCTGTTCCGGCTCGCGCAGGCGCTCTTCGTCGGCGTCGCGGTGGGCTATGCGGCGACGGTCGCGGTGTTTCTCATTCTCCTTCCGCGACTCTTCGAGCCATTGATCGCGGATACGTCGACGAACTGGCCGCTGTTTGTCCCGCTCGTTCTGGGCTTGCTCCTGTTCACCAAACTGCGCGCGCAGTGGGCATCGCTCGGCAACCTCAGCATCGCGTTCTTGTTTGGCGTCGGCGCAGCATTGGCGATTGGCGGCGCGCTCAGCGGCGCGCTCGTGCCGCAGCTCGAAGCGACGGTGGTTTCGCTGTCGCCGGCGCAAGGGTGGGACACCGTCGTCAACAACCTGCTGCTGGTGATCGGAACGCTCGGCGCGTTCCTCTCGTTTCGGTTTATCACATCGACCGATCGGCCGGCGCTGCGCGCGCTCGATGGCGTGGCGCGCAGTTGGAGCTACGTCGGTCGGTGGTTTGTGCTGGTTGCCTTTGGCGCGATTTTTGCCACCACCGCCGTCTCGCGCATTTCCATCCTGATCGGTCGCATGTACTACCTGCTGCACGATTGGCTGCAGGTGGTGAGATAGCGTCATGCCTGACTCCAAGAAACCTGAATCGCTCCTGGTCGCCGAGATTGGGAGCGTCTCCACCAAAGTTGGATTGATCGACCGCGTGGGCGATGAGTTTCGTTTCATCAGCGCCGGCGCGTCCGCGACCACCGCGGAGCCGCCGACGTCCGACGTGCTGGTGGGCGTCCGCCGCGCGATCGAACTTTTGGAAACGCGGACCGGGCGGCAGTTCCTCTCGGACGACGGGCAATTGATTACGCCGGAACGCGGCATCGGGCAAGGCGTGGACGCGTTCGCCGCGATCACCAGCGCGCCGGTCCCGCTCCGCGTCGCGCTTGTCGGCGTGAGCCGCGAGGTGAGTCTGGCGAGCGCGACGCGCGCGATCAACGGCACGTACGCCACCATCGAAGCGACCCTGGGTCTCGATCAGACCGGCGGTCGGTGGCAGCCCGTCGCGCCCCAGCCCAGCGACGACGGCGCAGAGAAAAAGGGCGCGAGCGCATCGCTCCAAGACCCGGCGGTGATGGCGGCAGAGTTGCTGGCGCGGGCGCAGCCGGATGTCATCGTCATTGTCGGCGGCGTGGACGGCGGCGCGACGACGACGCTCTACGACATCGCGAACCTGGTTGCCGTGATCGCCGAATCGCGCGACGAAGCCACGCGTCCGATCGTGATCTTTGCCGGCAACCGCGAGGCGCGCTCGCAGATCGCCGCGCGGATCGGGCAGATTGCGCCTTTTCGCGTGGTGGACAACGTGCGCCCATCGCTGGAAGTAGAAAATCTGTCCGCGCTGCAGCGCGAATTGGAAGCGCTCTACCTGGAGCAAAAGATCGCGTGGCTGCCGGGACTGAACGCGCTGACGGCGTGGACGCCGGTCGCGGTGCTGCCCGCCGCCCGCGCCTTTGAGAACGTCGTGCGCTTTATCGCGCGCCGGTTCGATTTGAACGTCCTCGGCGCGGACATTGGCGCCGTGACGACCAGTTTGGCGATCGCGCGCGGCAGTACTTTCGCGCGCGTCGTCCGCTCCGATCTTGGGCTGGGGCAAAATCTGGAAAACATTCTGGCGTGCGCCGGGATCGAGCAGTTGCTCCAATGGCTGCCGATGGAGATCGAGCCGGACGCCGCGCGGCTGCACTGGCTCAACCATATGCTTCATCCCGCCGCGATCCCGGTCACGCGCGACGACGCCCGTTTCCTGCAAGTTGCCGCGCGCGCCGCGCTCGCGACGACCGCGCGGGAGAGCCATCTGGATTTAAGCGGGATCGACCTGGTGCTGCTGAGCGGTCGAGCATTCGCCGCCAATTCCAATCTGGGCGCGCTCGCGTTGCTGGCGTTGGACGCGCTGGAGCCGGTCGGCATCTTTACGCTGGCGGTCGACGCGCTGGGACTCGCGCAGGCATTCGGCGCGCTGGCGGCGTTGAATCCGACCGCGGCAGCCAGCGCGATCGAGCGTGACGGCTTTCTCACTCTCGGCACCGTGATCGCGCCGATTTCCAAATCGCGCGAAGGTCAGATCGACTTGCGCGTTCAGATCGACAGCGCCGCGAGCGGCACGATGAATCTGGAAGTCGAGCACGGCTCGCTGGAATTGGTTCCGCTGCCGGCGGGACAAAAGGCGACGATCGAAGTTCGCCCGTCGCGCGGCGTCGACCTGGGTCGCAAACATACCGGCACCGGCGTGTTCAAAGCGCAAGTCGAAGGTGGCGCGGTCGGCTTGATCATCGATGCGCGCGGACGACCGATTGGATTGCCGGCGGACGGGGAACGGCGGCGCGCGCAGATTCAAAGATGGTATTGGGATATCGGCGGCGAGGTCAATAATGGCTAACCTCCCGGCTCTCGCGCAGACGCGTGTGCTGCCGCTGGCGCGCATCCGCCGCGAACGCACGCTCAAGTGGCGCGGCGAAGTGCTCGTCGCCATGGGCGCGCGGCTGGGCGCACTGGACATTGTCGCGCGCGCGGAGACCGCCGGCAATCTGCGCCCGATTCCACTCGCGCGGTACCTGCGCGTGTTGGAAGCCGAGCTTGAGAAACATGTCCTCAAAAAGCCGGGCGACAAGGTTCAAGCGCGCGAGGTGATCGCGTCTAAGCCGGAATTGTTCGGCACGTTGCAGCGCGTGTACCGCGCGCCCAGCGCGGGGCGGGTCGCCGCGCTCCACGGCTCGTGGCTCGCGCTCGACTTGATGGACGAGCCGTTCGAACTCAAAGCGCTGTACCGCGGCACCGTCGTCAGCGTGACGCCCCATCGCGGCGTCGTGATCGAAGCGGTGGGCGCGCTGGCGCAAGGCGTGTGGGGCGCGGGCGGCGAAGGGTACGGCGTGCTCAAGAAAATGGTCGAGACGCCCAACGCGATCCTCGGCGGAGACAAGATCGACGTGGTGTCGCGCGGCGCGATTCTCATTGCCGGCGCGAGCGTGACCGAAGAAACGATCCGCCGCTCCGCGCAAGAGCACGTCGCTGGCTTGATCGTCGGCGGACTGCCGCCGCAACTCCGCGAGTTGGCGGCGGCGCTGACGCTGCCCACACTCGTGACGGACGGATTCGGCGAATGTCCGATGTCCGCGCCGATTTTCGAGTTGCTCTGCTCGCGCAGCGGCGACGAGGCGTCCATCAACACGTCGACGGGCAGACGCAGCGCGCCGCGCCCCGAAGTGTTTATTCCGGCGATGGCGTCCGGCGGCGGCAACACCGCGCTGCCCCCGGCGACGCTGGTCGCGGAGGTGGGCGCGCGGGTGCGCGTCATCGCGGGACCGGGCGGCGGGGGTATCGGAAAAATTGACAGCATCCCCGACTCGCCGCACAACTTGGAGAGCGGCGTCACCGCGTGGGGAGCTGAAGTGCTGCTGAATGTGGGCGATCGCGTGTTCGTCCCGTGGGAAAACCTAGAATTGATCGATTGACCGCGACCTCGCCGCGGCGAGGCGCATTCATACGTGTATTCCATTCCGCACGAAAGGAGACTAGCACATGGCAGAAATTGCACCCGGGGGAAGCGGTCCCAACCGATTGTTCATCGTGATCGCGATTGGTTTGGTCGCCATTCTTCTATTGGGACTGATCGCGGTTGGCGGAATTCTCGTGCTCCCGAAAATCTTCAACGTCGCTTCCGTCCCGCCCACGGTTCGCGTGGCGGTGACGACCCCGACGCGCGCTTCGACGTTGACACCGGCGCCGACCGATACCGATACGCCGATCGCCACCGCGACGCTCGTGCTCGTGGGCACGCCGCTCGTGAGCGGCGGAACCAGTGCGCCCGGCACCGGCACGATCACGGCGACGGCGACGATTACGGGCACGCCGGGCACGGGGACATTGCCCAAATCAGGGCTGGGTGAAGACCTGCTTCTCCTCGCCGGCGGCGTTGTCCTGGTGCTGGTCATTTTCGCGGCGCGTCGGGCGCGCGCCACCGGCGCGTCGTAACCCGCTTTATCGATCGGCGTGTAGGGCATTGCCGGCTGGGCAGCGTGTGATGGCAGCCATCTTGCGCGACGCGATTTGACAACCGCGCGTCGTCGTAGTATACTTGCGCCAACAATTGGTAAAGTTGACTTTGATCCGGACGAGTAACCGTCGTCAAGCGTTCAGCGAGTCGCGCGGCAAGCGGTGTGAGCGCGATACGAGAGGCGGCGGCGAATGGACCGGGGAGTCGGAAACCCAACGGAGATTGCGTGATTGCATCATCCAATCGCCCAGTAGGTTTTCCCGGAATCGCCCCCGTTATCGCGGCTGAAGGGATTTAGGATCTGATTCCGCGTCCCTGCAAATGAGTGAGACTGGCAAATCCCTATCGGATCACGATGGGGATTTTTGTTTGCTGGTCTAATCAGGGTGGTATCACGGGAGTCCATGCGACCTCTCGTCCCTTCGAGACGCGATCTGCGTCAAGGAGCGGCGAGAGGTTTTTCATTTGAAGGAGGAGAACATGACAGCCAAGAAAAGAATTCTTACGGGTGATCGACCGACCGGACCGTTGCACCTCGGTCACTACGTCGGCACGCTGGCGAACCGCGTGCGCCTGCAGGACGAGTACCAAGTGTTCCTGCTCGTCGCGGATTATCACGCGCTGACGCGTCACGTCGAAAAAGACCATGTCGCCGCGACGCGCGGCTTTACGCGCGACCTGGTGCTGGACTATCTCTCGGTCGGCATCGATCCGGACAAGACGACGATCTACGTCCAGTCGGATGTGCCGAGCGTGTGCGAATTGCATCTGCTCTTCTCGATGCTCGCGACGGTGCCGCGGCTCGAGCGTGTGCCGACGCTGAAAGAAGTGATGGACGCGGAGAACATCGAGCAGGCGACGTACGGACTACTGGGTTATCCAGTGCTGCAAGCGGCAGACATCCTGCACGTACGCGCGCACCTGGTGCCGGTGGGCAAAGATCAGGCGTCGCATGTCGAAGTCACGCGCGAAATCGCGCGCCGCTTTAACTTCCTTTACGGTGAAGTGTTTCCTGAGCCGGACGCGCTGATCGGCGACGTGCCGACGCTGCTCGGCACCGACGGCAAAGCCAAGATGTCGAAATCGCTCGGCAACGCGATCATGCTCAGCGACGACGCGAAGACGGTGGAGCAAAAGGTGCGCGGGATGTACACCGATCCGACGCGCGTCCGCGCCGACATTCCGGCGAATCCGGAGGGCAACCCGGTCTTTCAGTACCACGACGCGTTCAATCCAGATAAAGCTGAGGTCGAAGACTTGAAGGCGCGCTATCGCGCCGGCAAGGTCGGCGATGTGGAAGTGAAAAAGAAGTTGATCGTCGCGCTGAACGATTTTCTGGAGCCGATCCGCGCGCGCCGCGCGGACTATGCCGCGCGTCCGCATGTCGTGGACGAAATTCTCGCCGCGGGCGCGGCAAAGGTGCGTCCCATTTCGCAAGAGACAGTGAACGCGGCGCGGGACGCGATGGGACTGGGGAGAGGTCGATAGTCAGTGTTCGGTATTCAGTATTCAGTGTTCAGTCGTCAGTAATCAGATGTCGGTAGCCAGATGTCTGGCGACTGGCTACTGAAGACTGACGCGGAGGTTGACATGACTTGAATCGAACAGGCATACAGCACGGAAAAATCAAAACATGGAGATGCGAAAATGGAACAGACGAAATTCCTGCTCGACGAAAAAGAAATGCCGACCACGTGGTACAATATCCAGATGGACCTTGACCGACCGCTGCCGCCAGTCATTCATCCCGGCACCCAGCAGCCGATCAGCCCCGCCGATCTCGCGCCGCTCTTTCCGATGGAACTCATTATGCAGGAAGCCGCGGTCGGTCCGTACGCCAAGCGGTTTATCGATATACCGGAAGAGGTGCAGGAAGCGTACCGCTTGTATCGCCCGACGCCGCTGATCCGCGCGCGGCGACTGGAAAAGGCGCTGGGCACGCCCGCGCAGATTTATTTCAAGTACGAAGGCGTGTCGCCGGTGGGGTCGCACAAGCCGAACACCGCGATTCCGCAGGCGTATTACAACAAAAAGCAGGGCACCAAACGTTTAGCGACGGAGACCGGCGCAGGGCAATGGGGCTGCGCGCTCGCCTTCGCCTGCCGCCTGTTCGACCTGGAATGTAAAGTGTATATGGTCAATATCT
>VFSW01004236.1_pt1 | contig 21403 bp, 24 predicted proteins | sample 5358111 | NCBI WGS metagenome assembly VFSW01 (sample SAMN11554181, study PRJNA540505) | mine drainage metagenome | isolation source: sediment from site ElyBrook_90M | place: USA: Ely Copper Mine, Vershire, VT | collected 2017
CCACAACTACAGAAAGAACCAGAAGACCTGAAATGATGAGCCACTGCGAGAAAGGGTCTGCGCCGAAAGGCATCTCGGCCCGCTCGAACGAAGTATGCTTAAAACATGATCTCTTCTCCAAACGCAACCGTTCGGTCTTTGCAGCTCCGCTCGCTATTCTTGGGCAATTATGGACTGCGGCGCGCTCTATTCTACACTTTCATCTTCAAGATTATGATATTCGCGGTCGGTGTCCTGCTGATGGGAGTCTTTTCCACGAGGACAGGGCTTTCTTCCGGGAGCGGAGGAAATTTCCAGATGTTCGGGCTGGACCAGTGGCCTCACGTCGAAGCATACACGGACTTTCGAGACCTCTACATGAAGGACCTCGTCGCGCCATTCCTGAGCGGGCACGACGCATATCAGCTCGGGACGATCGTCTACAACTATCCGCCGCTCTTCCTCTATCTACTCTCTCTCTTTGCGGAGGTCAATCTCGCTTGGTTCCCAGCAGTTCCTTTGGTCGCGTTTGACATACTTACGGTGATTCCAGTTTATCTGATTTCAAAGCGGTTCCTGTTCCAGGACTCTGCAAGAATCGCTTTTGCTGTTTCTCTCATCTGGGCGGCGAACCCCATCAACCTGTTCTACAACGACTTGATGTGGCTCAATCCGGGCCCGACGACTTTCTTTCTCCTGATGGCGGTGTATTACTTTCTGAAGAAGGAGTGGTATTTCTCCGCGTTCATGCTAGCCATCTCGACCGGCTTCAAGCAGATTTCGGTGCTCGCTTTGCCTATCTTCCTCGCATTCCTCTGGAAAAGCAGGATGTCTGTCAAGCCTCCCGTTCATTTTCGCTTGGACACTGGAAATCGCACTGAGGATGGGCCCTCATGGGCACACTCGATCGGCCGCGCGGGTCGATACCTTGCTAATCGTCTCCTTCTCGGCTTTACTCTGCTGAAACCACTCCTTTACTATCTTGCGACTTTTGTTGGCTTTCTCGTTTTGATTTCGCTTCCATATCTAGTCACGGAACCGCAGAACTATTTTTACTCGCTTCAACTTCCTATCTTGGGCTATCCCCCGGGGACCTCAGCTGGGTTTCCCAACACGTTCAGCTATCCGCTTTCAGAGCCGACGAGGCTGACTACGTTCCTTGGACTGCTAAACTTTGCAAATTTTCAAGGGCTTGCCCTAACCTCGTACCGATTGTTGGACTATGCGTTCGCCTTTGCGTACGTCGGGTTGATCATCTACATTCTGCTCGCGAAAGTCGAGCCTTCTGGAAAAAACACGGTAATACTCACAATGGCAGCGTTTCTGCTGTTCTTCACTCTCTACGGGAGAGGAATCTACAAGTATTATTTTGCGGCAATTACTCCGCTCGCTCTTCCCTTCTTTGGAGAAAAGCGCCAGGCCATTATGTTTGAGGTCTTTAGTATTGCTCTCATCTTGGTCCCGAGGGTAGTGACTCCCTGGATGAGCCTGCTACTCCTCACAATGATTCCAAGATTCCTGACTCATGGGACGATAAAGGAACAAATCAAACCATTTGAAAGTTCCACAACCGAAACTGCGTCTTGATTTTCACATGCCCCTTGGAATGTTGGCTTTTACCAAGAGTCCGCCTCGAGACTAGGCAATATCGCAAAGCATGGTTGCAGGATGAAAGACATGCAGTGTTGTCGAAACGCTTCCATTGATCAAACATGGCCGCTGACAAGCGTACATAGGCAATGAGTCCTTGATTGCTGACGGGCCAGAATATTCCTTGAAAACGATTAATGACCTGGGAAAAGTTAGGAATTTCATGTGTTTCACTATTAGGACATCAAGAGTAGAAGAAATGTATATTCTTAAACAGTCGATCAATAAATGAAATGTACATCTCTTGGGATTTGGTCATAAATATGAGATGTGGACAGCATTGGCCGGATGCCTAAAGGGAAACCGTTTCCTGCCAGAGTTTTAGCATATTTCACTGGTGAGGTTCCATTCGGTCATCTGGACAGGAAAGAAAGGGAGTTCGTGAGAGAGTACGAAAAGGACAGAAAAAGGAGGTACAGGGTTAGAAAGAAACGGCGTAAGACACAGTCCAAACGGAACGCCGCTGCCATTTGAGGATAATGTCCACATCTCATATGTTTTGCAAGAAAAAGCTAAACGAGCCTCCATCTATTGATCGACTGTTAAATGCAGAATCTTTATTATCCCGGAAGAGCTCATCCCTGACAAGAATGCAGAGCAAGGCGTTCGACTTTGTCGTATCAAGTCAAGTGCGCCTCAAGATCCTCGGGTTCCTTTCCAGAGAATCAGCAACTCCGACGCAGCTTGCCAGTAAGGCCGAGAAGCATCTTTCTCACGTCAGTCGCGCTCTCAAGGAACTGGAAGCACGGGATCTTGTTGCCTGCTCGAATCCGGAATACTATAGGGAAAAGAGATATGCCCTAACTAAACAGGGAACGGATGTCGTCAGGGAAATTAGCAAAGATCGGCTCAGAATGTCTCTATATTGAGAACTAGTGCATCAAAGTATCCAGTCTTGTTCCTGATGAATCGCCCTGAGTTGGGTTTCTAAGCTCACGATTCGACGGGAGCAACTCAAAATCCCAGACTGGATTCGTATTCCAGTATTTACGACATAAAGTAGAAAGCATCAACAGGCTCTAAGGGTCTACTGAGATATGCTTGAGTTGAATTACGCTGAGGGTTTGAGGTTAATTGAAAGCGTTGGCATAAGACAGTCGATATCTCTATTGGAAGCCATTTCCGAGAAAAATATCGATCAATTAATGCGCTCAGAGAGAAGAATCTAGATGAATTCGTGAAATGCAGCTTGCCAAGGAGCTGGGTCGTAAAGGGACCCATTTTAGCCCAAGCTGATTCACAAGACTCCTTGTAGGATTCGAAAAAAATCGGAGTACCGTCCTACCTTAATTCATTTATCAACCGGCATTACGGCAACCAGAGAAGAATTTCTTGGGATTGACAAAGTGGACCGAAAGAAGCGTTGCGAGGTTGTCGCGAAGTTCTAATTTTTCAAATGAAGACTATTCTTTGTCTTATCAAGGGCGGGAAGACGAGTAAGCAAATATAGTCAGGTGTTTAATCAAAATTGGCTGCAACCGTGAGTCGAGCGACTTCAAGGTTTAATCTTATCCTGATTCTTCTAGCGTTCCTTTTGATCGTTGCCAGCGCAGCTGCTGGCGTTGAGGCCTCATCGAGCCAATCTCTACAGAGAATCCCCTCTCCCGCTGGATCACCTGCAGGCTTGGCTTCAACATCGACTTTTCAGTATTCACGTCAAACCGGCAATAACTTCAGAATATCAATGGTCAACTCGCCGCTTACTGATTTCTCGTACAACTTTGCCTATTTCGCTTTCGCTCTTGTTGCAATCATTCTCTCCTTGGTATATCGGAGGAATAGATCAACGAAGAAGATTCTTAACCCCTACATTCATAATAGGAGGGGCGACAAGGTACTGGTTGCGATTGCCACTATCTACTTGGCTGCGATTGCTCTCGGAGTCTTTCTTCTTTCAAAGGTCCCGCTTGCCGAATTCAATGGATTGTCTTTAGGCAAAATAGATTGGAGCCTTGCTGAAGTCTCCATCATGGCAATCCTGTTCCTTTCGATCTTAATTGGATCTCTTATCTTGATCAGGCGGCGCTTATCTCGTATTCATCAGCCAGAGGAAACTTCTTCTGCAGGGGCTACTGAAGAGCTGAGGCAGATTTTCGAAAGAGCTGTTAGAGCGTTGAGTGGGGAAGCCGGATATCGTTCATCGATCATCGAATGCTACAAGCAAGTTTTGGAGTATTTCAAGAGAAGAGGCATGCCTCAGCGGGCGAATCTCTCGCCTAGGGAATTTTAAGAAGATCTAGCAAAGACATTATGTGTCAGATCCCTCAGGCTCCACGACATGACGGAACTCTTCGAGAAGGCAAGATACAGCAACGAAGAGCTTCTCCCTGAAGAAGTGACTCGTGCTAGAACAAGCATAGAGAAGATTAGTGCTGATTTCGATAATTCCTAGGGTCGGGCCAACGTGAGTTTCTTGTTGAAGAGAGTGTAGCATTTTGAAGAGGTCCAAATTTGTAGTACTGTTGGTTGTTATGCTGGTGGTCGGAGCCTTATCCACGAGATTTTTGCGTTTTGATGATGAGGTCGTAGGTTTGACCATGCTTCTAGCTGTCGGGCTTATCACCCGGGAGGTCTGGCCGAGATATGTAGACATGACCTTCAACGACTTGAGTGAAGAGGAAGAGCAAGAGAGAAGCGGAGAAATTGCAAAGATGGTTCATAGTATCGAAAACGCTTCTCAAGGAAGTGTTTTCTCGAGAAATGAACTATCGCTTTTGTTCAAGCAGTCCCTCGTTTCCAAGCGGACGGCATACGGCCGTCTATCTGAGAATTCAATAAGAGAAATGGGTCTTGAGGATCTGGCAACACTGACATCGCTCTCAATACCTGAAGAATTGGGAATCTTCTTTACGAGCTCGAAGACTAGTCCCTTCCGGAAACTGAGATTTCGTAGAAGCGCAAAATACATCCTAAATCTAAAGAAAGCTTTGGCTTTTGTAGAAGGGGTCCAGTAGTAATTGGAGAGAACAAAATTAGAGTTGGCAAAGAAAGTTCTTGATGAAATCTCAACCTTCATCGTGGGAAAGAGAGAAGTTCTCGAACTTGTTCTGTTGGCTCTGATTTCAAACGGACACATTCTATTCGAGGACTATCCTGGCCTTGCTAAAACAATGATTGCAAAGTCTTTTGCTCAGACGACAGGTTGTGTTTTCCGAAGAGTTCAGTTCACCCCCGATCTTCTTCCCGCTGACATAACGGGAACATTCGTCTTGAATAGACTAAATTCAAAATTTGAGCTTCGCAAAGGGCCAATTTTCACAAATTTCCTCTTGGCAGATGAAATAAATAGAGCCTCACCTCGAACTCAATCAGCTCTTCTGGAGGCTATGCAGGAAAGACAAGTCAGCATAGAGAATGAGACTTTCAAGCTGGTAGATCCATTTGTAGTGCTTGCTACGCAAAACCCAATAGAATACGAAGGAACTTATCCTCTCCCGGAAGCTCAACTCGACCGTTTCATCATGAAGTTGGGAATAGGATACCCTTCGCTCGAAGATGAAGTGAAGATTCTCGAAGACAGAAATGAAAGGAAAATGGACGATTTTCATGTATCCGCCCTAATGGACACCAAATTATTGACAGATATTCAGCTTGAAGCCGAATCAATCCACGTAGACAGATCTGTCTTGAAGTACATTGTCAGCTTGGTGGAAGCTATAAGGGCTCACCCTGATGTCGAAGTAGGAGCGAGTCCAAGAGGATCTTTGGCGATCATGAAACTGTCAAAGGCGCGTGCTTGGCTGTACGGAAGAACCTATGTAATTCCAGACGACGTTAAGAGTTTGGCTCTTCCGGCCCTTTCGCACAGATTGATCATCAAGCCTGAGCAATGGCTGAAAGGAGAGAAATACGCTGATTCGATCGTGAAGGAAGCTCTTCAACGCACTCCCGTTCCGAAGGTGGATTGAGTCGCTCACTCAGAAGAGTGTAGCTTTGATGTGTACAGGTCTGTTGTTACTCGCTGGTGGGGTTGCTGAGGGCGATAACAGACTTGTATTAGCGTCCGTGCCTCTCATCGGATATGTGGCAATCTCGCTTTACTTTTCAGCCACGTGCTCTTCTGAAGTCTTGGTTCAAAGACTGATTGAGAAAAAGAGTCTATACGAGGGAGAAGGGTTTGTTGTGACAATTGAACTTCGTAACCCGGGACCGTCAGACATTGAATTTGTGGAAGTGTTCGATGTTATTCCTAGAGGTATGCCAGTCGTATCCGGCTCCAATCATCATGCATTACAGTTGAAAAGCGAAGAAATGCAATCCTTTTCCTATTCTCTCAAGTCACCGACCTACGGAGAATTCGCAATTGGCCCCTTGAGAATCAGGACGAGCGACATTCAGAACTCCGCCTCAGCTCTCAAGGTTTATGAAGAGCTGACCTACTTGAGAATATTTCCCAAGGTTGGATATCTGCCGAGGATGACGATAAGACCCAAGACCACGAGGAGCTGGCCTGGGGAGATACTTGCGAAGCGGAACGGAAACGGTCTAGAATTCTTCGGACTCGCAGAATATGTTTCAGGAGATCCTGTGAAAAGGATAAACTGGAAGGCGTCTTCTAGATTCGAAGATAGTCTTTACACAAATCAATTCATGAGTGAGCTCGGTGGCGAGACTGTAATAGTAATGGACGCCCGGACCGTTTCTCAGATTGGTAGACCTCCACTATCCACTATTGATTTCTCAGTTAGGGCGGCTGCGGCTGTGTCGTACAGATTGTTACGCGACAGAAATAGAGTTGGCCTCGTGATAGCAGGTCCGTCGCTTACAAAGGTCTTGCCAGGGTTTGGAAGAAGACAGTATAACAGGATTCTTGCCGCTCTCTCGGGGACAAAGCCTTCGAGCAATTGGGAAATTAGAGCGCTTGGAAAATATATTTCAACATTCTTCTCGCGCGCTGTTCAAATCATTTTCATAAGCCCGCTTGTGGATGAGGGCGCGGTGGCTACGGTGATGGATATTGCAACACGGGGGTACAGGATTTTGGTGATATCTCCCTCGCCCTTGGACGCAGAGGAGCAATCCATCGCGCTCAAATCAGAAGAGTACATGCTGGGCGAAGGGCTTGCAAAACTCAAGAGAGACAACACTCTTGGCTTTCTGCGCCTGAAAGTTCAAGTCGTCGACTGGAGAACCAAGTCTCCTCTGAGTGATGCTCTCTGGAATTCGACTTGGCAGCAGAGCTGATCGAAATGATTCGGTTCGAAATATTTAGGGTAGGAAGCTACTTGTCGTTCTTCGCGTTCGCAACCTACATGTTCTTTTTCACTTTCGACACAGCTTTTCAAGACATCGTGTACGGAGCTTCAGCTGCGGCAGCTTGCTTCTATGTGATCGGAATCTGGTACAAGAAGACTGATTCGATTGCCAGCGCATGGTTGATACTGGGTTCCATTTTTGTACTGTCTTTTCTGACCGTCAGTCCTATTGCCACATCTCTGGGACTCACTGCGGCAGTAGTACTATTGATTTCTAGTTACGAGTTGACACGTTTCTTCACTTCCCTAGAACCTATGATCTCAGATTCAGAAAATGCTGCTCTTCTGATTAGGCTTGTTCGCAATCATTTTAGGAGATTTATTACGACACTTTCATTCACAACTCTTATCACGCTATTGACGATTTTCATTTCAAACTTGATTCCCTCAGCGGATATCAGTATCCTCGATGTGGCGATTCTTGCTTCATCAGGTTTGCTACTCTCATTGGCAATTCTATTGGTACGGGACGAGTTCGGGGAGGACAATGCGATTACATTACCTGAGATTCCTAACTAGACTGATTTTTCATCGCAGAAGGAATAACCATCTGCTGAGTCAATATATTGAGACAGGTGAAGATGGGCATCAGGGTTCTTAAGCGCTCTCTTCCGATTACTCCAAACGCGAATCTTGAGGAAGTCAGCCTATTTGTGAGGGATTTCGCTATATCTGTTTATGCTAAAGCTTCGTCAAATGTGATTCCTTCCAGAATGAGCATATGATTGGTAACTAAATATAAATAATCCCGCTGTAAGGGCTGGTAGCTGGTCTGAATGAACCTACGTAATGGAAATTTCCGTCGCACGAAGATACTCGCTATTGCTATTGCAGTCGGTTTTGCATTGGAAACTTTGTTAGGTGGCTTCGGCCTGTTGTCGTTTGTGAATACTGCTAGTGCGGTCACGCCATGCACCTCATACCCATGTTCAAGTTCCATTACCGTAAACAGCTATAACGGGGTGGATTCAAACGCCATAGCAGATCTCCAGGCCGGCAAAATATCAGCCTATGATTACCATCTTACGCCCGTTCAGAAGAGTAGCTTAGGATCATCCTTTGGCTACTTGAGTACCCCAAACAGCTTGTATGAAGTATTGGTGAATCCGGAAAATACGTCGTGGGCAGGGGTCAGTTCCGTCACTGGATCATCTTTCAATCCATTCTACGATCCCCAGATTAGAGCGTCGCTCAACTATGTTCTGGACAGAAGCTACCTGGTTGATACATTGCTTGGTGGAGCAGGAGTTCCTGTCCTTAGCGTATATGGTACTGCACCCGATTCTCTGACTGTCGCGAATGGCACCGCGTTGTACTCAAGTTACCTCTCGTACAACTTTGCACTTGCGAACCAAACATTCTACAACACTCTAAGTAAGGTGAACGGGATAACCTATGTGAGTGGCAAATATTACTATCACAACAGCATCGTACAGGTCTTTATCATCCAAAGAACTGATTCCCCAACTAGGAGCCAGTATGCTGGCTTCCTGGGAACTCAGCTGAGCAATCTAGGTTTCGACGTTGTATACGAAGCACAGAACCTTGCCCAAGTCAAAGTCACCGTATTTACGGAGAATCCAGTAAATGCCACTGGAGGAAACCCTCCAACTCCTTGGGATATCTACGTGGGTGCATACAGTAATGTGTACCTGCTTTATGGAGATCAGCTTCAAGTCTGTTTTGACGGAGCGAACTGTTCAGGTTCTCCCTATAGTGACACATTATACAATGACGTCGCCTGCTCGTGTAATGTTACAGCGCAAACACCGCCTGATGTTATCCAGCTTTCTCTAAAGCTCGATCAGTTGAATAACCAAATTCTTGCAGGGTCGTATACAAATCTCTCTGCGAGAGCTGCGGTTCTCACTAACTATACTCAACTTGAGATCCAAATGGGAGTCAATGATTGGCTTGCTACCGGACTAACTGTGTACGGCTTTGCCCCTACACAGGTCGCTGGACTTTCGGCTAGTTTCGTTACATCGCCCGTATTGAATACGCAGTCTCTCATGACCATGTATTCTGCAAACGGAAACCCTCTCACACTAGGGGTCAGATATCTGACCCAGTACAACATGAACCCTGTCGGCGGTTATGGTGATGCATACAGTGCGGACCTATTATCGGGAACCTTCCCCGGAGCCGCTAACTCACCTGTTGCCTACGGACCTAGCACTGCGTACCCACTGCCATTCGGTATCAATTATTCCGTTGATGGCATGAGCAGCGCGAAAAACATACCAATTCCCAGCTCAGCGTTGAACTACAATGCGACAAATGGTTGGTACAATGTGACGTCGTCTGGAGGGCCAACCACCGCAACCTCGGTTTTCACCTACAATTTCGCGAATCTTATCAGTCACGATGGCTACGCTGATGGTGAACCAGTAAGTCTTGCCGACACGCTATACACCTATGTAATAGCACAGAACGTTACATACTCAAAGAGCAAGATATTCGATTCTTTGGCCGCCGCAACACCCAGCTTAGAGTTGCCAAGCATACTAGGAATCCAGGTGCTCAATTCCACAGCTGTTAAGGTCTACTCTTCGTACTTCTTCTTCGACCCCAATGTCGCAGCCACGACTGTGCTGAGCTACCTGACTCCATTCAGAAATTACGGCATGCCTTGGACAATGTACGTCGCAATGAGCGACTTGGTGGCGACTGGAAAAGACGCATGGACTCAAACGACCGCATCGACAAAGGGCATTCCTTGGTTGACACTAGCAGGCTCTGGAGCAAATGGAAATCCGACCGACATTGCCAATCTTCAAAGTGACCTTGCAACGCGAGCGGGTCAAGCATATGTCCCTGCACAGCTGACTAGCTTAGAAGCCAAGACAGGCGTCACATTCAATGGATTAACGTCTGCTGCTACATCATACACAGATGCGAAGACGTTTCTTGCCACCTATAACAATGGATTCATTGGATACGGTCCTTACTACCTCAGCACCTTCTCTGGTGCGTCTCCGCAATACGCAGTGCTCACTTTGAACCCCAATTGGCACCTTACCCCGTACCTGGACCCTGCACTCTTTGCAACACCAACAGTCACCTCCGTCTCGGTCACCGTGCCAGCCACAGTCAGTCCCGGTGACACTATCACAATGACAGCGCTCTCAACAGTGATTGGGCAAACTACAGCAAATCCGCAAGCTAATGTGAACCTCGTAGTTCAGCTAGTAAATAGTACAGCAGTTGTGAGCCAGTCAAAGCTCACCAGCGGAGCGGGAGGCTCGGCCAGCTTTACAGTACCAAGTGTGGCTGCGGGTGCGTACACACTTACAATATATGCGTCTTCATCAAACTCAACAGAGATCATTCCACAGAGCTATTCCCTGATACTAAGTTCGAGTACCAGTAGTAGTAGTTCATCAGCTTCGTCTACGACCTCAACATCTAGTGGTCATTCGAGTACCACATCCACCACTTCAAGCTCGAATACAACACTCTACCTAGCTGCAGGTATAATTGTCATTGTAATCGTCTTGGCCGCTGCTGTTCTCCTCATGCGGAGGAAGCGCCGCCCAACCTGAATCCATTAGTATAGCTTGATAGAAGGAAAATGGAGTCGCGAGGAATAATCCTTGCGTATCTATTTTTCTTTGGAAATAATGTAGAAGTGGAAGGCGTTCTTTCTATTCATTAGACAGGGTACCTGAGAATATGGGCTTTGCCAAGTTCGTCGTAACAAAGAGCATTTCCTATTTTCTAGTTTTGGTAGCAACTGTTTCAATACTCTTCGCGGGTACAGCTCAGATAATTCAGAGGGTCATCACTTCCTCTGCGGCTGCTGAGGGAGCCCAATACAGACAGACTTTGCTCAAAAGTGGTCATTTCGCCACCAGCGTTACCCAATTGAATGCCTTAGTTGCTGAATTTGAGAAAAACTACCTCGCACAATATGGATTCAATCAGCCTCTTCCGGTACGATTTGTGATTGAATTATATCAGCTCCTGACATTTCACTTCGGTGATTCGTACCAAATAACATGGAACGGTTCTAGACAAGTTAGCACAATATTACTTGGATACTTGCCGAACACTATTTTACTATTCACTACGACCACAGTCATTCTTGTCGCGTTGGGTATAATTATTGGATTGCTTGCCGCAAGGTCATCAGGAAGCTTCGGTGATAGGCTGGTCCCTTTCATAGCTGTTATACACTCGAGTCTTCCAGCATGGTGGCTGGGATTTCTACTAATTGCGGGACTGGCTTATGGCTTGGGCATTTTGCCAACAGGGAATCTGGTCTCAACTCCTCCGCCAACTAACCCGTTTTTTTATGCTCTGAGTGAGTTACAACACATGATACTGCCAATGCTCGCGCTTCTAATTGTGGGGCTCGGCGGATTCGCATACGTTGTAAGAAGTTTGGTCATCAGCACTATGGGAGAGGATTTTGTCCTCACGGCGAGAGCTCGCGGAATCTCTGAATCCAGAGTTCTTTTCAGGCACGTTTTCAAGACTGCTTCGCCCGCGATAACTACGCAGTCTATTCTTGCTATAACGGGCTCTTTTGCAGGGGCACTCACCACGGAGATAGTATTCAATTGGCCAGGCGTAGGCCTCCTAACCTATATTGCAATTTTCCAAAACGATCTCCCAGTCATCATCGGAATAACCTTTGTGCTTACGATAATACTGCTTCTCGGACTTTTCATAGGCGAGTTTGTATATGGGTATCTTGATCCTAGGATAAGGGTGGGCAGTGAGTAGCCGCTCAAAGAAAGCGAGGCCCTCTCTTTTCTCTGAGCTTCGGAAATCGAAGTCGGGCATCGTTGGCGCCGGAATTCTAGTGATTCTAGTTTCTCTGACTATCTACACATTTGTGGGTTTGCCCGCGAACCTTCCGCAGCAATGGAACAATGGAGCTGCATGGCTACTAAATCCGGTGGATGCGCCGCCCACGTGGTTTGCGTACCTAGGCGGATATAACGCGCCTACCACTACTGTGGCGGTTGGCGGATGGTCCAAGCAGTCTTTTTCCACTGGCGCTTTCGTCATTAATGAGTATGCTGCTTCATCCCAATTGACTTGGTCCAGCAATTCGTACCCGCAGAACATAGCTTTCCTTCCAGAATTCTCTGGAAACATTTCCACGATTGATGTGACCTGGACAAAACCATCGGGAAGTAAGATCGAAGTTGTGCTTTCTAATCCGGACGCGAGCCAAGCTTATCTCGGGCAGAACAAAGCATTCCTATCTTCGGTTGCTAGCTTCCTGTTGGCTCAGACCGGGAATTATTACACTCAGCTTACGACTCCACAAGTCATGGCCGCTTTCTTTGGAAGAGATGGACACGGAATACTGAACTCTTCGGCCGCGCCGGGAACCTACAAAATCTCAGTGACCGCCATATCACTTGCAGGTTCTAATGTCAGCTTTTCTAACACGGCCTTTACAATTATTGGGAATTCTTATGGGACCATGGGAACAGATAGTCAGGGGAGGCCCATTGATATTGGCCTTCTTGCTGGTCTACCCAATGCACTTGAAATTGGTTTTCTTGTCGCCATACTTTCAGTAGTGGGCGGCGTAATTTTCGGCGGAATATCTGGATTCTTGGGAGCTAGGAAGGACAAGATTCTCCAATGGGTCACACTTGTAATCCTCGCAATGCCCGCACTCCCTTTTCTAGTAGTAATGTCGTACTCCGTAAAGTTGAGTCTTCTAGTTGAAGTTCTATTAATCGCAGCTCTCTCCTGGCCTTTTTATGCAATTATTGCTAGAACGGTAGCTCTATCCGTAAAGTCGCAGACCTTTGTGGAAGCGGATAGGGCAATGGGAATTCCAGCAGGCCGATCCTTTTTCTCACATTTCATGCCAAGATTAGTTCCGGTTACCATAGCCTATTCAGTTCTGGGGATCCCGGGAGGGATCCTCCTTGCTGAAACACTTGCCTTCATTGGCATAGTTCCCCCAGACTTGATAACCTGGGGCTCGATACTGAACGCAGCTTTCTTCTATCAAGCCGCAAATTTTGGCTTTTGGTGGTGGGTGGTTTTCCCAGGGTTAATGATCGTTGTGACTGCGGTTCCATTTGTATTGATCGGATTCGCGCTTGAGAGAATAATTGCCCCTAGAGTAGCTGCAAAATGATAGTTAGCGTGCGAGACCTACGGGTTTATTTCTCTTCACCTAGGGGCCAAGTGAAGGTTCTCGACGGGGTAGATCTGGATGTTGGAAAGGGCGAGATTGTGGGGCTCGCAGGAGAGAGCGGATGTGGAAAGAGTACTCTTGCTTTGGCTATCTCAAGGTTGATATTTCCTCCGGGTAAAATAGTGGGCGGGATTGTCGATTTTGATGGAGTTGATATTCTCAATCTCTCAAAAGAGGAATTTAGGACGCAATACCGATGGAAGAAGATATCAATGGTGTTCCAAGGTTCAATGAGCGGATTCACCCCCGTATTTACCATTGGAAGTCAGATTGCCGAAGTGCTAGAAATCCATGGGCATCAAGAAGATCCCTCCAAGAAAGTAGCAGAGCTGTTGAAGATGGTTGAATTAGACCCTAGTATAGCGGAAAGATTCCCACACGAACTCTCAGGAGGGCAGAAACAGCGAGCCTTCATTGCGATGGCCCTCGCAGTCGACCCCCCTTTTCTCATAGCTGACGAGCCAACAACTGCCCTTGACGTAGTTACTCAGGTCAGCATTATGAATTTGCTAAAGAAGCTCCGAAAAGAAAAGGGAATCTCAATTCTTCTTATTACACATGACCTAGCTCTACTTTCTGAAATCGTCGACAGATTGTACATCCTGTATGCTGGAAAAATGGCAGAGACAGGCACAGCAGAGGAAATATTCGGAGATCCAAAGCATCCGTACACGAAGGGGCTTATATCTTCCATTCCAACAATAAAAAGTAGAGAGATCGTGGGAATAGCGGGTTTCATGCCGGATCTTGCGAATATCCCTCCTGGATGCAAGTTCTACCCTAGATGCCCGTACGTGATGGAGGTCTGCAAGAAAGACGAGCCGAAACTCAAGAATATAAGGGAGGATCAGAGCGTTGCCTGTTGGTTATACTGATCAGCCAGTTATATCTATTGACGAAGTAAATGTCTTCTTCGAAAAGAAGAAACTTTTTTCGCCTCTGGTTGTCGTAAAAGCAGTAGACGGTGTGAGTCTTGAGATAGGACGTGGGGAAATAGTCGGACTTGTAGGCGAAAGCGGGTCGGGAAAGACGACTTTGGGGAGGGTTGCAATCGGCCTTCAGCGACCGACGGGGGGCAGTGTGGTCTATTCAGATGGAAGCACAACCATAAAAGTTTCCGAGTCGCGTGGAAAGCAATGGAGGGAACTTCGAAAGCATCTCCAGATCATTTTCCAGGATCCATTTTCTTCGATAGATCCTAATATGAGAGTTTACGACGCACTCAGAATACCTCTTCAATCTCAAGGCGTGAAGGATAAGAAGGAGATAGAAGGGAGAATATTCGAAGTATCCAACCAGGTGGGCCTTCCAACCGATTCCCTCTGGAATTTCGTTTTCCAGCTCTCTGGAGGTCAGAGGCAAAGGGTAAGCATAGCAAGGGTCCTGCTGTTCAGCCCCTTGTTCGTGGTTGCGGACGAAGCTGTGTCCATGCTGGATGTTTCACTGAAGGGCGACATTCTTAACATAATCAAACAAATAGCGAATAACTTCGGAGTGGGATTTCTTTTCATAACGCATGAGATGGCCGTTGCTAGGGTGATCGCGGATAGGATTGGTGTCATGTATCTTGGAAAAATTGTAGAAATCGGCAAGGCGGATCAGATAATCTCAAACCCGCTTCACCCTTACACAAAGGCGCTGATGCAGGCTTCGCCTGCCATAGATCCTTCGTTACGAGAGACAATTAAAACCCTAAATATCACCGGAGAGATCCCGGCGAGCGGCAACCACCCTTCAGGTTGCAAATTCCATCCTCGCTGTCCTTTCGTCATGGAAATTTGCAGAAATGAAGCGCCCGCCCTCAAAGAGGTGGAAAGTGATCACTGGGTCTCGTGTTGGCTGTACTAGAACCTTTCCTGTCCGCGCTACTTCAGCTTTTCCGAAAGAAAATCGAATATGCCTCGGACACCAACAAAAGCTCCCGCTAAAACTAGGGCAAATGCAATGACGAGCTGAAAAATTGGAACTGGAGAATAGGAATAGGACAAATCGAAGACTGTCGCTAGAGCCACGAGCACCACCGAGGACAGCATCTTCCGAGATCCAGGGCTCATTAAATTTAAAATATGCCTAAGGTCATATTTAGGTTTTGCGCGATTGATGAGTGTGTGTTTTTTCCAAGGATGATTTCGCATCTATGGAGACCCCTCCGGTGACAAAGGATATTCGAGAGCGTCTACCTGTGGCATCTTCCCGTAGTAAGCTTGCACCGGCGTCTTGAGATCGAGAGCTCCGTGCGGCCTCACCTCGTTGTACCATTTCATGAACTCCTCGATTGAAGGGAAGTACTTGATCTTGTTTTCGAATACGTCAATGAACTTCTCGATCTTGCCGTTCGTCTGCGGATGGTTCACCCTTCCTAGGATGAATCTGATCTTGTGCTTCAAGAGACAATTCTGAAACTCTGTCATCCCCTTCTCCCTCCTCTCGGATTCCACGGCGTAGAACGTTGAACCGTGATCGGACAGCATCGAGGCGGGTTTTCCGTGTTCCTTTATGGCGCTTTCAAGAGCCAGAACGGAGTACTCCGAAGTCAGTGTTTCATGCACTCCGAAGCTCGTTATGAATCTGGAAGCGTCATCTTCGTAAGCTATGAGCCACTTGCCCTTCCACCTTGGATCCTTTATCTCGTGCCAGTCAGTGTGCCAGAGTGAATTTGAGTGCTCTCTTTCATGGCGGACCATTTCCTTCTAATCCATTTCTTACGAGAGTTTGATGCAAAGGAATTCATCAAGAGCACCATGTGAATCCTGTTGTGGTTGATGTGAATGCCTGAGTCATCCTCGATCTTTCGTTCGAGGTAGAGAGCGTTTGCCCTGTATTTGAGATACGCATCAATGATGAGCGACGATTCCTCGTCCGTGACTGGGCTGCCTTTCTTCCTTCCTGGCTTTTTGAGAACAGGCACACCCCCCGAATTTCCTGTGCTCTGCAAGTATCTGCTCGACCCTCCTCTTCGAAACACCGAGCTCGAGAGCAATGTTTGCGCTGCTCTCACCCCTTTCTTTTGCCTTGATGAGTAGCTAATCTTGCCGCTGTCAAGCTTCACATATTTCCAGTAGCGTCTTGCTACGCTCTTCCAAGACTCTCCCAGTCTACTCTTCTTTACCAGCTTGCGAAATAATTGCTGGAAAAGAGACGATTGATAGATTCCTTGATCCTTTTGGAGAACTGCTGCTCGTATGTCCTCCAGTCTCTCTCTTCCTTGGGGTGACTCTCGACGTACTCCTCTTTGATGTGCTCATCTATTTCCTTGAGCTTGTCCCGGATGTCATCGTCTCGGATCATTGTTGTGAGAGAGACCTGAGATTTATCAAGGGCCCTACTCGCCTTTTAACCATGAATGTGAGAACATTCATACCGATCTGCTCTCATGATATTGATACGGCAGCTCAAAAGCAGGAATCCAGTCGACGTAATGTGCAAGCGCGAGATAAGGCTTGATTTTGTCCCACACTCTAAAAGTACGAAATGGTTATCTTTAGAGCTTACCGACTTCCCACACCTTTTTGAATACGTATCTGTAACAGGTTAGCCCGACAAGGAAGAGCACTAAACAAGTTGCAAAGAGTAGCCCAAAGCTACTCAAAGAAACGGGTTCTGAAAAAACCACATTTCGAAGAGCATCTGCCACCTGGCTCAATGGGTTGAGCAATATTGCTTGGGTAACAATTGGGGGGAAAAAAGAAGCTATAAGCTGGATGGGATAGAAGACTGTGCTCAAGCCAAGGAGCACCATCTGAACTCCCTCCGCAAAGACCCAGTAGCGATCTCCGCCCTTTGAGACAAGATTCAGGATCGCTGCCATGCCGCCGAGGCCTGTTGAAACAATGAAAATTATTGGGATGATCGCAAGAGTTATCGGGGAAGCAAGCTGTGGTATGACAACCACAGCTACCGCAATTAGCATTGAACCGTAAATTGTCCCGCCCAGTCCTGCTGAAATAATGTGGGCGAAGGCCAGACCATCGAGGCTGAGGGGTAGGCTCAGGTAATATTGAGCTACTCCTTCACTTAAGCTCAAGTTTACTCGCCTGCCTACATCCAGCGCGGCAGCAAACATCCCCGATACGATTACACCGGGCGCGAAGAAATAGAAATAATTCAAATTCATCATGTTTGTATAAACAAGACCCGCGACAAGCATGTCGGAGATGTTCAGAGCAACGAGCGTTGCAATGAGCCACTTTGTCCTGAAGAAATACGAAAGATCTACCTGAAGAACTCGAAGCATGGCTTGTCTTTCAGTTAATGAGACTGACTCCTGAGTCGCCACGCTCATGAAGACTTCACTCCCTCCACGACTGTTGAAAGAAAGAACATCCCAAGGAATATTGTTCCAACGCAAAGCGCGATTACTACTGTGGCTGCAAGAGCCGGATCGAGAAGAATCGAAGTATCTAGTCCTATCGCAGACCTGAGAAGGTCGGCGCCATAAGTCACTGGATTTGCGAGAGAAACAGCGACGTAACTTTGGGGCATTGAAGAGAGCGGGTAGTTTATAGTGCTGAATCTGATCAAGAGCGCACTGAGGGACGCAACTATCGCGCTATAGATGTCAAAGGACCTGAAAGCAATCACAGAGAGCGAGACCATCAAACCCATTATGCCAATCGTGATGAGTGTCAAGACGCCAAGTGAAACAAGGAGTGTGTACGGAGTATAGAGACCCGATAGCCACAGGATGACCACGAGAGGAGGCAGAATCCGAGTGAGATTCACTACGACTCCCGTTGCAAGCTGTTCAAGAAACATCTCCTCTCTTGTAATTGGCAACGACAACAGGTATCGCAGTCTTCCTTCATGAGCGCTTTCCACAAATCTCCTTCCGCTCCAAGATGCGACATTAAATGACATCAGGATCAGGAGGCCAGTGCCGTAATAGAAGAGGTAGTTGTTCAGCGAAACCACAAGCTGCGACAATATTGCACCGTAGATGAAGAACTGGAAACTGAAAAAGAACCAGTTATATCCAATGAAAGTTACGGAATCAAAAGCCTCCCTCAAGTCAAAAGAGAGGAGAGAAGTTAGCTCGGATCTGCCCAAGGAAAACATAACCCTGAACTATTTTATTCCCTAGTCTTCCTTCAGATTATCTTCTCGGTGTATTTCAGAAACACATCATCAAGGGAAGGTTCGGCGACCTTGATCGAAGTTATCCTGTTTGAACCCAGCTCGTGGATCATGTCAATCATTAGAGGAAGCCAATCCTCAGATCTGCTCACTCGAAGCCTCAGCCGTGTTTCCGAAAGCACTTTGGACTCTTCAGTCCCACTCATGCTCTGGACAAGTTTGAGCAGGCTATCACGAACCGGGAGAGCGAACTCTAGATCCACAATGTCTCCTCCCTTTACGCTGTCTTTCAAATTTTCAAGAGAATCAGTGACGAGATGCTCGCCTTTGGCAAGAATCGTTATCCTGTCGGCGAGATACTCTGCTTCTCTGACCTCATTCGTTGCTACAATGACCGTGCTCCCATGCTCTTTTAGCTCCCGTAACTTGTCCCACATCATGCGTTTTCCGTCAAGGTCTACCATAGTTGTTGGCTCATCAAAAATCGCAAGCTTTGGTTTATGAACAAAGAGTTTTGCGACTTCGAGTCGTTTTGCTTGACCTCCGGATAGGTGCATAAACTTTGTGCCTCGCGATTCCCATAGTTCAAAGTCCTTTAGAGTCTCTTCTACACTGCTCTTCCTTTGCTCCGCATTGACGCCGTACATAGAGGCGTGGAAAGAGAGAATTTGTGCTGGCTTGTGCCTCCAGAAGCCTCTTGGATCCTGAAATGATATTGCTGTAACTTGCCTAACTTTGAGAGGTTCTTTACGAATGTCGTAACCCATGACTAATGCTGTGCCCTCAGTGGGTTTCAATACAGTCGAGATCAGATGCAAGAAGGTCGTCTTGCCAGATCCATTTGGCCCGAGAAGTACGAGTATCTGTCCCTTGTTTACTTTGAGATCGAGGTGATTCAGCGCACGTTTCTTTCCATAGTCCTTCGTAAGCTGACGAGTTAGGACAGCCCAATCCCTCCCTTCATTGGATATCTCCATTGAAGAGGGGGAAGGGACGTTAAGCCTTTGTTCCGTCTTTGACAAAACTAAATTAGCAAACCGGCCATTGAAAATCTCGCCAATAAATGAATATGGGTCTGCAAATTAGTAAACCATCTCTGGTTTGATTTAAGTCAGAACGATTTCATTCAGTCGTGGGTATGCCTGAACCTTCATTTCGGACCATGACTCCTGTACGAGAATGCGCCTTCTCAGATTCTCCATTTGCCGCTCAATGAACTTTTCAAAGGAGTCTTCGTCCATGTTCTCGGGATTTACAGTAGTTCCGAGCCAACATTCTGGAGATAAACGACTTCGTGGCCGTTCGATTAATGGCCAAGGCGCATTAGAGGTCTAATCCGACCTCATTTGAAGAATGGTAAGAAAAAACTTTCAAGGAAACAAAGAAGAGAAATCTACACCAAGGTCAGGCACGGCATCGAAAGGCTCCTGACGTACTCCGTCAACGGGAGAAGAGCTCGCTTTACAAAGAAAGATCATGCAAAATTCTTGATCTACGGCTCGTTATTGAACGCCTTCGCGGAAGGAATCTCCCAATCTCTGGATGAAATCCCTTCTGCGGACACGCTTCTCCACTACATCAAGAGCCAGAACAGGGAGGAGCTGCGGGAAGCCTTCGAGTATCAGCTGAAGGAAAGCATTCATAAACTGAAAAGACAGAGAAGGAAGCTCTGGAAACCAATCTCTATCGCGATCGACTGGCACGATGAAATGTACTACGGCTACCATGAAAAGACTCCCATGGTCAATGGAACAAAGCCTAAGGAGGGGTCGAGCTATTCATTCCAGTTTCTGACGGTGTCGCTCTTGGTCGATGGAGAGAGACTCGTGGTCGGAGTCACGCCTCTTGACTCAAGAAACGAATTTCCCACGCTCACTTTGATCGCCATAGAGAAGCTCAGGGAGCTTGGGTTGAAGATAAGCAATGTAACCATTGACGCTGGATTCTTCAGCGCGGAGATGATCGATTTCTTGAAGGGAGAATTCGAGAAGAACTCCCTCAACTACTTGATCCGGATGCCTATCAATCGGAAGGCGAAGAAGATGAGGCTTTGGGAAGGGAGGCGAAGAAGATGAGGCTTTGGGAAGGGAGGAGGTTCACCTATGTTCTGGAAGACAGGAAGCGAATCTCCCCCGACCCAGCTCCCAAAGTCTCGTTCGAGGTTGTCGTATCGTACGACAAAGACAAACAGACGCCGGATGGGAAGGACTACGTATATCTGTTTGCCACGAGCTTTCCCTATGATTCGCAAACTATCTTGGAGCTGTACGAGGAACGCTGGGCTATCGAGACAGGCTATCGGATGTTAAACCAGTTCTTGATGAAAACGACCTCGAGGAACTATACAACCAGGTTGTTCTACTTCCTGTTTGCCTGCCTGATGTACAACTCATGGTTCTATACAACAACGAACAGAGGTGCGAGAGTGGCGTAATCAGAGTGATTCAGCTCAAGACTATCCTGATCGAGATCATCCTGAAAATGCTAGAAGCGACTTGACCAAAAGTGTGCGTAACTCGGAACTACTGTTCAAACAGGAAAGAAATGAGTGAAAATTCAAGGGGAAGTAGATTTCAATGTGATCCGGGACAGGAACCTCGAGGCAGCGGACCGGGAATCGTGTTGTCAGGTTGATCCTCGAATGGCTTTCGTTTCCATCTTCTAGTCGGCAAGGTGTATCCATATCTCTGAGTATCAACGTTTCGAAGGCTCGATGAGTTTCGAGACGCCCGCACCTGCTAATACACCTAGGAACAGCCGTGGCAGAACGAGCAGGACGGTCAAAAGATAGAGAATAAACAGTTCGCTCGTGATTCCAGAGGGATCGCCAAACAAGTTTGGCATCCCCGACAGCAATGCTATTTCAAATGCAATCGAAACTCCTATTCCGATTGAGATTGGTTTCAACTGCTCGCCCACGCTGTAGATCCGTCCCTTCCCAACGGCTAAATGCCAGAAAGCGAATCCGGGGAAAAATGTGAGGTAGGCGGTCCCCATTAGAAAATAGCCAGATCCTCCCACTGGAGGCTGAACGTAGAAGAATTGGATCAATAGTGAAGCGATTGTAAGAAGAGCCGCAAAAACCCCATACTTCAATGTCCGAGTGAGAGTTGGAGGATACAAACCGGAAGATCCGTTGTTGACAGGACTTAGAGTAAAGGTCGATCCCCTTACAATGAACACAGTTCCAAACAAGATAAACAGTATGACAAGAATAGTGACGAAGAGTGCTATCAGACCGTATGCTAGATCATCATAATAAGATCCAATG
>VFSW01004237.1_pt1 | contig 21399 bp, 17 predicted proteins | sample 5358111 | NCBI WGS metagenome assembly VFSW01 (sample SAMN11554181, study PRJNA540505) | mine drainage metagenome | isolation source: sediment from site ElyBrook_90M | place: USA: Ely Copper Mine, Vershire, VT | collected 2017
GCGCAAATGACTTCGCTCAGAATGACACAGAGTAGGTTGTATGCAGGATGACAGACAGTAGGTTGTATGCAGGATGACAGACAGTAGGTTGCAGGATGACAGACAGTAGGTTGTATGCAGGATGACAGACAGTAGGTTGTAGGATGACAGATTTTTGAGAGTGTGAAGGTTGAATCATCCCCGGTCCCCAAGTGCGAGGGACCGGGGGCACCCAAAGCCGGGGGCACCCGTCCAATTTTTTTGTGCCGGGGGCACCCGAAGCTTAGTTAGTTAGTAGCGTTGGAATAGTTAGTAGCGTTCGAAGATACCGGCGGCGCCCATTCCTCCGCCGACGCACATGGTGACCATGCCGTAGCGCTGTTTGCGGCGGGTTAATTCAGACAAGAGGGTGGCGGTGAGCTTGGCGCCGGTGCAGCCGAGGGGGTGGCCGAGGGCGATGGCTCCGCCGTTGACGTTGACGATGGCGGGGTCGAGGCCGAGGGTGCGGATGACGGCGAGGGATTGGGAGGCGAAGGCTTCATTGAGCTCGATGACGGAGATGTCGTTGAGGGTGAGGCCGGCGAGCTTCAAAACTTTAGGAATGGCGAAGATCGGCCCGACGCCCATCTCTTCAGGGAGGCATCCGGCGACAGAGTAGGCAACGAGGCGGCCGAGGGGCCGGAGGCTGAGGTCTGAAGCACGTTTTGAGTCCATGAGGATGGAGATGGCGGCGCCGTCGGAGGTTTGGGAGGAGTTGCCAGCGGTGACGGTGCCTTTGGCGGTGAAGGCGGGCATGAGTTTGGCGAGGGCTTCGAGGGTGGAGTCGGCGCGTGGGCCTTCGTCGGCGGTGAAGGGGATCTCTTTGACCTCGTAAACACGGGGGGCCCCAATTTTGCCACGGGATTTGGAGGGAGTGGCGCGGGTGACGGTGATGGGGATGAGTTCGGAATCGAAGCGGCCGGCGGATTGGGCGGCGAGGGCTTTTTGGTGGGAGGCGAGGGCGAATTCGTCCTGATCTTCGCGGGAGATTTTGTAGTGGCTGGCGACGCGCTCGGCGGTGAGCCCCATGGAGAGCATGGAGGCGGGGTACGAGGCGGCGAGAGAGGGATTGGGGCTGGGCTTGAGTCCGCCGAAGGGGAGGATGGACATGGACTCGACGCCGCCGGCAGCGACGACGGTTTGGCCGCCGGATTCGATTTTGGCGGTGGCCTGGGCGATGGCCTCGAGGCCGGAGGAGCAGAGACGGTTGACGGTGACGCCGGGGACGGAGACGGGTAGCCCGGCGCGGAGGATGACCCAGCGGGCGACATCCCAGCCCTGCTCGCCTTCAGGCTGTGCGCAGCCGAGGACGAGGTCGTCGATTTCTTCGTGGGAGAGAGTGGGGATGCGAGCGAGTGCGGCGTTGAGCGCGGTGGCGGCGAGGTCGTCGGGACGAGTGGTGGAGAGAGCGCCTTTGGGTGCGCGGCCTACTGGAGTGCGAAGTGAGCTGACGATGACTGCTTCCCGCATGGTGTGTTTCCTTTCGGGTTAGAAAGACTGAGAAAAAATTTGAGAACTGGCCTTTTTGGTTTCCCACCCTTTTTCACAAAAGACGTGAAAAAAGGATGGGGCACGGAAATTTTTGGTCGAGCAAAAAACAAAAATACTTAAGGCATTTCGAGGTCGGTCCAGCGACCTTGATTGTAGAAGTGGTAGATGGTGCGATGTTCGAGAACGGTGAGAGCGACGGAATCGTGAGTGGGCGGAGCGGGACGGTGGTCGAGGGCGGCCTGTGCTTCGTGAACGGCAGCTGGAGAGGCGGCGTCAATGCCCCAGTTGAAGCCGAGGATGCCGGAGGGGTCGTGAGATTGGAGGAGGGATTTTTCGTCGGCTGAGTCGAGTGTGATGGGAGTGGCGGCGGATGAGCTGGCGAAGAAGACGAGGAGGGTGACGCGGGAGTTGGCAGAGCAGAGGACGGCCCAGTCGGAGGAGGTGGGCGAGTCGAATGCGCCGTGGCTGCCGATCTCAGGGCGGTGCGCATGGTAGCTTTGTGGGATCATGCAGGCGCGGCGGGTGTGTTCGGCAGCGATGGTAGTGGGGAGATCGGCGAAGGTGGTGACGGGGAGACGGCGGATGAGGTAGGGGGTGGATTGGTTGTTGATGGTGAGGGTGCCGCGTTCGGTGAGGTGGGTGTCGGGGGTGGATGGGAGGTTGGAGGATTTTTGGGCAGAGGATGAGCAGAGCGCGCATGAAAGCAGGAGTAGAAGAGCGAGTTGTCTGAAGCGATTCATGCGATTGAAAGAGGTACCTCAGTGGCTGAAGCCCACATCATTTTACGACTTTTGCGGCCCGACTCAAGTTGTGCCCGGTTAGAAAGCTACCGATGTTATCAACGTGCAATGCGGTTTAGATCAAAAGCAGCAAGTTAGCCACCGCTTCGCGGTGATAGCAAGTCAGCAAGTCAGCGGCGGCATTGATTCATGCAGTTTCATCTCCCATCGAAGTTTATTAGTTGCGGATTCTTAGTTGCGGAGGGGTTTGCCGGTTTTGAGGGTGTGACTGATGCGGGCCTGAGTTTTTGGTTCGCCGCAGAGGGAGAGGAAGGCTTCGCGCTCGAGATCGAGGAGGTAGTCTTCGCTGATGTGAGTTCCGGGAGTGACGCGGCCGCCGGAGAGAATGTACGCGACCCAGCGGGCGACTTTTTGGTCGTGTTCAGAGGCGAAACCGGCCTCGCCCATGAGGTAGGCACCGGTTTCAAGGAGCGCGAGAGAGGCGACGCCGGGAGCGGGGAGATTGGTGCGTGGGACGGGCGCGGAGTAGCCGCTTTCGACGATGGCGAGGGCCTGGGCTTTGGCGTCGAGGAGTAGGCGCTCGCGGTTGAGGGTGATGCGATCAGAGGGCGCGAGGAGGCCGAGGTTTTTGGCTTCGCTGGCGGAGGTTGAGGCTTTGGCTGTGGCGATGGTTTCGAAGTTGCGCTTGAGGGCAGTGAAGAGTTCGGCGGATTGTGCGAAGCGTGAGGGTGGGTCGCGGGGGTCTGGTGGATTGAGCGCGATGGCGGAATCGATGGAGCGGAGGAAGAATTCCTTGGTGCCACCGCCGCCGGGGATGAGTCCGACACCGGCTTCGACGAGGCCCATGTAGGTTTCAGCGAAGGGCTGACGGCGGGCGGAGTGGAGAGAGATTTCAGCGCCGCCGCCGAGTGTGAGACCGAAGGGAGCGACGACGACGGGGCGGGGGCAGAATTTGACGAGGGCGGTCATCTGCTGGAAGGCGCGGATGGCGAGCTCGAGCTCGTCCCAATCTTCCTCTTGCGCGATCATGAGGACTTGCATGAGGTTTGCGCCGACGCAGAAGTTGTCGCTGTCGCTGGCGATGACGAATCCGGCGAAGTCGCGGACGAATTCGGAGTCGGGATTGAGGGCTGCGCCGATGAGGGAGATGATGTCACCGCCGATGGCGTTCTTCATGGAGTGGAGTTCGATACAGGCGATGTTGTTGCCGATGTCGATGAGGGATGCGCCGGGGTTTTTCTTGATGACGCCGCGGGTGGTGGCTGCCATTCCGTTTGAAGCAACTGAGGGCGTTTTGAAATCACTGATGCGGGCGTGGCCTTCGGGCGTGGGGATGGCGACGAGTTGGCCGGTGGTGGGCGAGAAGATGGAGCGGGAGGCGGCGGAGTACCAGCTTGTGTGGCCGGAGGCGAGGAGGGCTTCGGCTTTGGGGCTGATGGAGTAGCCGAGGGAGCGCATTATTCCGATGGAGGCAGGGACTCCGGCGGCATCCCACATCTGGAAGGGGCCGAGTTCCCAGTTGAATCCGGCACGCATGGCGCGGTCGATGGAGACGGCGTCGGCGGCGACTTCACCGATGCGCTCGGCGGAGTAGTTCCAGAGGTAGGAGAGGAAAGGCCAGAGGAAGGCGGCGGCTTTGTCTTTTTTAGGATCATTGGCGAGGATGAGGCGGATGCGCTCGGCGGTGTTGGCGGCGTTTTTGGCCATTTCAAGCGCGGGAAGCTGGGCTTTCTTGAGAGGTCGGTAGTCGAGCTTGGAGAGATCGGGGTTGGAGAGATCGAGTGAGAAACGTTCGTCGCCTGATGGGCTTTTGATTTTTTTGTAGAAGCCCTGTCCGGTTTTGTCGCCGAGCCACTTGCGGGAGACGAGTTCTTTGAGGAGCGATGCGAATTGGTTGCTGGAGGCGTCAACGCCGGCGGGGAAATTGGAGGCGACGTGGGCCATGACGTCGATGCCGACCATATCGGCGAGGCGGAAGGTTCCGGTGCGGGGCCAGCCGATAGCCTGTCCGGTGAGTGCGTCGAGCTCTTCAATGGTGAGGGATTGCTGGAACATGAGGGTGGCGGCGGAGAAGATGGTGGCCATGCCGATGCGGTTGGCGATGAAGTTGGGTGTGTCACGCGCTTCGACGACTTCTTTGCCGAGGACGCGGTCGCCGAATACGGAGAAGGCGGCGAGGATAGTGGGATCGGTGTCGGCTGTTGGGATGACCTCGAGGAGCTTCATGTAGCGAGGTGGATTGAAGAAGTGCGTGCCGAAGAAGCGGGATTTGAAGGGGCCGAGTGCGTCTGAGATTGAGGCGGCGATTTTGGAGACGGGAAGGCCGGAGGTGTTGGTGGTGAGGAGTGCGTTGGGCTTGAGGTGGGGTATGACGCGGGTAAGGAGGGCGGATTTGATGGCGAGATCTTCAGTGACGGCTTCGACGACCCAATCGCAGTTGGAGAGCCGGGCGAGGTCGTCGTCGAATGTGCCGGTGGAGATGAGGGATGCGTTGGCGGCTTCAAAGAATGCGGCGGGCTTGGATTTGGTGAGGGATTCGAGGGCGAGGGCGGCGTAGGGTTTTCCGCCGTCTTTGCCTGCGAGGTCGAGAAGGACAACGGGGATGCCGGCGTTGGTGAGGTGTGCGGCGATGCGTGAGCCCATGGTTCCTGCGCCGAGTACGGCGGCACGCTTGATCAAGAAAGGCTGAGTGGAAGGAGAAACGCTCATGAAGCCCTCAATTCTGATACGGAGATGACGTAATGAATGCGGAAAATTTTGAGAAACTAAACCGAACGAAGCATAGTTTGCGAGATGGATAAGGGTCAAGTAGCGAGCGTACCCAAGAATTAAGACACGATATTGATGGGTCAGTTTGGTTTTATGACAAAAGCAGCAAGTCAGCTTGCGCTGCGCGCAAATAGCAAGTCAGCAAGTCAGCGGGTGCTGCGCGGAAATAGCTAGTCGGCGGGTGTGTTGGTGCACTGAGATTATGCTGGCCCACCCTTCGCGTTAGAACGAGAGAATGTGGAACTGATGTTTGTAGGATGAAGAAAAGACAACCGCGGATCCAAAGAATGGATCAGGATTCGATGAAAAAGCTGGTTTGCAGAGTGGAAGGCGACAAACTACCGTTGAGCCCGGTAGTCTAAGTAGTGAAGAGATGATGTTGAAGGCCGTTACCTACCGCACAAGACAGCCACACATAGCAGTCCAAGGAGAACAAATGGGCGCACCGCGCTTGATGAGAGATATTTTGCTGATGATGATATTTTGCGCTCTGACGGGAAGCGTGCAGGCGCAGGATTTGAAGAGCTTTGAGAAGCGGATAACGACGAAGGTGCTGCCGAATGGGCTGACACTGTTGATTTGCGAGCGGGCAGAGGCTCCGGTCTTCAGCTATACGACGTTTGTGGATGCCGGTGATGTGGATGATCCTGGCGGGCAGAGCGGGATTGCGCATATGTTTGAGCACCTGGCTTTCAAGGGGACGGATGAGATTGGGACGACGGATTATGCGGCGGAAGAAGTTGCGCTGGCAAAGGTAGAGAAGGCGTATGCCGCGTATGATTTTGAATTCAGAAAAAGAGTTGGTCGCGACGAGACGAAGCTGAAGGAGTTGAAAAAGAGTTTTGACGAGGCGGTGGCCGAGGCGCAGAAATATGTGGTGCCGAACCAGTTCAGCGAGATAGCGGACCGCAATGGGGCAGTTGATTTGAATGCGAGCACGGGGTTGGACGAGACGCAGTTTTTCTGGAGCATGCCGGAGAACCGGCTGGAGCTGTGGGCGTATCTGGAGAGCAGCCGACTGACGCACACGGTGCCGAGGGAATTCTACAAGGAGCGCGACGTGGTGGTGGAAGAGCGGCGGATGCGGACGGATTCGAATCCGATTGGGCGGATGCTGGAACAGTTTGCTGCGACGGCGTATGTGGCGCACAACTATGGACGCAGCAGCATTGGATGGCCGAGCGAAGTGGGGCAGATCAGCGCGACGGAGGCGATGGAGTTCCACAAGAAATATTATGTGGGGTCGAACATTGTGGTGGCGGTGGTAGGGGATGTGAAGGCGGAGACGGTGATGCCGATGCTGGAGAAGTATTTCAGCAAGGTGCCTGGTGGCGCGAAGCCGGAGGAGATGGCGACGGTTGAACCGAAGCAGTTTGCAGAGAAGTCGGTGGTGATCCGGGAGAAGACGCAGCCGTTTTATATTGAGGGTTACCACAGGCCGGATTACCGGGATAAGGACGATGCGGTGTTTGATGCGATCCAGGATATTTTGTCGAATGGCAGAGTGTCGCGGATGTACCGGTCGCTGGTGAGGGACGAGCAGATTGCGGCAGTGGCGGCGGGGTTCAGCGGATTCCCGGGGTCGAAGTATCCGGGATTGTTTGCGCTTTACGCGGTGCCGTTGCCGGGTCACAAGCCGGAGGAGATGCGTGCGGCGATCCATAAAGAAATTGCCAAGCTGCAAACGACGGATGTGTCGGATGAGGAGCTGGCAAGCTTCAGGACGCGGGCACGCGCGGATTTGCTGAGGGGTTTGGCGGATAACCAGGGATTGGCGAATGATCTATCGGAGTATCAGACGCGGTATGGAGATTGGCGGTATTTGTTTACGCAGTTGGATAAGTATGATGCGGTGACGAAGGCGGATATCAGGCGAGTGGCGAACGAGATATTTGTGCCGAGCAACCGGACGTGGGCCGAGATTGAGTTTGAGGATGCGAAGAAGCAGGAATCCAAACAACCGGCGGAAGAACAGCCAGCGGCAAAAACTGAAGGAGCAAAGTAATGAGAAAGAAATTGATGCGTTGCGTCTTCTTGAGTGTTGCGCTGGCGGGGATATCTGGTGGGTTGATCGCAGCGCAGGATGCGCCGAGTCAGTCCGGAGCACAGGCGAAGCCGTGGGAGAAGATTCCGATACCACCGCTGAAGGAGTTCAAGCCGCAGATGGCGAAGCGGATTGAATTGAAGAATGGGATTGTGGTGTTTTTGCAGGAGGATCATGAGCTGCCGTTTGTGAGCGGATCGGTGTTGATGCGTGGCGGATCACGCGATGAGCCAGCGGCGAAGCTGGGTCTTGTGGCGCTGCTGGGCGAGACGTGGCGGACGAGCGGGACGGCGAAGATGGACGGCGATGCGATGGATGATTTGCTGGAGTCACATGCGGCGAAGATAGAGACGAGCGGCGGGATTGCAACGACGACGTTGAGTTGGGATTGCCTGAAGGGGGATTTTGACCAGGTCTTTGGACTGACAGTTGATTTGCTGCTGCATCCGAAGTTCAGCAAGGAGAAGTTGCAGTTGGCGCAGCAGCAGCTGGCGACGGGGATTGTGCGGCGCAACGATGATGCAGATGAGATTTTGGGGATTGAATCGCAGAAGCTGGTTTATGGGGCGAAGAGCCCGTATGCGCGGCAGGTGGAGATTGCGAATGTGATGGCGGTGACGCTGGATGATCTGTCGGCATGGCAGAAGAGGGTTGTGCAGCCGGCGAATATGATGATCAGCGTGAGCGGGGATTTTGATTCTGCGGCGATGGAAGCGAAGTTGCGAGCGGCGCTGGAGGGATTGCCGAGAGGGGAGAAATTTGTCAGCGCGAAAATCGAGTTCCCCGCTGTTGTGCCGGGAATTTATTTTGTGAACAAGGAAGATGTGAACCAATCGAAGATTGCGATTGTGGGATTGGGGACGGAGCGGAACAATCCTGATCTTTATGCGATTGCGGTGATGAATTCCCTTTTTGGCGAGGGGTTCAGTTCGCGATTGATGCAGGAGATCAGAACGAAGCTGGGACTCAGCTATGATGTGAGCGGGAATTTTGGCGCGAGCTGGGATCATCCGGGGGCCTTCCGCGTGGAGGCAGGAACGAAGAGCGCGACGACGGTGCAGACGGTGAGAGCGCTTGAGGATGAGATTAAGGAGTTATCGAGCGCGCCGGTGACGCAGGAAGAAGTGAAGACGGCGAAGGACCAGATATTGAACTCGTGGATTTTTGAATTTGATACGAAGGATAAGGTTCTTGGCGAAGAGGTTAGGCTGGAATTTTATGGGTATCCGGCGGATTACCTGGAGAAGTACAGAGCGGGAATTGAAGCAGTGACGCCCAAGGATGTGGAGCGTGTGGCGAGGAAGTATGTTCACCTGGATTCGCTGGCGGTGCTGGTGGTGGGAAATGAGAAACAGATCACTCCGGCGCTGAGCACACTGGGGCCGGTGAAGGCGCTGGATATTACGATACCGATGCCGAAGGGGATGGAGACAGAACAATGAGCGCGAAAAGATTGATGGATGCAGGTGTGGAGATAGAGCGGCCGGAGAGTTGCGTGATTGGCGATGAGGTGATGGTTGAGGCGGGTGCGGTGATTGAGCCGTTTGTGCAACTGCTGGGGAAGACGCGGGTGGGCGCGGGGACGCGAATCCGGTCGTTCACAGTGGTGGAGGATTGCGAGATTGGAAGGAACGTCCTGATCCGGCAGAGTTGTGTGCTGGAGGAGAGCACGGTGGAGGATGGCGCGAAGATTGGGCCGTTTGCGCATTTGAGGCCGGAGAGTCACATTGGAGCGGATGCGCATATTGGAAATTTTGTGGAGACGAAGAAGTCGCGGATTGGGAAGGGCGCGAAGGCGAATCACCTGGCGTACATTGGCGATGCCGAGGTGGGCGAGGGAACAAATATTGGAGCGGGAACGATTACCTGTAATTATGACGGCGCGAAGAAACATGCGACGAAGATTGGTAAGGGTGTTTTTGTGGGGAGCAATTCGACACTGATTGCGCCGCTGACGATTGGAGATGGTGCGTATATTGGTGCGGCTTCTTGTATTCCGAAGGATGTTCCGGCGGATGCGCTGGCGGTGGGTAGAGCGAGAGAGATGGTGAAAGAGGGATGGGCAAAGACAAGGAGAGAAAAGAACGCGAAGAAGTGAGTTTTACTATAGAGGACTTTATTGGAATCCCAGGCACTGGCCGTGCAGCGGGCGCGCCTTCGGCGCACAAACATTGATGGTTTTAGTTTCTTCTGTCCCACCCTCGCGCTAGAAAGAAGCGCGAGAATGGTGCGCGCAGTTTTGGGTTAATGAAGAAGAAGCAAACGCAAAAGCAACTGCAGATCCTTCGACTTCGCTCAGGATGACAAGCAACATTATTGGAAGACAGAAAAATTAGATGGTTAGTGCTCGAGGCAGATTTTCAGGGCAGCTTTCAATTTATTTTTGGCGAGGGGCATTGCGGCGGAGACGGTGTCAGTCAAACCTTCGTGCAGGAGTAGGCTTTCGGCACCGATGGTGAGGAGATAGGCGCGCTTGGGCAGGGCGTCGTAGAGGTCGCGCGAGAGTGCGAGCAATTCAGCGGCGTGGAAATGGTGGGACGCGGGCTGGACAGTTCCTGGAGTTGGCTCGACGATCCGCAAATTTACTTCACCGGCAGGCGAGTCGGTACAGCAATCAAGAAAGATGACGGATTCGGATGAGGCGATCTCGGCGGCGAATTCCGGCGTCCACTGGGTGGCGGAGATGACGACGGCGAGCGCGCGGCCATCTTGCGTCAATTCTCTAATGCAGTCATGCGCTTCGTTGGCGAGTTCAAGGCCGATGCCATCATCGGAACGCAGGGGGTTGCCACATGCGAGGACGAGGCACTTTTTGCGAGCAGCGGAAACCGAGCCGTTCATAGCTATACCCCTGTGCGAGACCATCTTTCAACAACTTCAGTTTCGCTGAGCAAGATCGAGAAAGTTTCCTTGAGAGTCGAGGAGTTCGATCTTCAGCGGCATTTTTCCGAAGGCGTGGGTGGAACAACTGAGGCATGGGTCAAAGGTGCGGACGACAGCCTCAATGCGGTTGAGGATGCCGTCGGTCATTTTGCCGCCGCGGACAAAGTGGCGCGCGGTTTGGAGTATGCCCTGGTTCATGGCGTTATTGTTTTGTCCGGTGGCGATGACGAGATTGGCCCAGGTTATTTTTCCGTTCTCATCGACTTTGTAGTTGTGCATGAGAGTGCCACGGGGAGCTTCGGCCTGGCCTGCGCCCTCGAGGCGGTTGACACCTGCGGTGGCGCGGATGTGCTTGTCGAGGATATTTGGATCGTTGAGAATGTGCTCGATTTTTTCGACGCCGTAGAGCATGTCAATGAGCCGCGCGTAGTGGTAGTGGAAGGAGCTGCGCACGGGACCGTTCTCGAGCTGCTTGAATTGGCGGAGCTCGGCGTCGGCAAGCGGAGTGCCCATGGATTTGGCGATGTTGAGGCGGGCGAGCGGGCCGACGCGATAGCTGCCTTCGGGGTAGCCGAAGGGTTTGTAGTAAGCGAATTTTGTGTAGGAGTAGGGCTCGACCGCTTCGCCGATGAGTTCAGAGAATTTGTGTGCGGTAATGCCGTCGGCAACGATGTTTCCGTTGGCGTCGATGAGGCGGAGCGCGCCGTCAGTGAATTCGACGGATTCGTCTTCATTGATGAGGCCCATGAAGAGGGATGGGAAGTTGGCGAAGTGAGCGATTTCTTCTTCGAAGCGGTAGGTGATTTCTTTGTAGGATTTGAGGGCGAGGTGAACACCGGCGTAGGCTTCGGGGAGCATGGCGAGGATTTCGTCACGCTTGACGGAGCTGAGAGGTTCAGTGACGCCGCCGGGCACGACCCAGCCTGGATGGATGCGTTTGTCGCCGAGGAGTTCAATGATGTGCTGCCCGAAGCGGCGGAGACCGATGCCGGCGCGACCGAGTTCGGGATAAGCGGCAGCGACGCCGAAGAGATGGCGATTGGCGGGGTCGGAGTCCATGCCGAGTAGGAGGTCGGGGGATGCGAGATAGAAGAAGCTGAGTGCGTGCGACTGAACCATCTGAGCGAGGTTCAACATGCGGCGCAGTTGTGCGGCGGTGTGCGGAATCTCGACGGCCATGATGGACTCGCATGCTTTGGCGGAGGCGATGAGATGGCTGACGGGGCAGATGCCGCAGATGCGGGCCATGAGCGCGGGCATCTCGTAAAAGGGACGGCCTTCAGAAAATTTCTCGAAGCCGCGAACCTGAGTGACGTGGAAGTGCGCGTTGTTCACTTCACCACGGGGGTCGAGGTAGAGGGTAATTTTTCCGTGGCCTTCAAGGCGCGTGACGGGATCGATGGTGATTGTCTGAGTCATGGTCATGCTCCAAACCGCGTCATGGCGGAAATGTCCGGCGTTTCACCCGCGATGAGCGCCTTCAGAGTTTTGTAGAAAGTGTCGGCTGAGGGTGGGCAACCGGGCAGGTAGAGGTCGACTTTGACGAACTCGTGAATGGGGCGAACGACCTTGAGCAGCTTGGGAACGACGATGGTGGGAATTTGCTGTTGCAGGGATGCGTTCTCAAGATAAGCGCGTTTGAGGATGGCCTGAGGGCCGATGGGATTGCGCATGGAGGGGACGTTTGCGGTGACGGCGCAATCGCCCATGGCGATGAGGAATTTTGTGTGAGCGCGGACTTTTTTGATTTTGAGTTCGTCGTCGACGGATGCGACAGCGCCTTCAACGAGAGCGAGGTCAACTTCGCCGGGATAGATTTTGGCGTCGACGATTGGCGAGTAGACGAGGTCAACGTACTCGGCGATTTCAAGGATGCGCTCGTCGAGATCGAGGAAAGACATGTGGCAGCCGGAGCAGCCATCGAGCCATACGGTGGCAAGTTTGAGTTTGGTTTTCAAATCGGAATTGCTCATTGGGCCTCCCTCATGAGGTTCAGGTAGGGCAGGAAGTCAGGACGCTTTGGATGCTCGACGCCGACCTTGCCTTTTTCGTAGAGAGCGCCTGTGGGGCAAACCTGGACGCATTTACCGCACTTGGTGCAGCTTGAATTTTTATCGCCCCAGGGTTGCGCGAGGTCGGTGATCACTTTGCAATCAGCGCCGCGACCTTCAACATCCCAAACGTGCGCGCCTTCAATTTCAGCGCAGACACGAACGCAACGGGTGCAGAGAATGCAACGGTTGTGGTCACAAGTGAAGCGCTCATGCGAGGCGTCAACGGCGAGTGCGGGATTGCGATAGGGGAAACGGACGTGAGTGAGGCCGAGTTGCTGCGCGAGAGCCTGGAGTTCGCAGTTGCCGTTGGCAACGCAGACGGCGCAGATGTGATTTCGCTCGGCGAAGAGGAGTTCGAGTATGGTGCGGCGATGCCTGGCGATTCGCTCGGAAGTGGTGGTGACTTCCATGCCTTCTTCAACGCGGGCGACGCAGGCCGGGAGCAAGCGGTTCTGGCCTTTGATTTCAATGAGGCAGAGGCGGCATGCGCCGACATCGCTGAGACCATCGAGGTGGCAGAGGGTGGGAATGTTGATGCCATTTTCACGGGCGACATCGAGGATGGTCTGGTCGGGCCGCGCGCTGACGTCTTTGCCGTCGATGATGAGAGTTTTGATTTCAGTGGCAGCACTCATGCGATCACCTCCGCAGCATGATTGATGTTGCAAACTCCGGCGGTACATCGCTTGTTGACAATGTGGTCCATGTACTCCTGCTTGAAGTAACGCAGCGTGGAGAGTACAGGGTTGGGAGCGGTCTGGCCGAGTCCGCAGAGGCTGGCTTCCTTGACGGTGGAGCAGAGATCGACGAGGAGGTCGAGGTCGTCCATGGTGCCGGAGCCATCGCAGATGCGGGTGAGGAGGGTGTGCATTTGAACAGTGCCGGCGCGGCAGGGGATGCACTTGCCGCAGGACTCAGTCATGCAGAACTCCATGAAGAATTTAGCGACGTTGACCATGCAGGAGGTGTCGTCCATGACGATCATTCCGCCGGAGCCCATCATGGAGCCGGCCTGGATGAGGGATTCGTAGCTGACTTCGATGTCGAGGAGTTCAGCCGGGATGCAACCGCCGGAGGGTCCGCCGGTTTGAACGGCTTTGAAGGTGCGGCCTTCAGGGACGCCGCCGCCGATGCCTTCGACGATCTGGCGCAGGGGCATGCCCATGGGCACTTCGACGAGCCCGGTGTTGCGAATTTTTCCGGTGAGGGCGAAGACCTTTGTGCCTTTGCTTTTTGCGGTGCCGATGGCGGCGAACCATGCGCCACCTTTGCGGAGGATGGTGGGGACGTTGGCGAAAGTTTCAACGTTGTTGATGAGCGTGGGCTTGCCCCAGAGCCCGGAGGCAGCGGGGTAAGGCGGGCGGACGCGCGGAGTGCCGCGAAGGCCTTCAATGGAGGCGATGAGCGCGGTTTCTTCACCGCAGACGAAGGCTCCTGCGCCGAGACGGATCTCGATGTCGAAGTTGAAGGGAGTGCCGCAGATGTTGTTGCCCAGGAGACCACGACGGCGGGCTTCACGCAAGCTGACGGTGAGCCGCGAGACAGCTAGCGGATACTCTGCGCGGACGTAGATGTAACCCTTGCTTGCGCCGACGGCGTATGCGGCGATGGCCATGCCTTCGATGACGCGCTGCGGGTCACTCTCAAGGACGCTGCGATCCATGAAAGCGCCGGGGTCGCCTTCGTCACCGTTGCAGATGACGTACTTGGTTTCACTCTGCGCTTTGGCGACCATGCCCCACTTGAGTCCGGTAGGATAGCCTCCGCCGCCGCGACCACGGAGGCCGCTCTCGGTGATTTGTTTGATTACGTCGGCAGGACGCATGTCAGTGAGCGCCATGACGAGACCCTGGTAGCCATCGCGGGCAATGTACTCATCGATTTTTTCGGGGTCGATGCGTCCGGAGTTTTCAAGGACGACGTGGACCTGGTCGTCGAAGTGCTGACGCAGGTCGCATTGGAGTTCAGCGACGGGCGTGGCGCCGAGCGAGTTGATGACAGCGTCTGCGTGCTTGACGGTGACGTGCTGGAGGAGTTGAGCATCAGGCTCGATGAGGACGAGCGGACCGGCGGCGCAGAGTCCCATGCAACCGGTTCTTCGGATGAGGGCTTTTTTGCCGGAAGCGGCGAGAGCGGCTTCGAGTGCGGCTTTGATATCGTCGGAGTGCTGGGAGAGACAGCCGGTGCCCTGACAGACGTTGACTTCGAAATCGAAGAGAAGATTTTCGTTGTGTACGCCCGAAGCAATTTGCTGCAGTTCTTCGAGGTTCATTCGACAGCCCACCTTTCCAGCTCAGCCATCATGTGTTCGGAGTCGATTTGGCCAAGCAATTCGCCGTCAGTGAGTGCGACGGGTGCACGGCCGCATGCGCCGACACAGCGCGCGGTCATGAGGGAGATATTTCCATCGGGAGTGGTTTGGCCTTGCGAGATGCCGAGCCGCGATTCGGCTTCAGCGAGAAGTTTCTCAGTACCCTTGATATAGCAAGCGGTTCCGGTGCAGATCATGAGGGTGTGCCTACCGGGCGGCTTGAGGCTGAAGTGGTGATAGAAGGTGACGACACCGTAGGCCTGAGAGAGCGGAACGTGCAAGGAATGGGCCACGAATTGGATGGCGTCCGTGTCGAGGTAGCCGAAGGAGGATTGAACGGTGTGCAGTGTCTCAATGAGAGCGGAGCGCGCAAAGCCATGCCGCCGCATCGTTCCATTTACGATTTTCCAACGTTTGTCGTCACTGGGCAGTGGGGGCGGTGAGATAGAGAGCATAGCTCGTCCTCTTTCAATGTTCAGGAGTAAAACTCCATCACTTCCAAGGTTCCAGAGATAACTCCTTCACCATTCGGTGATCCGGCCATGCTCGAAGACAAGATGACGATGCGACTAGAGTATGTCGGACCCAGTTCCTTTATATATGTTGGAGTGTACGGTTGGCGGTGATGATTATCACGGTGTGAAGTAAGCGTTCAATTTTGTGAAAATCAGTGAATAGATGTTCAGATGCGGTCAAAATGGACAAGAGACAGCAAGAAAAGGACCGGGATGCACTCCGGTCCTTTTTTAGTGCGCTGATGTAAGTTGCAAAAACTATGCGCCGATGAATTTAGCGCCCCAGATGAGGAGAGCACCGCCGAGGATGATGCGATAGATGGCGAAGAGGATGAGACCGTGACGGCGGACCCAGTGGAGGAACCACTCGACGACACCGAGGGCAACGATGAAGGAGACGACGAAGCCGATGAGTAGAACGACCCATTTCTCGGAGTTCATGACGACGTGTGCCTGGACAGCTTCACCGGCAGCGATGGCAGCTTTGCCGGGGTGGAGTTCCTTGACGAGCGAGTATCCGGTGGCGGCGAGCATGGTTGGGATGGAGAGGAGGAAGCTGAATTCGAGAGCCGCGGGACGGGAGAGGCCGACGATTTGTCCGGCAGCGATGGTGGACATGGAGCGCGAAGTTCCGGGGAAAACAGCGGAGAGAGTTTGGCAGAGGCCAATCCAGATCGCTTGAAAGAGGCTCATTTCTTCGACATCGCGTGTGGTGGCATCCTGACGGATGGACCAGGCATCGATGATCCACATGACGATGCCGCCGAGGAGCAGGGCCCATGCGATGACGCTGAGACTGCCGAGATGCTTTTGGCTCCAGTGGTTGAGGGCGAGGGCGGGAATGGAGGTTGCAACGAATGCAAATAGGGTGAGCGAGACAGGATGATTCCAGATGGTGCGGTCGCCGCTTTCGCCGCGCGGGAAGGTGCGGACGAATTCAGTGATGCGTCCGAGGAAGAGTAGGCAGAGAGCGAGGATGGCGCCGGCCTGAATGACGATGGTGTACATCTTCCAGTAGGCGTCATCCATGGGAATGTTCATCATGGCTTCAGCGATACGCAAGTGTGCTGTTGAACTGACGGGAAGAAATTCGGTCAGCCCTTCGACAATACCCAAAATGACAGAGATCAAATAAACGTTCAAGCACAACTCCTCAAATAAACAGGGACCAGGCACCGGGGACTAGTATGCATACCACTATTGTCTCATTGAAGGTCGATTCCGTAGACGGGAATGCCCACATCCAATTTGTACACCAAAGCTCCGGCGCGGAGAGAGAAATCTGACTGGGGGAACTTTTCTTTTAACCGGGCCGTGAGTTCGACGGCGCGCTTGCGGGCTTCTTCAGCGCGTTTATCATTGCCCTCGGCTACGTACATGTCTTTGAGCGAGGCCTGGCGGAAGACGGCGAAGTAGAGCGCTTGCGGTGTCTTGACGCTGTCGGGATGCTCGGCGGCGTATTTCTCGTAGTATTCGGATTCTTTTTCAGGGCACTTGGGGTCGCCCTGCCAATCGCCGCAGAGTTTGTTGTCGATGAGAGCGAAGGCGGCGAGGTCGGATTGTTTGGTGTGGGGATAATATTTGATGATTTTTTTCATTTCGTCTTCATTGAGTTCCTGGCGCAGGTAGGCTTCTTTTTCGTGGGCTGAGCCACGCGTAGATGCGTCGGCCTTTTCGAGTTGCCAGCGAATGTCGGCGGCGCGCCACATGGCCTCAGGGACGAGCGGAGATTTGGGAAACATTTCGACGACGCGACGATAGAGGAGGCGCGCGCTCATGGCGGCGTTGGCAGGGCCGTGAGGATTGCTGGCCAGAGATTCCTGGTTGGCGGCTTCGCCCATGATGATTTTGTCACCGTCGGGATTGGTGTCGCGCACGACGCCTTTGAGTTCCATCCAGCCGGAGACAGGGGGCGGCGGCGGGTCGCCGAAGATGGGCGTGTCATCTTCGTTCTGTGGTTGGTCGTCGGTGTTGGCGTAGACGCGGAGCCAGGGGCCGTTGGTTTCAGCGATGACCATCTCGCGGCCGATTTGCATGCGCTCAACTTTTTGGGAGTCTTTGTCGGGAGCGACGTAGAGGATGGTGATGCGGAGGACGGTGGCGCGAGGCCCGGCGAGGGCTTTCTCCATTTCTTTTTGCTGCTTTTTGGAGGGCATTTGGTCCTGGGCGAAGGAGTGGGGCAGTGAGAAGGCGAGCAGTAGTGCAAAGAAGATTGAGAAAGATATTGAGCGCGGGAATTTATTCAACATAATTTTTACTCCTCAGACAGACTCAATCAGAATTTCGGCTAGCGTTGCAGGTGCGACGTTGCCGCCGCTGACGACGGCGACTGCCTTCTTATAGACGGGTAATTCGGCGGAGTGGAACAAGAGGGCGGCGGCGGCGACGGCACCGGAGGGTTCAGGGACGAGGCGGGTGGTGGCGACAATGGCGCGCATGGCGGCACGGATTTCTGATTCAGTGACGGTGATGATTTTTGAGACGAAGGCCTGAATGTGGGCGAAGTTTTTAACGCCGACGCTCTGGGTGCGAAGGCCGTCGGCGATGGTGCGGGAGGTGAGTTCGGCGGGCCAGGTGACGATTTGGCCGGTGCGGAAACTTTCTGCGGTGTCGGCGGCGAGTTCCGGTTCGACGCCGATGATGATGGCGTTGGGGCGGAGTTGCTTGACGGCTGCGGCGACGCCGGAGAGAAGGCCGCCGCCGGAGACGGGGACGAGGACGAGGTCGACGTCGGGGAGATCTTCGACGATTTCAAGACCGCAGGTGGCCTGGCCGGTGATGACGCGGTAATCGTCGTAGGGGGCGACGGTGACGTAGCCGTGTTTGGCGACGAGTTCGTCGGATTTGGCGAGGCGTTCAGAGGAGGCGAGCCCTACATCGACGATTTCAGCGCCGAGGGCGAGAGTGGCTGCGCGCTTGATGGCCGGAGCGTTCGATGGCATGACGATGACGGCGTGGGCGCCGAGTTCACGAGCGGCGTAGGCTACTCCCTGAGCGTGATTGCCGCTGGAGTAGGTGATGACGCCTCGGCGGAGTTCCTCTGGGGTGAGCTGGAGGATGGTGTTGGCTGCGCCACGGATTTTGAATGCGCCGATGGGCTGGAGGGATTCGGCTTTGAGGAAGATTTCGCGGCCACTTCCCCGCTCAGCGATGCCGGGGAATGGGGCGCGGATGAGCGGAGTGTGCGTGGCGATGCCTGCGATGCGAGAGGCGGCGGTGCGGATGTCGGCGATGGAGATGAGGGGTTCGGACATGAGGGTATTATCAACGATGGGCTGGATGGGACGGTATTAGGTTGACAAGTTGAAGGCAATTTATTGAATCGAATGATAGAACGCATGTCACTGAGCACTACTTAAATGCAGAGCTAATGCAATTAAAAAAAATCCAAAGAGATACCAAATCACAACATTCCACCAAAACGACTTTGGATCTTTATCGCGATAAATCCACCCCTGATACCGCTCCCATACTCTACCCGAAAATGTCCAATGCACAGTTACTAGACATATGATGACCCCAAAAATCAACACATAATATGGATTGGCAGTTGAGTGTCCATAATGCATATATCGATCTTATTTCCTTTCAAGTTACATAAAAGTTTGCTACGTGCGAGTGTCGTACATAAATAATATTCCGCTGTGCGACAGTCTCAGAGATTGTTAAGGCAGGAACTTTGCGGGGACGGTGTTGGTGGGGTCTTCGGCTTGCCAGAGTATTTCAATGATGCGCCAGCGTGTGCCGTCGTAGAAGGCCTGGATGCTGTTGATGCCGCGGGCGGCGGGTTTGCCGTCGAGCGCGAGATCGTAGGTGCTCCAGAGATGGGCGATGTTGGCCCATGATGTGGTTTCGACTTTGATTTGTTTTTCAGTGAGGTCGGCGTGGCTGCGCTTGGCTACGGCGTTGATCCAGTCATCGACAGTGAGGATGTGAGGTTTGTACGCACCTTCAGAGACTTTGCCAATGGGGATGAGGCGGGCATCGGGGGTGAAGATGTCGCGGAAACAGGTGCGGTCCTGATCGGCGGGGCCACTGACGGCGGTGTTGATGGCGGCGATGAGCTGGTCGAGGGTTGCAGTGGCGGGACACTTGGTGGCTGGAGCGGGCGCGGGGGTTTGCGCGGTGAGTGTTGCGGCGGCGAAGAGGAAAATGGGGAGGAGAAGTTTTTTCATAGTGGAATTGTAATTTGGTGACGATGGATGGGGAAAATGAAAAGCGGAAGAGATATGCTCTTCCGCTTTTTTGTTTGCAGATTGGTTGCGATTACATTTCGAGAATGACGGGCATGATGAGGGGCCGGCGGCCGGTGGATTTCTGAATCATGCGCTTGAGCTCGACGCGGACTTTTTCTTTGACCTGTCCGTAGTCGGTGCGCTCTTCGCCGCTGAGGGTGTTGAGGGTGCTCATGACGAGGTCGCGCGCCTGGTCGCTGATATCAGCGCCGCCGAAGCCACGGGCGACGACTTCAGCGGGACGCTCGACTTTTCCGGTGCGCTTGTTGATGGCGACGACGACGAGAACGATGCCGTCTTCAGAGAGGATGCGGCGATCGCGAATGACGAGGTCTTCAACGACATCGGAGTTTGAACCGGAGTCGATGAGGATGCGGCCGACGGAGACTTTTCCGTTCTTGCGCGCGTTTTTGGCGTCGAGTTCGAGGACGTCGCCATCTTCAATGACGATGGAGGAATCAATGACGCCGGTGTTGAGAGCGACTTGCGCATGCTCGCGAAGGTGGCGGTAATCGCCGTGGACGGGAATGAAAAATTTTGGACGGACGAGGTTGATGAGGAGGCGGAGCTCCTCCTGGCAACCGTGTCCGCTGACGTGGATGAGGCCGTGGGAGCCGTCGTCGAAGATGACGTTAGCTTCGCGGCGGTAGAGGTGATCGATGACGCGGAAGATGCTCTTCTCGTTGCCGGGAATGACGCGCGAACTGAGGAGGACGGTGTCACCGGGGAGGATTTTAGCGTGCTTGTGATTGTCAACGGCGGCGCGCGAGAGTCCACTCATGGGTTCGCCCTGAGTGCCGCTGATGAGGACCATGAGTTGCTCGGGATTGTAATCGCGCATTTGACCGGGGTTGATGACGAGGCCGGGCGGGATGTCGAGGTAGCCGAGGTCCTGCGCGATCTCGGAGCTCTCAACCATGGAGCGCCCCATGATGGCGACTTTGCGTCCGTGTTTGCGGGCGAGCTCGAGCGCGATGCGTATGCGGTAGATGGACGAGGAGAAGCAGGAGAAGAAGAGCTTCTTTTTTGTGCGGGAGAAGATTTCATCGAGGCGCGGAATGACGGCCTGCTCGCTGGGCGTGTAACCGGAGCGTTCGACGTTGGTGGAGTCCTGGAGGAGAGCAAGGACGCCGCGCTTGCCGTACTCGGCGAAGGTGTGCAGGTCAAATGGCTTGTTGTCGATGGGGGAGAGGTCGATTTTGAAATCGCCGGTGTGGATGACGACGCCGACGGGAGTTTCAATGGCGAGGGCGACACAATCGACGAGGGAGTGGGTGACGCGGATGGGCTCGATGGTGAAGATGCCGAGCTTGAATTTCTCGCGGGGCTGGATTTCGACGAGTTCGGTTTCGTCGAGCATGTGGTGCTCTTCGAGCTTGCCTTCAACGTAGGCGAGGGTGAACTCGGTGGCGTAGACGGGAACTTTGAGTTCGCTGAGTATCCAGGGGAGTCCGCCGATGTGGTCTTCATGTCCGTGGGTGAGGACAATGCCTCGGACGTGCTGTTTGTTCTCAACGAGGTAGGAGATGTCAGGGACAACAATGTCAACACCGAGGAGTTCAGATTCGGGGAACATGAGGCCGGCGTCAATGACGATAATGTCGTCTTCCCAGCGGAGGGCGAGGCAGTTCATGCCGAATTCGCCGAGACCGCCGAGGGGAATAATCTTCAGTTTTTTAGTTTGCATCGTTACTTATATGTTAACACCTGCGCAGATTTCAGGGGTCAGGTGTCAGGGGCCGGTGGAAGTGCACGAAATGCAATTGAATATCATTCGACGTTGAGACCAGTTATTCAATTTAATCGCCTGAAGACAAGCATCGCTGCACAGCGATCAGGATGAGAAAACATTAGATAGCAATATCAGGGGCGGGGATTGGCGGCGCGGAGTTCGGCGACGATTTCGAGGGCGGCGTGGCGGGCGGCGGATTCCTGGTCGGGGGGGAAGCTGATGGCGCCGACGCGGGCGTGGCCGCCGCCGCCGTAGCGCTCGCAGATGGCGGCGAGGTTGACGAGGTTGGCGGGGGGGATTTTGGTCCAGGGGTTGGTGCCGACGGCGACTTTGGTGCGGAAGCTGGATTTGGAGAGGCCGATGGAATAAGTCGCGTCGGGGTGCAGGTAGTAGGGGATGAACTTGTTGAAGCCTTCCATGGGGTGGTCGGTGATGTCGAAGAAGATGGTTCCCTGCTTGAGTTCGGCGCGGTCACGGATGAGGGCGATGGCTTGCTGGTGACGTTCCAGAAGCGGCGGGAGGAGCGAGGAGACGAAGGGCTGGGCGAGGACGTCAGCGAGTGGAAGCTCGGTGAGCAGCGGGATGAGGCGGGCGATGAAGAGGGGGT
>VFSW01004238.1_pt1 | contig 21397 bp, 16 predicted proteins | sample 5358111 | NCBI WGS metagenome assembly VFSW01 (sample SAMN11554181, study PRJNA540505) | mine drainage metagenome | isolation source: sediment from site ElyBrook_90M | place: USA: Ely Copper Mine, Vershire, VT | collected 2017
GGCGCCCAGCGGGTTGGCTTTGTTCTGGCCTGCAATATCGGGCGCCGAACCGTGGACCGGCTCATACAGCCCCACCCATGCGCCGGACGGGCGTTTGGCGCCGATGGAAGCCGAGGGCAGCATCCCGATGGAGCCGGCCAGCACCGCGCCTTCGTCGCTCAGAATATCGCCGAACATATTTTCGGTGAGCACCACATCGAAACGGCGCGGGTTGAGGATCAACTGCATGGCGCAGTTGTCCACCAGAAGATGATCCAGCGCCACGTCGGGATAGTCGCGGGCGACTTCCACGACGACCCTGCGCCAGAGCTGCGAGTTTTCGAGGACGTTGCTCTTATCGACGGAAGTTACTTTCTTCCGTCGCGTGCGCGCCAGGTGGAAGGCCATGTGAGAAACCCTTTCGATTTCCCCGCGGGTGTAGGTCATGGTATTGACCGCCCGCGTTTCCCCGTTCTCCTCCGAGATACCGCGGGGAGTGCCGTAGTAGATTCCGCCCGTCAGTTCGCGGACGATAATCATGTCGGTGCCTTCCACCAGGTGATTCTTCAGTGGCGAAGAATCAAGCTGCGACGCGTACGCGCGCACAGGACGCAGATTGGCAAATACGCCGAGCGCCTTGCGAATACCGAGTAATCCTTTTTCCGGCCGCTTTTCGGGCGGCGCATTATCGAATTCGGGCAGGCCCACGGCGCCCATGATGGTGGCGTCGGCATTCGCGGCGAGTCGCTCTGTTTGCTCGGGAAACGGCGACCCCGTCCGGTGAATCGCGATGCCGCCCAGCAAGCCTTCAGTGACTTCCAGCGAGTGATTCCACTTGGCGGCCACGTGGCGCAGCACGCGCAACGCTTCGCACGTAACTTCGGGACCGATACCATCGCCGGGGAGAGAGAGGATCTTCAGGAGCATGCGTTAGTCCGCTGCCACTCGCAGGGTCTCCCGTCCCTGCCTCAGAAGTTGCGCGATCTCTTCGTCCATCAGACCCTTCTTGCGGTGGTCGGCCACGGCGGTGAAACGCTGGTACAACTCGTCGAGCTCTTCTTTGGAGAGCGCGTAGCCCAGTTCCTTACATCGCTGGTTGAGGGCGTGCCGGCCGCTGTGCTTGCCGAGCACGAGCTTGCCCTCGGGTACGCCTACCGAGCGCGGATCGATGATTTCGTACGTGGTCTTCTCTTTCAGGTAGCCGTCCTGATGAATACCAGCTTCGTGCGCGAAAGCGTTGCGTCCCACGATAGCTTTGTTAGGTTGCGGACCGAAGGTGATGGTGTTGCTCAGCAGCTCGCTGGCGGCGAACAGATGCTCGGTGTGGACTCCGGTGTGATAGGGGTAGGAATCCGAGCGGGTCTTCAGAATCATGACGATCTCTTCGAGCGAACAGTTGCCGGCGCGCTCGCCGATGCCGTTGATGGTGCATTCCACCTGGCGCGCTCCGGCTTCGATAGCGGCGAGAGAGTTGGCGACGGCCAAGCCAAGATCGTCGTGGCAATGCACGCTGACGATGGCGCAATCGCCGAGCGCCTTGGCGATGCGGCCGATCAGTGCGCCGTATTCCTTCGGCGTCGAGTAGCCTACGGTGTCCGGGATGTTGACGGTGCGGGCGCCGGCGGCAACGACGGCACGGGATATCTTTTCCAGAAAATCGGGGTCGGTGCGGGCCCCGTCTTCCGCGGAAAACTCGACGTCATCCACATGGCGGCGGGCCAGTTCCACGGCGGCGACGGCTTCATCCAATACCTGCTGCTGGCTCTTCTTGAGCTTGTACTTCAGGTGGATCTCGCTGGTGGCGATGAAGGTGTGGATGCGCGGCCGGCGGGCCGGGGCGAGCGCCCGGGCGGCGCGTTCGACATCCAGCGTGCAGCAGCGCGCCAGAGCGGCCACCTGCGCCCAAGGGAATTCGCGGCTGACTTCCTGCACGGCTTCAAAATCGCCTTCCGAGGCGATGGGGAAGCCGGCCTCCAGGATGTCCACGCCGAGTTCGACCAGCTTCCTGGCCATGCGCAGCTTTTCCGGAACAGTCATGCTGCAGCCCGGCGATTGCTCGCCATCGCGCAGAGTCGTATCGAAAATATATACGCGGTCGCTCATGAATGGGTCCAATAGGAGCATTATGGCGGTTCTTTGTATGATTTGGCAAATTTATAATATTAAGGGTTCATATTAGCAGGTGTTATACTCGATGTAAGTCTATGGAACTGTATCCGCTACAAGTGTTTCTGACGGTAGCCACGGAGAAGAGTTTTTCGCGGGCGGCGGAAAAACTGCTCCGCACGCAGCCGGCAATTTCCCTCGCGCTGCAGCGGCTCGAGCAGGAACTGGGCGAGAAGTTGATTGACCGGTCGGGCAAAGATCTTATCCTGACCGACGCCGGGCGCACCGTAATCGACTACGCGCGGCGATTTCAGAGCCTGCAGCAGGAGTTGGACAACTCGCTCGCGGAACTGCGCGACAACTCCTCGGGGCGGCTGACCATCGGGGCGAACGAATCGACCACGCTGTACCTGCTGCGCCACATCGAACGGTATCGCGAGTTATATCCGAAGGTGAAGATACAGGTGCGGCGCAGTTTTTCCAGCAAGATCCCGAATGAACTGCTGGACGGAAATCTGGAACTGGGGGTGATCAGCTACGACCCTGGAGACGAGCGGATCAAGACCAAGACGATTTATACCGATGCGCTGGCCTTCGTGGTTTCACCGAAACACCGGCTGGCGAGCCGCAAGACGATCTCCATCACCGAACTGGCCAGCGAGAACTTCATTGCGCACAACGTGATCTCACCATACCGCGAGCTGGTGATCCGCGAGTTCCGGACACACAAAGTGCCGCTGCGGATGGATGTGGAGATGCCGACGATCGAGACCATTCGCAAGCTGGTGCAGGGCAATCAGGGAGTGGCGTTTCTGCCGCGCATGTGCGTGGAGCAGGAGATCGAGCAAAAGCTGCTAGCGGAGGTTCGGGTGAAGGAGATGCACATGGAACGGAAGATCCGGCTGGTGTATCCCACGCGGCGGGCGTTGAGTCACGCGGCGAAGGCATTTCTGGAAGTGGTGGGGTAGAGCCTTCATCGCGAAGGCGCGGAGACGCGGAGGAAGACGCGGAGAGAAATATGGGGACTCGGTGAGTCCCCATATTCATTCTGCGGTACGCCTATTTAACCTGGACAGTGACTCCGTTCTGGGAGGGGATGCCTCCGACGGAGACGACGATTGGCTGCGGTCCGGGAGTCAGGCCCGACGGGACCAACAGGTTCACCTGCATGACGCCGCTGGCGTCGCCGGGGGCGGAACCGGCGTAGAGGATTGCGCTCGGCGGCAGCGGAACGCCGCCGATAGAGGCAGTGACCTTCTGGACCGGCATTTTCAGACCGGTGCCGTTACTGGGAATTACCGCACCGGTTACTCCGGCGGGAGACGTTTGGCCCTCTCCGGTCATGTAAACCACGATGACGGAACCGCCAGCGGCGCCGTTATTCGGTCCGTTGACGGAGTAATCCTGATTCAAGATTGAACCGGGACCGGAGCCCATAGCGTTTTGTGTAAAGATGCCGGGCTGCACCGTGGTTACGTTGTACGTAAAGGCCGCGGAGGGGGATCCCTGAGTCGCTACAGTCACGGACGTGGTGGGCCTGCCGGCCACCTCATACGGCACGAAGACCGCGGTCTGGGTAGCCGTGGCGTACCAGATCGGCGCGGGAACATTATCGAACAAGACCTGCGTTCCGGCTACGTTGGTCGATAGCTGGGTGCCGGTGACCGTTCCGTAAGTCAGGGTCGCCGGGCCCACGTTGGTGCCGTAGATGAGGACTAGTTCGCCCGGAGCCACCGCACCCGTAGCATAGCTTGCGGAGTTTGCAATGGCTGTCAGAACGGGCGGAGTCACTGCGACTACGGTGAGGTTGACCGCCAGTGTCAGCGGCTGCAGTGAGCTGGGCGAGGTCACCGTAATCGTGCCTGTATAAGTTCCGGCCGTGAGACCGGCCGGAGTCACAGACACGGTGAGATTGGTGGGGGTTCCGGTAGCGGTGCCGGTGGCCGGAGTGACTGACAGCCAGGAACCCTTGTCTTTGGTAGCAGCCGAGGTACTGAACTGCGCCGATCCGGATGAGGTGAGACTCACCGTCTGAGTCAGCGGCGTGGGAGTCACTCCGATGGTGTAATTGAAATTCAACGGCGTGGTGCTGGAGAAGGAAAGAGTCTGCGGAGCGACCACATTCAGCACGATCGGGATGGAGATGGGACTGCCGGTAGCGCCGGAAGAGCTGATGGTAACCGTTCCGTGGTATGTACCCACCGGATTGTTACCGGCGCTCACCGAAACGTTCACGGTAGCAGGTGTGGCGCCGCTGGTGGATGTGCCGCCCGCTACGACTGCGCTCAGCCATCCGGTTCCGGTTGTCATAGTAGTCGCGACGGTGAAGTTCAGGGGAGCGGGTGTGCCGGTTACGCTGATGGTCTGAGCCGCCGGCGCCGTGCCGCCGGCCGTTTGATTGAATGTCAGGGTAGTCGAGGGCGTGGCCGCAATTGTTCCGGCAGACACCGTTAGAGTCACCTGCAAAGTTGCAGAGGTTGCGTTCGGGGCACTGACGGTGACAGTGCCCGTGTAGTTTCCAGGAGTAAGCTTACTTCCGTCCACGGTGACTGAGATACTGCCTGGTGTCGTGCTTCCGGCAGACGGAGTCACCGATAGCCAAGTCACGTTCCCGCTGATGCCGGACGCGATCGCCGTAAAGCCGATCGGCGCCCCGCTACTGGTGACCTGCACCGTCTGCGCGGCGGGAGCGACGCCTCCGGTCGCCTGGCTGAACGACAGCGAAGTCTGACTGAGTGACAAGACTCCGCTTGTAATGGTGAATGTGATAGGGATGGTGACCGGGCTGTTTACGACAGCGTTGGCGCCTGTGGCGGTAACTACCAGATTGGCGGTGTAGGTGCCGGCCGCGAGCAAAGCCGTATTCGCGTACAGAGTCAAACTGCTTCCGCCCGGTTGGGTGGTTCCGGTGGACTGAGAAAGAAACAGCCAGTTCGTGTTGGCGGGGCTGACGGCTACGCTATAATTCAGCGCGGACCCGGGGTTGGTGCTGTACAGCGACAGGTTCTGCTGGACGGTTGCGCCATTGACCGGGGCAGTGAGTAACAGGGGCGCAGGGGGTGTCACCACGAGCATCGGGTTGGAATCGACGTACAGAGTCACCGGAATCACGAAGGGACTACCGAGCGCGGGACTCCCCGTGGCAGGATTGGTCGCGGTGATGGTGATGGAGCCTGTATAGGTGTTGGCGGCGAGCCCGCCGGCAACCGTGCTGACCGTGATGGTTCCGCTGGTGGATCCCGAGGTGGAGCTGAGTTGCAGCCAGTTACCGGTCTGTGTAGCCGCGACCGCGGTGTAGGTGAGAGTCGCGCCCGTACTGCTGCCGATGGTCAGGGTCTGCGCGGTTTGCGCCGTTGCCACCGCCGTCTGGCCAATTTGGCTCTCAAAGAAGAGTGGGGCGGGAGTGGCCGAGCCGTTGGTCAGGATGGACGGATTGTTGCTCACTACCAGATTCACCTGAACATTCTGTGGAGAGTTCGCAAACCCATTCCCGGAAATCTGAATGGTCCCGGTATAACTGCCGAGCGCGAGGCCAACGGGATTCACCGAAATGGTCAGTTGCATACCCGTAAATACCTGGTTCGGCGCAACCCCGGTGGGAGGCGTAACGAAGAGCCAATTGCCCCCTTGGATCACGTTGTAGGAAATGCGCGTCTGCTGCGAGAGAGGTGCGGTTACAGGAACGGCCGATGAGGCGATGGTCAACGGTTGCGTTGCCGGAAGTTGACCGGTGACTTGATTGTAGTTGAAATTCAACGCAGCGCTGGGCACGATGAGCAACGGCAGAGTCGAAACCGTGAGGTTGACTGGAATGTTCTGGAGCGCGGGCACGGCGCCGGATGCGAACACCGTTACATATCCGCTGTAAGTACCCTGCACCAGGTTCGCACTGGTGTTGTAGCTGACGGTCACCTGTGCCGTTCCGTTCGCCGGAGCGGTGCAACCTGTGCCGGCCTGAAGGCAGATGGTTCCGGTGGAGGGAGTGAAACCGATCCACGATTGCGAGGCCGTCACGCTGAAGGTGAGTTGCTGGGTGGATGTGAGGGAGAGAGTCTGCGAAGGTGTGACTGCCCCGCCGATCTGGTAATACAGGTTGATTGGGTTGGGGGTCACCGTCACACTGGGCGCGGACGCTACAGTCAGGGTGACCGCGATACTGATGGGCGTGCCTGGCGTGGGGGTGATGGTGATCTGCCCGTTATAGGTGCCCGCCGTCAATGTGGGCGTAACAGTGGGATCGACTCCCACGGTCACCGTGCTGGTTGTGGGCAGCGTACCGCCGGTGGGTGTAAACGTCAGCCAATTTGCGCCGGAAGGTGAGGTGTTCGCAACCGTGAAAGAGCCGCTGCCGGACAGGTTCAACGACTGGGGCGCCGGTAGGGTTCCCCCGGACTGGTACGTGAACGCCAGGCTTTGCGGCGAGACTCCAACAGTGCCCACAGATAACGTCACCTGCACGGAAACGGTACTATTGGAACTCGTACTATTGATGGTAATTGTGCCGGTGTAGGTGCCGGCCAGCAAGCCGGAGGGATTGGCCAGTACCGTGATCGCGGCGGAAGGTTGGCCGGTGGTTCCCGAGACGGCTGTCTGGTAGCTGGGCGGAGTGACGTTGGCCATCCGCAGCCAAATCGGAGTGGCCACCACCTGCTGCGCGGCAAACGCATTAAAATTGGCGCCGCTGGGAGCACTGGAAACGTTGATGGTTTGCATGAGCGCCGTGGTCGAGCCCACCAGCGCGGAGAAACTCAACTGAGACTGGTCGACACTGAGGGTTTGCGCGTGCAACGACGCGGCTGCGGCGAGACCTGCAAACAAGCTGAGGATGAAACGCGATGTCTTCAAGACGACCTCCAAGGATAGGCGCCGGACGGGAAACGGCTTCAATCCCGGGTAATGAGCACGGCGATTGCCATCAGCCAGCTGCTTAAAACACAATGAGGCACTTATGTCTTATAGATAAGAGATACTGAGACTTAGCGTCCGTGGAGCGACAGACGACACAAACCGATCGTCTGTCCCACTGATGCGGTACGACACAGCGGTGGGGCAGTTCAGACACCATAGAGGCAATTTTCGTAAATGTAATTAAGAACACACTGGGGCACGTGCGCGGGGATTTCCCCCGCAGACAAACAGCGGCGAATATCGGATGAGGAAACCGGCAGGTCCAATGAGTCGAGCCGTTCCAGTCGCACCTCGTCAGGCACATCGTAGACATGCCCTGGACGGCTGACCACCACAAAGATCACGGACGCGGCGACTTCACGCCAGCGATACCAGGTGCGGACCTCGGAGAAAGCGTCGGCGCCGAGGATGAAGAACAATTCGTCCTCCGGCGCCAGGGTGGCGCGCACTTTGCGGATAGTATATACGGAATAACTGCAAGCGGTGCCCTCTTCCAGGTGAGACACTTCAAAGCGCGGATCGCTTTGGCAGGCGAGTTCCACCATGCGCACGCGATCGTCGTAGGACGCGTGAGTCACGCCGGCTTTGTGGGGCGGATGCGCGGCGGGAACGAAGATAACGCGGTCCAAATGGAATTGACTGGCGGCGGCGGCGCCCACGGCCAGGTGCGCATCATGAATGGGATCGAAGGTGCCGCCGAAGAGTGCGACGCGCGACACTAGGTTCGTTCGATTTTGACCGAGTTGATCCGGACTTCCTTCAGCGGGCGGTCCTGGCTTCCGCGCGGCGCGACGGAGATCTTCTGGACCACGTCGTAACCTTCGGTCACTTCGCCGAAAATGCTGTGCTTGTTGTCCAGCCAGGGCGTGGCGGCAACGGTAATAAAGAACTGGCTGCCGTTGGTATTGGGACCGGCATTGGCCATGGAAAGCAGGCCGGGCTTAGTGTGCTTGAGATCCTTGTGAAATTCGTCGTCAAAGCGGTAGCCGGGACCGCCGCGGCCGGTGCCTTCCGGGTCGCCACCCTGAATCATGAAGTCGGGAATGACGCGATGGAAAACAGTGCCGTCGTAAAAAGGTTTGCCTGTCTTGGTCCCTTCGGCGAGGCTCACAAAGTTCTCGACGGTGTTGGGGACGCGGTCCGCAAACAGTTTGACCTTGAACTGGCCTTCGGTGGTATCGAAGGCCGCGAAAATTTCATTAGGCATCACTTGCGATTGTAGCAACTCACAGGGGGACCACTCCGCAAGTGCCGGGGGCGCCGGGCAGCGAATCGCGGGACCGCCTTCGCGGGATTTGGCGCTGATCTCGTCGATGCGAAAGCTGGCGATGGCGCTCTACCAGCCGGTGGGCTTGCCCTGATTCTGGGCATCGAGCCAGGTCTGTAGGGGCGCGAAATAATCGCGGATCGCGGAGGCATCCATCTGGCGCGTGCCGGCGATCTTTTCCAGGGCATCCTGCCAGGGCTGGCTCTGTCCCATTTCCAGCATGGCGTTCAGGCGCCGGCCCGCCTCTTTGCTGCCGTAAATGGAGCAGCGGTTGAGCGGACCGCTGCATCCCGCCGCCTGGGCGAGCGCGCGGTGAAACTGGAACTGCAGGATATCTGCGAGGAAGTACCGCATGTAGGGCACGTTGGCAGCGACGTGATATTTGGCGCCGGGGTCGAAATCGTCCTCCGTGCGATTCACGGGCGGCGCAATGCCTTCGTATTTTTCGCGCAATTGCCACCAGGTCTCGTTGTACTTGTCGGGAGGGATCTCACCGGAGAAAACCTTCCAGCGCCACTGGTCGATCACCAGGGCGAACGGTAGAAACGCAATCTTTTCGAGAGCGCGGCGCATTAGCAGGCCTATGTCCTTGGACGTATCGGGCGCGCGATCCAGCAGCCCAAGCTTCACCAGGTACTCGGGCGTGATGGAAAGCGCGATGGTATCGCCCACGGCTTCGTGGAATCCATCGTTGGCGCTGTTGCGGAAGGAAGGCGGCTGTTTCATGTAAGCGCGCTGGTAGAAATTGTGCCCCAGCTCATGATGGATGGTGAGGAAGTCTTCGCCGGTAATCTGAATGCACATCTTGAGCCGGAGATCGGTCTGGGCATCGACGTCCCACGCGCTGGCGTGGCAGACCACATCGCGGTCGCGGGGCTTGAGGAACATGCTCCGCTCCCAGAATGTCTGGGGCAGCGGGTCGAAACCCAGCGACACGAAAAAGCCCTCCCCATATTTGACCATCTGTTTCCAATCGGTATTGCGCTTTTTCAGGAGCGCGGTGATATCGAAGCCGGGGTCGGCATTCGGCGGCTGGACCAGCGGGTAGATGTGGTCCCAGGTCTGCGCCCACATGTTGCCGAGCAGGTCGGCGGGGATGGGGCCGGAGGCGGGCACGGCATCGCCATACTTGGCGCGCAGGCGGGCTCGCACATAGGAGTGAAGAGATACATAGAGCGGTCGCACCTGGTCCCAGAGGCGATCGAGTTCTTTGGTGAAATCGTCGGGCGGCATATCGTACTGCGAGCGCCACATGGCGCCATTGTCCTTGAAACCGAGTTCGCGCGCGCCCTTATTGGCGAGTTCGACGTAACGGACAAAGTCCTTTCGCATGGGGCGCGAGATGGCGTGCCACCCGGTCCAGGCATCGCGCAGCAGCTTGGGGTCGCGGCTGTCCGCCATGATTTTGGTCAGGTCTTCGATGTCCTTGCAGCTTTCCGGGCCCGCGGGGCACCACTTGCCCTTGCCGTACGTGCCTTCCATGGAGGAAGTGATGCGCGTGAGTTCCTCGCTCTCTTTGGGGTCGGCGGGGGTGGCGATCGTGAGGGAGAGTTTGAGCAGTTTGAGCTTGCGGGCGGTGACGGGGTCAAGCGCGAGGCCGTCGAAACGGGTGGCGTTCTTGGCGTATTCGACGTTGGCGTTGACGGCGCGCTCGTCGAGTTTAGCGGCGACCGCTTCGGTATCGTCGGTGATGTAGGTGGACTTGATCCAATCGGCGCGCGCCTGATCGACGCCCAGCAGAAGCAGCCTCTGCTCGGCATCGTCCATGAATTTACGGGCATCCTCCGGGGTGGGTTTGCGGGTGCCGCAGGCTGCCAGGGCGGCGGCCGCGCAAACCAGGGCGAAAGACCTTTGAAGATCCATGCCTACACGGTATCAGGAGGCGCGGGATTTTTCCCGCTCCCCCCGCTACTTACGGGCGGCCTGTTGCATCTGGCGAATCTGGTCGAGTTGCTGCTCGAGATGCGGCTGTTGATTGGTTGAGGCCTTCGCCACGGCGACGGCTTCTTCCGCCAGTTTGACGGCTTCGTCGAACTGCTTGAGACTGGCCAGGGTGTGGGCTGCTTCCATACGGGTTGCCGGCCGGTTCCAATCATTATTGGGCGTCGAAACAAGATCGGCGATGGCGATGGCCTTGCGGAACAGCGGCAGCGCGGTAGCGGAATCGCCGGCTGCGGTGTACACGCGGGCCACGCTCTGGAGATCGCGAAGGTACGGTTCGCTGGTATTGCCGCTGAGCGACTCCTGCAACTCCAACAGGTCGTGTCCGGAGGCCTGTGCCGCCTGCCACTCGGAGTGAGAGCGTTCGAACTCCAGCTTCATGCGCACAGGCTGGGCCAGGGTGCCGCTGTCCGGACCGTTGCTGGAAGCCAAAAGGTCGCGATACTGTTCCAGGGCGGCGGGCACATCGCCCCACCGTTCCTTTTGGCCCATGAGGAATTGGGCATAGCTCTGGTTCACGGTGATGAGGTGTTGCACGCTGTCCGGCTGCCAGGTTTCCATGAGCGCGAACAACCGGTGGAAAAGCTGCTCAGCGTTGGCCGGTTGATGGTTCGCCGCCAGTTGACTCGCGACGTTGGGAATGAACCATTCCACCTGAAACCGGTCCACGGCCTGCGGGGCGATATCGATGATATGCAAGGCCAGGCTATACGCGTCTTCGAACTGCCGCTGGCTAAGGGCGGCATTGACTTTGCGGATATCCTCGGCAAGAGACTGCTGGCCGGCGGGCGGGTTGGGTTGCGGCTGCAGGGCCTGCGCTTGCTTCTGATAGGACTCGGCGGCCTTGGCATTTCCAGTGCGGCTTGCCAGGTTGGCCAGGGTGAAGTAAACGCCCGCCTGCTGCGGCGGATCCTGGCTGGCAGCGCCGCTGGCGAGAGACTCCTTCAGCAGGCTTTCAGCCTGTGACTCACGCTTGGTGTCCGCCAGGTATTGCGCATAGGACATCAGCATCTGGCCGCCTTGCGAAGTGCCGGCGGTTTGCTGAATGAGCTGCTGAAAAATCTGATCGCCCCGATCGGTCTGCCCTGCTTGGCCGAGGGTGCGGGCCAGACTCTGACGGATCCATTGCGTCTGATCGCGCATGCCGGGTTTGTCGGAGGATTCCATGACGGCGATCGCCTGTTGCAAAGCGGCGGCCGCGTCCGAGTAGCGTTGGCGGCGCTGATCGAGCGAGGCCAGCGCCTGCCACGCGGACGCTTTCATTTGCGGATCCGCCGATTGCTCGGCGGCCTTCTGGTAGATGGCCGCGGCATCGTCGAGTTGCCCGCGCTGCTCGTAGAATCGCGCTAATGCCGTGGGGTCATTCGCGGCGAGAGTGCGGATTCTGGCCGCGACGGCGGCTACGGCATCCGGCCTGCCGAGTTGTTGATAGAGATCCGCCAGCCGCGTATAGGTGTAGACGGAGCTGTTGAAGGCAACGGGGCCAGAACCATTGACCGCGACCAGCCTGCTAAAAGAGATACCCCCCGAAATCATGAATTTTCCAGCCGCGGCCGCGGGAGCCGTCGCCGGGGGAGGCGCTTCCGCCTGTGCCGCGGCCGCCTGCTCCAGATATCCCGCGGCTTTCAGCAGGCTGCCATCCTGCCACCAGGATTCGGCGAGGGCGTTCAACATGCCCACGTGCGCCGGATGCGAATTGCCCAACGGGGCGGAGCGCGCCAGGGCGTCCAGCAGAACGGCTCGCGCCTGCAGATTCATGCCGGAACTCTGATAAGCCTGCGCCACTTGCTGCACCCAACCCTGGTATTGCGGCGCATCCACGGGCACGTGCTGGAGCAGCGAGCGAGCCTGATCCCGCGCGGCGGCGGCATCTTCGAAACGGCCTTCGTTACGCGCCTGCCAGATCGCCTGGAGGGCCGCATTTATGGGGTCCTGCTGGGGAGACGGTTGCGCCCACTGCTGCGCCCAGGCGGCCAGCGAACAGATCAACAACAGCGCTACGCGAAGCATGTAGCTGTAGACACCGGAACGGCTATGCGAGTTCCGCATCGGGCAGTCCTCCTATGCGTGAAGCGTCCATGCAGTTCCAATGCCGCGGGAAAACAATACCTTTCAGCAAGGATGCTACGGGTCGCCCGTGTCCTGACGCCCACGCTTGTGTCGCGTTGGCTCTCGGTGGCTTACCCGATAACCGGCAGTCCGCACGCTTTCCAGGCATCGATACCGCCGATGATGTTCATGACGCTGGCGAATCCCGCGCGCTTCAACAGGCTGGTTCCGATGGAGCTGCGGTACCCGGATTTGCAGTGCACGGCAACGTGGGCGCCGCGGTCCAGACCGTCAAGCATGGCGGTCAGCTTGGGCAGCGGCTTCAGCACCGCCTGCGCAATGTGGGCCTGGTCCCATTCGCCGGGTTGGCGCACGTCGATGACTTGCAGATGGTCGATTTCGCGTTGAAGGTCCTGCACGCTGACCTGCGGCACCTGTTCCACGGCCAGCCCTTCGCGGAACCACGCCGCCATGCCGTCTTCCAGGTAGCCGGCGACGTTCTCCATGCCCACGCGCGCCAGCCGTGTGCGCGCTTCCAGCATTCCGTCGCGCTCCTCGGCGACGAGGACGACGCTCTGCTCCAGGCCGATGACGCGCCCTGCCCAGGAGGCGAACTGGCCGGTAAGACCAATGTGAATCGCGCCCGGAACGTGGGCGCCGCCGAACTGGGCGGACGGCCGCGTATCCACCACGAGCGCACCGGAATTCTGCAATTGAAGGACGGCCCGCGGCGAGAGGCCTTCCGGGATGGGAAGGTCCGCGAGTGGGGTGGGGCCGGAGCGATTCAACTCGGCATCCAGGGCAAAATAGCCGGGGCGCTCGGGGAGTTCGGCGGTCAGCAGACGCACGAACTCCTCCTTGGATGGCGGCTGGAGCGCGTAATTCTCGCGGCGCTGCTGCCCGATGGTGGAACTGCGCTCGGAGCTCATCTGACGGCCGCACAAAGAGCCCGCGCCATGGGCGGGATAGACAAGCACCTCGTCGGGCAACTTCAGGAGCTTGCTGTGCAGGCTGTCGTACAGCATGGCGGCGAGTTGCTGCGGCGTGCGGTCCGGCGCCAGGTCGGGCCGTCCCACGTCGCCGATGAAAAGCGTATCGCCGGTGAGTACGGCGTAGGGCTCGGGCGAACGCGCGGTATCGGTGACTACAATCGAGATACTTTCGGGCGTGTGGCCCGGAGTTTCGAGAAATCGCAACAGGCAGTCTCCGAAGCGGACTTCGTCGCCGTCGTGGACCGGGAAATGCAGGAATCGAGCGCCGGCCTCCGCGCCCAGGTAGATCTTCGCGCCGGTCATCGCAGCCAGTTCGCGATGGCCCGAGATGAAGTCGGCGTGCAGGTGAGTTTCGATGACGTACTCGATGCGCAAGCCGAGTTTGGCCGCGCATTCAATATAGATGCCCACGTCCCGCTGCGGATCCACCACCGCGGCAATTCCCCCGGAGCCGAGCAGGTACGAAGCGTGAGACAGGCACCCTAGATAGAACTGTTCGAAAACCATTTTGCTTACATTACTACGAAATGCCCGGCGGGGGTCAGGCCGCGGACAGGATACTGAGGGCGGCGGACCATCAGAACTTCTCCGAAAGCTGCCACATCATGCGATCCATCGCGGCGCTGAGATCTTTGGAACGGGTATTGGCGAGAGCCGCCCAGCAGAATCCGCTATGCGTCCGGACCATCAGGGTCGCGGTGCCCGGTAGACTCCCGGTATGCCACCAGTTCGGCACCTGGTTGACCGCCCAGCCTTTGGCGTAACCTGCATTCGCCGCCGTTGCGGTGGTCATCTCGCGCAGCGAGCCCGGCTTCAGAATGCCCTCCATGTGCTCGGCGAAATGCACCAGGTCGGCCGCGGTGGCTATCCATCCGCCGTGGGAATCCATGCGCCGGACATTCATTTCATACGGACTTTCCTCCGGCTGGTAGTAGACCACCTCGCCGGGGGCGCGGTCGGCCAGTGTATTCCCGGCAATCCGCATGTCCCGGATGCCGCACAGCGCCAACACGTTGTCCTGCGCGTAGCGCGCGTAGGGCTGACCGGTGAGCTTCTCGATCACGCGTCCCAGCACGCAGTATCCGAAGTTGGAGTAGGCATATTTTTCGCCGGGAGGGTTGACCAGCGGCCGATTGGCCAGGGTCCAGAGAATCAGTTGGGCGTGGTCCATCTCGGGATGGCGGAACATGGGGTCGCGGCCGTCATTTGTCCAACCGCCGCAGGTGTGGGTCATGAGGTGAACGATGCGGATCTCTTCGATGTGCGGAGTGAACGGTGGAGCGCCGTACGCGGCGCCGAGCACGCCCCGCGGGCCGAAGACTGGGTCGTCCAGCCGCAGGCGTCCGGCTTCGATCAAGGTGAACAGCGCGACGGACGTGATGGGCTTGCTGATGCTGGCGATGCGAAAGCGGTGTTGCGGCGTCAACTTCTCGCGGGCGTCGCGGTCGGCCCAGCCGAAGGCCTGTTCGAACACCATCTTGCCGTGGCGCGCCATCGCCACCGCCAGGCCCGGCAGTTTGAAGTCTTCCGCCAGTTTTGCGGGGATGGCCGCCGCGTCCTGTTGCGCGCGCAGGATGGCGGGCGCGGCGCAAGCCAGGAATCCGCGGCGCGAGACCGTGCTATTCATTTGCCAACACCTCCACGTCGTAGACCAGCATGGCGTTGGGAGAGACGACGAAGCGGCGCTTGCCGGGCGTTTCCGGCGGATACGTCCCGGCGCGGCCATAGGCCAACGCCGCGGGTACAATGGCGATGCGGCGTTCGCCGGGTTTCATGGCCGCGATGACACTGGCGAGCCCGGGGTTGATCCTGGTCTTCCCGGGCTCCACGGGGAACGCGCGCGGCGGATCGATAAAGCCGGGCACGCCATCTTCGCCGCTGCCGAAAGAGACCGGTTCGATGGGCGGACCATCGCGTCCCAGGATATCCCCGGCATAGCGCAGTTCAGTGCCGCGGTAGCGCACCCGAAGCGCTCCCTGTGCCGGTCCCCGGCCCGCGTCCAGTTGTGCGGTCAGGACGGCTCCCTCCGGCCGTGTGGCGTGCGGATAGTGGCCCGCCACCCACTCCCGCTCGGCGATGCGCTTCTTTTCGGCGTGCTCTTTGACGCGCTGTTCCGCCGCCTGCACCATGGCGCGGAAGGAGCCGGTGGTGGGATGGAAAGCCTGCGCCTTCGCTCCCACGCGCAGGATGCGCACGCTTTCCACCACATCGCCCTGGGCGATCCGCATCACTACGTCGAGGCCCTCCACTACTTCGCCGAAAACGGTGAAATCGCCGTCCAGGTACGAGCGGTCTCCCAGCGTGATACAGAACTGCGAGGCGTTGGTATTGGGACCGCTGTTGGCCATGTTCACCGCGCCGGCGTGATTGTGGCTGAGACGCGCGTGAATCTCATTAGGAAATGTATAGCCGGGGCCCCTGGCGCGGTCCGAGTGCGGGATGCCGGTTTGAATGACGTGGCCGGGGACGACACGGTGATACACGGCGCCATCGAAGAACGGCCGTCCGGGATCGAAGGCGGCGTTGGCGATGGTGCCCTCGGCCAGGCCCACGAAGTTGGCCACCGTCATGGGCGTGAGCTCCATTTCCAGCCGCGCGACGATGAGGCCGCGCGAGGTCCGGATTTCCGCATACAGCCCGTCGGGACGCTCTGCCATAGCAGAGCAAAGCAGCAGCAGACCCGCCAGACAGCGCAACGCACTCTTCATGGAGATCCATGTTACTCCACGCCGCGCCTGGCGCGTCCGCCACTCTTAATGCTGCGGCGCCTGGGCCGCGGGTTCCGGATGGGTGTTGAAACGGATATCCACCACGGCGTTCTTGCGGAACTGCACTTCCGAGCCGCGCGCGATCACCGTGGAATAGAGCGACCAGACCATGCCGTAGTAGCCGAAGGCGGCTCCCACCCAACGCGAACTCTGGGCGATGCCCATGCCCAGCAGGCCGAAGCCGAATCCACCTCCCAGGGTACGGCCCCCGACGTTCTGGCTTTGGCCGACCACCTGGCCGCTCGGATTGCGAAGAGGGTCGTTGTCGCCCGCACGGCGGGCAATCATCACCGAGGCGGCCGCCGCCCGAAAGCGGGGGTTGGATTCCTTGGCCTGCCCGCCGCCTTCGCCATCCACTGTACGAGAACCCTGGCCGCCGCTATCGGCCGCTTGCAGGTTGGCCTGGGTGCGGAACTTGAGCTTCTCCTGCGCCGGCCTGTGTTCCACTCCAGCGGGCGCGGCGGATTCCAGGCGCGCGACTTCCTGGGGCAGTTCAATCTCCTTGAATGTGAAGCGAAGCTGCCCGCCGCGGTGGAACCGGCGGGCCTTTTTGGCTGCTACCACGGTGCCTTCCAGTTGTGTCCCTTCGGGGAGTATCAATTTGTGATCGGCGGAAAAGACGGGCTCGGCGAGCACCGCTTCCACCGTCTCGCCGAGCTGCGCGTGCGCGGAATCCAGCGGAGTAACCAGGCGCGCGTGCGCCACCGTATCGGCCTTCGGCTGGGTTCCTGAGGGCGCCAGGTGCGCGGAAGCCGCCGGCTCAGTTCCAAAGCTCAGCGGTTGCACCAGGTCGGCATCGAAGCGCGTTCCCCTGCGGACATACTGCGGGTGGTACGGCAGTTTGGCCATGAGGTAATCCTCGATCCGCTCCATTTTGCCGGGTCCGCGCACCATATCGGGAATACTTTTAACGCGGGCGATTTGCGCCTGAACGGCGTCCTGCACCTGCTGTTTCCCGGCGCCCAGCACGCCGGTCTTCTGCTGGCTGGCGGCTTTTTGCTTCACGGGCCGTGAGGGCATGATGGTGTCCAGTCCGACCTCTTCGGCCGTCTGGATGGGCAGGGTCCGCCCGTCCGGCATCACCAGCGTGGTGAAGTCGACGCGCGCCACGTGCAGCGGCGTGAAGTCGCCGTTCAGGATGGCCCTGACCCGCTCGGCCTTCGAAACCGGAATTACCCGGCCCCCCTTTCCCGTGACGGTGGCACCCGGCTGGATCACCTCGCGATCGAACGCGTAGACGGGATCGATGACCTTAGCCTGAACCGGCGCTCCGGCGCGCTTGGGAACCCGTTTGGTCAGATACAGCCGGAGGGGCGCCCCCGCGGGAACCACCAGGGGAATGTCATCCGCCGCAGGAAGCTGCGACAGTGAGAAAAAGCCCAGAATCCAGACGCTTGCTCTGACGTGCATGATGCCCTTGGACGCGGCGCTTGCCGCTCGGGGTACATCCGGTCGGATTCAGGCCGGCGGCAAATTGCTACCCCGCCAGCGCCTGTTCGAAATCCGCCAGCAGATCGCGCCAGTCTTCAATCCCCACTGAGACGCGCACCAGGCCGTCGGTGACTCCGCATTCGGCCAACTCGGCCAGCGTCATGCCCGAGTGGATCGTAGTCTTGGGATGGCACACCAGGGTTTCCACGCCGCCCAGGGAGACCGCGTTCCTCGCGATTCGCAGCTTGCGCAGGAAATCGAACGCCGCCGGTTTGCCGCCCTTGAATTCCACCGAGAAAATTCCGCCCGGATACGCGCACTGTTTTTCGAAGATGCGCTTCTGCTCCGGATCGGTAAACAGCGTGGGATAGTAGATCGCGCTCAATTTGGAATGGCCCACCAGCGCTTCTGCCAGCCGCTGCGCGTTCTTGCTCTGCCGGTTCATGCGCAGCGAAACGGTGGGCAGGCGGCTATCCAGCATCCAGCATTCGTCGGGCGGCAGGATGTTGCCGAACATGTTGCGCCGGCTGCGAATCTTCTGGATCGTATCGCTGCTTTTGGCCAGCGCGACGCCCGCCAGCATGTCGCTGAAGCCGTTCAGGTATTTGGTCGCGGAGTACAGCACGATGTCGGCGCCGAGGAGCAGCGGGTGCTGGAACACCGGACCAAGAAACGTGTTGTCCACCATCACCACGGGTTTGGCCGGATGGCTGGCCGCGGCGTTCGCTACCCGCTCGATGTCCGTCATCATCAGCGTGGGATTCGCGGGCGTTTCCAGCAGTACGATGCAGCAGTCCGCCGCCTTGCGTATGGCTTCCTCCAGCGCTTCACTATCGCCTCCGTGCACCGGAATGCCGCGCACTCCGAATGGCTCCAGGAAGCTATGGATAAGCCCCGTGGTCCCGCCGTACAACGGTGTCGTATAGACGATGGAACTGTTCGGGCGGGCGAAGGTGAAGCACGCCGTCATGATCGCCGCCATCCCGGAGTTGAACACCGCCGCCTGCGTCGCTCCGGCTTCAAGCGGCACGATCTGGTCTTCCAGAATCTCGGCATTCGGATGCGAGAAACGGGCGTAAATCAGGTCGGCGCGTTCGCCATTGGCCAGCTTGACCTTGCCCGTGGTGATGGCAAAGGCATGCTCCGCCGCTTCGGGACTTTCGAAGACATAGGTGGAACTGCGGAACACCGCGGGCCGCGCGGAACCGAAGGAAAGTTTGGGGTCGAAGCCCCGGGTCAGGACTGCCGTGCGCGGGCGGACATCCCCATGGCTGTTTTCATGATCGGACATTATGATTCTCCCAACCAGAGTGTAGCGCGATGGAAGCACATCCGGCGAGTGGTGTATATTGCATCGCGCAAGCCCCGACCGCCAGTACGACCCGTTAGGTCCGACCCCTACAGAAAAGCCATGGTCTTGACGCCGGAAATTTCGAACGGACGCCGGCAGCGCATATTCTTGCACGACACCTTATCGTCCAGCAGCACCATGTAGCTTTGCGCTTTGGCGAACTTGGCGCGGTCGCGTTCATCGGCGCCGCCGGGCAGGCGATCTTTCTTCTTGTGAACCATCCAGCGCAGATCGTATGACTCTTGCGACCGGCAGTAGGGGCAATTCAGCATTGCCGCCTTGGTAGTTTGCGTTTGCGAATAGTACGCGCGTTCGTCCATTACCGGTCCTTGATGGGAATCCAGGTCTGTCCGTCGGGATTGCCTTTGTATTCGGCGCGCGGGCGAATCAGGCGGTTGTTGCGGTACTGCTCCAGCACATGCGCCGTCCAGCCGGACATGCGGCTCACGGCAAAAATGGGAGTATAGATATCGATCGGAATCCCCAGCGAGTAATACGCCGAAGCCGAGTAGAAATCCACGTTCGGCAACAGGCCCTTCACGCTCTTGATGGTCTCTTCCATGCGCTTGGAGAGACGGTACAGCTTCTCGTGTCCGGTCCGTTTGCCCAGTTCCTCGCTCAACACCCGCAGGTGCGTGGCGCGAGGATCTTCGGTGCGGTACACACGATGGCCGAAGCCCGGAATCTTGACCTTCTTGGCCAGCGTATTCTGGACGCGCGCCACGGCTTCTTCTTCCGTGCCCAGGTCCAGCAGCCACTTGATCACGTCCTGATTGGCGCCGCCGTGCAGCGGTCCCTTCAGGGCGCCGATGCCACTGGTCACGCAGGAATAGATGTCGGAAAGCGTGGCGGCGGTGACCCGCGCGGCAAAGGTGGAGGCGTTCAATTCGTGATCGGCGTGCAGGGTCAGGGCAACATCGAAGGCGCGCTCCATCACATCGTCGGGCCGCCGGCCGGTCAGGGTGTAGAGGAAGTTGGCGGCAAAGCCCAGCGACGGATCGCCCTCCACTAGCGATTTTCCGTTCCGCAAGCGATCGAAGGTAGTGACGATGGTCGCGGTTTTGGCCATCAGCCGCACGGCTTTGCGGTGGTTGGCCTCGGCCGACATATCGGCAGCCTCGCTGTCATGCAGACTGAGCATCGAGACGGCCGTGCGCAGCACGTCCATCGGGTTGGATTTCGAAACACTACCCAGGAATTCGGTGACCGGCGCGGGCAATTGCCGCTCGGCCACGAGCTGCCGCTTGAGTTCGTCGAGTTCCGCCTGTTTCGGGAGCCATCCGTTCCAGAGCAGGAAGATGACCTCCTCGAATGTGGCGTTGTCGGCCAGGATGTGAATGTTATAGCCGCGGTAGCTCAGGATGCCCTGATAACCGTCTATGTAGCAAATCTCCGACTCTCCGGCAATGACGCCTTCCAGACCTGTTGTTATCGTTCCCATGCCCATCGCTCTCTATTCAGATTTTAGTCTAGTCTTCGCCTGCTCACTTGGGATGCGGACAGCCCGGCAAAGGTGAGAATCCAATCACCAGATCGTCCCGCTCCACCCAAAGCGCCTCTTGCCGGTTCTTGTCGAAATCCACCGTCAGAATGACGCCCGACCCGCAAGAACGGCTCTTCGCAATTCGGAAATCGGAAGGGTTCGCCTTGTCCGGTCCCCAGTCCTCCATGAAGCTTTGCATCGAATAGCCCGTGCATGGCTTGGTGTCGGTGCAACCCCACAGGGCATACGCGGCCTTGTAGTCTTTCGCTGCTAAGAGCCCAAAAAACTTCTTGACCTGCTGCTCCTGCCGGAAATTGTGAAAGATGAATAAGAGCGGGCCGCCAATCACTACCAGCGCGATGAGCGTGTAGACCACCGTCTTGATGATCTTCTCCCGCCGCTCGTCGCCCTTGCCGTATTGATCGAGATAACCGGCCATCGGCTTTTGACTCGCGGACTATTTGGCCGCCGGCGCCGGCACGCCCGCCACCGGGTACGCTTTGTTGTATGCCGCGATGACTTCGTTGGTGATGTCGAGCGCCGGCTTGTAGAAGTGCGCCGTCTGGGAATCGACTACCAGATCCAGCCCCTTGGCCTCGGCCAGCTTCTTGATCACCTCGTTCATTTTCGCGGAACTCTTTTGCAGTGTATCGTTGCGATAGGCGTCCGCGTCGCTCTGCAGGTCGTCTTGAGCGTACTTCAGTTCGCGCTGCTTCTTGGCGGCGTTGGCCTGAATGTCGGACTCCTGGGCAGGAGTGAGCTTTCCATTGGAATTCTGCAACTGCGTCTGCAGCGCCTGAATTTCACTGGCAAGCAGATTGATCTTGTCCTGCCGCGGTTTGAATGTGGCCTGCATGTCCGCATTCGCCTTGGTGATCTCGGCGGATTCGAACACCGCTCTTTGTATATCGACCACCGCAATTTTCATCTGAGCGGCAGCCACCTGACTGAACACAAAAAGGGCGGAGCAAGCCAGCAACGGCCTGAGGCCCATCCTTGAAAACATGAAGCAAACTCCTGAGAGTAGTGTAGATTCCTAGGTTATCACACCTATTCCAAGACCCCGAGAATCTCGTCTTCCTTCAAAATCAGGTATTCGTCCCCGTCGATCTTGATTTCGGA
>VFSW01004239.1_pt1 | contig 21395 bp, 22 predicted proteins | sample 5358111 | NCBI WGS metagenome assembly VFSW01 (sample SAMN11554181, study PRJNA540505) | mine drainage metagenome | isolation source: sediment from site ElyBrook_90M | place: USA: Ely Copper Mine, Vershire, VT | collected 2017
GCCGTGTCTCAGTCCCAGTGTGGCTGATCGTCCTCTCAGACCAGCTACGGATCGTCGCCTTGGTAGGCCTTTACCCCACCAACTAGCTAATCCGACGTAGGCTCATCCAATAGTGCAAGGTCTTGCGATCCCCTGCTTTCCCCCGTGGGGCGTATGCGGTATTAGCTTAAGTTTCCCTAAGTTATCCCCCGCTACTGGGCAGATTCCTACGTATTACTCACCCGTCCGCCACTCGTCGCCAGGGTTGCCCCCGCGTTACCGTTCGACTTGCATGTGTTAGGCATGCCGCCAGCGTTCAATCTGAGCCAGGATCAAACTCTTCAGTTTAGTTTGTCCGGTAGCTATGGGCTACCAATCCTTTGCTCGATGTTCACTCGCTCGGTTAAAATGAGGTTGCTTACATCGATAGTACATTTGCGACCGCAAATCATCGACGCAAGCATCCACACAAGTTACTTGATCCGGATTTTTAAAGAACGTGACAGGAGGGAACTGAGCCCAACCTAGACCGACCATTATACAAGAGCATCATGGCCCGTCAACGCCTGATTCAAACTTTCGTCACATACAGCCGCTGTTGCTTCGCGGCTGCCTTGTCAGGAGGCGCGCATTATACGCAGTGAAAGAGGGTCGTCAACCGGTATTTTCACTGCCCTGAAAAATACTTTGCCACAGCGCAGACTCCGCTCGCTGCGGAGTAATTCTTTCTCTATGCCAAGCGCTGGCCTACCGCATCCACCTCGACAACAGAAACACGTGCAAACTTGCGCTTGCCGACCTGAAAAACATGGGCCTGACCCACCGCAACGGTAAATTTTCCATCTGCGAGGCGCTCGCCGTCCATACGCACAGCACCCGCCTGGATCATGCGTAGTGACTCTGACGTACTTGATGTCAGCCCAACCTCTTTAAGAAGATTCGCCACCGACAGCCCGTCAGCACCCGAGCTGCGTACCTCGACCTCAGGCATATTCTCCGGCATGGCGCCCCGCTGGAATCGCGCGATGAACGCCTCCTGAGCATGCTGCGCTGCCACCGGACTGTGAAAACGCGCCACAATCTCCTGCGCGAGGCGGAACTTAATGTCGCGTGGATTGACCCCATCCACTATTTCCTGGCGCCAGCCTTGTATCGTCACCTCACTTTCAAAGCTGAGCAGCTCGAAGTATCGCCACATCAAGCCATCAGAGATCGACATCAATTTGCCGAACATCTCATCGGGCGGCTCGTTGATGCCGATGTAATTGCCCAAGGATTTTGACATCTTCTGCACGCCGTCCAAACCTTCCAGGAGCGGCATCGTCAGAACCACTTGTGGCTCCTGTCCATACTGTTTCTGCAATTCGCGACCCATCAACAGATTGAACCGCTGGTCAGTGCCGCCGAGCTCGATATCGGCACGCATCGCCACGGAATCATACCCTTGAATCAATGGGTACAGAAATTCATGGATCGCGATCGGCTGACCTTCTTTATAGCGCTTATCGAAATCATCCCGCTCCAGCATGCGCGCCACGGTGTGCCTGGCCGCCAACTGCACTAGGTCAGCGGCACTCATCTCCCCCATCCAACTCGAATTGAACAACACCTCGGTCTTATCCGCGTCCAGAACCTTAAAGATCTGCTCCTCATAACTCCGGGCATTCGCAATAACTTCTTCTCGACTCAAAGGCTTACGGGTGACATTCTTCCCAGTTGGGTCGCCAATCATGCCGGTAAAATCACCGATCAGGAACAGCACATGATGACCCAACTCCTGAAACTGGCGAAGTTTGTTGATCAAGACCGTGTGTCCAAGATGCAAATCCGGCGCCGTGGGGTCGAAACCGGCCTTGACGCGCAGAGGTACACCGCGCGTCAACTTTTGCACCAATTCATGCTCCAGCAACAGATCCTGTGCACCACGCTTGATCAGCGCCAGCGCTTCTACGACCGACGGCATGCGACCCCTCCACGACATATTTATCAATGTGACGAGATTAACATACCGCTCAGACAACCAGCAGTTAAGCTACCGGCACATTCATTGCTTCCCAGACAGCACTGACGTTTTCAAATGCACCTAACGCCGCATCAACGGGGAAAAAATTCTTGACCCGTCGGGTGTCACAGGCTAAGGTACGGCGGCGCGATTATTTTGAGGGAATATTGTGATTAACTACTTGCTAAACAACCACAAAGCGACCATGGACGGCCAGGGGAGCAGCAGCCCCGCCAGGGTCCGTCACCGCCTCTGGCTCCCATTGGGCAGCGTGCTGATTCTCGCCTGCCTGTTTGTTGGAATTGCATCGCGCCATGCCAATGCGACGCGCATCACCTCAGCCACCCGCACGCCGCTGGTACAGAATTTATCTCTGAAAGATGCAGTTAGTATTCCCTTGCAACTGCCTCAGCCATCCCCTGACAACAGCGCCGAAAGCGCTGACGCCGGTGATGCGCCAGACACCGAGTGGTTCACGGTCAACGTCAAGAATGGCGACACCCTGGGCGCCATTTTCAACCGCATCGGCGTCAGCGCCGATCAACTCCAGAAAATCGTGAGCCTCAATACGGACACCGCCAGCCTTCGGCGCATCCACCCTGGCGAGTCCTTCAAATTCAGCATCGACGTCAATGGTCAGCTCCAGAAACTGACCTACGACACCGATGCCGTGCATATTCTGCAGGTCGAGAACATGGATGGCGGCTATCGCTCCACGGTCATAGAGCGGCCTATCGAACATCGCATGGCGCGCGCCAGCGCGGTAATCAACTCTTCATTGTTCGAGGCGGCGCAGTCCGCTGGCGTGGCGGACAACATCACACTCAAGTTGATCAAGATATTCGGTTGGGATATCGATTTTGCGCTCGGCATCCGCGACGGTGATAGCTTCGCCGTGGTCTTCGAGGAGGACTACGTCGACGGCAAGAAAATCCGTGACGGTGAGATTCTAGCGGCCGAATTCAAGAACCGCGGCAAAACCTACCGTGCCCTGCGATATACCGACCCCAACGGTCAAGTCGCCTATTATTCGCCTGACGGCAACAATCTGCGTAAGGCCTTCCTACGTACTCCAGTGGAGTATTCACGCATCAGCTCCGGCTTTAGCTTGGCGCGACTCCACCCAATACTGAACCGTATCCGCGCGCACAAAGGTGTCGATTACGCCGCACCTATCGGCACACCGGTCAAGGCCACCAGCGACGCCGTCGTTACCTTCGTCGGAACCAAGAGCGGGTACGGCAATGTCGTCGAACTGAAACATAACATACACATCAGCACGCTCTACGGTCACCTGTCGCGCTTTGTCAAAGGCCTGCGCCGGGGTCAACGGGTCAGCCAGGGGCAGACTATCGCCTATGTCGGCATGACCGGCCTAGCCACAGGCCCCCATCTGCATTATGAAGTGCATATCGATGGCCAATACCGCAATCCCGTCACTATCAAGACCTTCATCGCAGAGCCCGTCACCAACAAATACCGCCCGGATTTCTTGGCTAAGACTCAACCGATGCTGTCGCAGCTCAATCTGCTTGAGCACGTGATGGTTGCCTACCGGACACCCTGATAATCAAATCCGACCTGGCTGATCTCCGCCGTCGCGGCGTAACCGTGACGGCGCGCCCTTTCTTCACATATGCCCCCACTCCGTGCGGCTTGCTACTATTCAGCACCCTCCCCACCGTATCCGGTTTTTACCATGCCTGAACTCTTCATCGGACTGATGTCTGGCACCAGCCTGGATGCTATCGACGCCGTTCTGGTTGACCTGTCATCACAGACACCGCAACAGATAGCCGCTCACAGTCACCCGCTACCCGCCGCACTGCGCGCACAATTGCTGACGCTCTGTCATGGCGGCAGGACGGATGAATTGCGGCAAATGGCCGCACTTGATGTGGACCTCGGGCGCTTGTTTGCCGAAGCCGCCCTCGCACTGATACAGCGCGCTGCAATCCCCGCCGCGGAGGTGCGCGCCATTGGCAGCCATGGCCAGACCGTGCGCCACGCACCCGATCATAACCCTCCATTTAGTGTGCAGATCGGCGACCCGAACATCATCGCGCAACTCGCCGGTATCACTACCATCGCGGATTTTCGGCGGCGCGACATCGCAGCAGGCGGACAAGGTGCGCCCCTTGTCCCAGCCTTTCACACCGCTGTATTGCGTAGCGCCGCCGAGGACCGCGTGGCGCTAAACATAGGTGGTATGGCCAATATCACCATCCTGCCCAGCGATCTGCGGCAACCTGTGACCGGTTTTGATACCGGCCCGGGCAACGTATTGATGGATGCCTGGGCCGCGCGACACCTGGGCACTACCCAGGATGACGAGGGTCGCTGGGCCGAAAGTGCGTTGTACCACGAACCGCTGCTGGCGACGCTGCTAAGCGATACCTATTTTCAGCGCCCACCTCCCAAGAGCACTGGACGTGAGTACTTCAACATGGCCTGGCTGGAAGCAAAGTTAGGTCAGTTAGACTCCGTGCCGGAACCCGCAGCGGTCCAAGCCAGCCTGCTCATTCTCACGGCACAGTCCATCGCGGCCGCGATCCAACGCTATGCCCCGCACGCACAGCGCGTCTTGGCGTGTGGCGGCGGCGTACACAATGTCGCACTGATGCGGCAACTGGCGGATAGATTACCGGGCAGACATGTGGCATCAACACAGACGCTGGGTTTGGACCCTGATTGGGTGGAAGCCCAAGCCTTCGCTTGGCTGGCCAAACAGACACTGGAAACTCGGCCCGGCAATCTGCCAAGCGTGACTGGAGCGCGGTCGGCGGTCGTGCTGGGGGGGATATATTTGGCAAATAGCGAGTAACGAATCGCAAGGAGATGAGGGCGCGCCCCCGCCCCCGCTATTATCTTTCCCTAGCCGGCAAAATGCTCGCGCCAGCAGCCAGCTTTCCAGAACGTGTCACGGCAACGTTCCGAGGCGAACTGAGCGGGCGGAATGCCGCACATTCTAAGTAAATAATGCCGAAATAAAAATCAGCATTAGCGTGGACCGCAAATACACAAGGGCGCTTTACGCGCCCCTGTTGGAGTAGATTGGCACCTTAGTTAAACGTTGAAAGACGAGCCACAACCACAAGTCGTCGTGGCATTCGGATTCCGAATTACAAATTGGGCGCCTTCCAAACCTTCCGAGTAGTCGATCTCCGCTCCCATAAGATACTGGAAACTCATCGGGTCGATGAGCAGCTTGACACCTTCCTTCTCGACTTCCATATCTCCATCATTGATGCTCTCATCGAAGGTGAATCCATATTGGAATCCGGAGCAACCGCCACCTTGTACAAACACGCGCAGCATGAGATTTGGGTTGTCTTCCTGAGCGATCAGTTCTTTGACTTTACGAGCGGCCATATCGGTAAAAATCAACGGGGATGGCATTTCAGTTGCCAGGGTACTCATGGGCATCTCCTGTAAAGCAGGTATTCTGGAAACATTGGCCAATATTATATTTCCTGAGTAGTTTAGTCAACTACTATTCCTGTCACCTCGACTTATTTGCGGGTTTTGTCGCGGCGCGGCTCATGATCCAAGGCCAACACCGACTTCTGAGTCTCGGCACGGTGAATGAGCTGGCCATTGACCTCGGCGCCCATGGCCATTTCTATCAGATTGTAATAAATGTTGCCCGTAATCCGAGCACGCGCGGTTAGCTCCACGCGATCGGAGGAATGGACATCCCCGACCACTGTGCCATTGAGTATCATGCTCGGCGCCTGCACCTGACCCTCAATGGTGCCGCTCTCGCTGAGCGTGAGTATCGCGGCGTTGTCCGGCGCGGCGCTGACATTACCCTTGATAGTGCCATCGATATGCAAGATACCGCTGAAGCTCAGATCACCCTGCATCTCGGTCTGTTGACCAATCAAGGTGTCGATATTGGATGGCTTCTGCTGCGTCTGCTGGCCCTTGCCAAGATTATTTCCCCACATGAGTCGGATCTCCACTGCACAGTTGGACTGTTTGGATCGAGGATGATTGCAACGCACCCCTCTTCACTACTGTTTCTGAGGTAGGTACAGCTTGCCAGCTTACCCCTCCCCAGCCGTTAAATGCTGTTCCAGCTCACACTATCAAGGCAGCAGGGCGATGCCGCCCAGGCCGGCGCGTTCATCCAAACCGAAAACGAGGTTCATATTCTGTACCGCTTGCCCGGCCGCGCCCTTCACCAGATTGTCGATCACCGCCAACACCACCACCGTGTCGCTGTCCTGCGGGCGATGCACCGCCACCCGACAGACATTGGCGCCGCGCACGCTGCGGGTATCCGGATGCGCACCCGCCGGCAGCACATCGACGAAAGGTTCATCGGCGTAACGTTGCTCGTACAATGCCTGCAGATCCGTGCTCTTATCCTTCAGCGTTGCATAAAGTGTGGCATGAATACCACGAATCATCGGTAACAGATGCGGGACGAAGGTCAGCCCTACTGCATGACCCGCCACCGCCGCCAGCTCCTGCAGAATCTCCGGAAGGTGTCGATGGCCAGGCACTGCATAGGCCTTGAAACTCTCGCCGATTTCGCTCATCAGCGTCGCCACTTCCGCCTTGCGACCGGCGCCGCTGGCACCGGATTTAGCATCGGCCACCAACCGGTCATCCGCCACCAGTCCGTTCTCGATCAACGGGAGAAAACCGAGCTGTACCGCCGTCGGATAACAGCCTGGGTTAGCCACCAGTCGCGCCTTATGCAGAAGCGCACGGTTGACCTCTGGCAGACCATAGACGGCTTCCGATAACAACTCCGGACAAGCATGCGGCATGCCGTACCACTGCTGCCACTGCACCGGATCCTTGAGACGAAAGTCGGCCGCCAAATCGATAACCTTCACCCCCGCCGCCAATAGCGCCGGCGCCATTTTCATGGCCGTGCCGTTAGGCGTGGCGAAGAACACCACATCGCAGTCGGCCAACGTCTGGGTGTCGGGCTCGGTAAAACGCAGGCTCACATGTCCGCGTAGATTGGGGAACATAGTGGCCACGGCGATACCTGAGTCTCCGCGCGAGGTAATCACCGCGAGGCTGACGTCAGGATGCGCCGCCAGCAAGCGCAGCAACTCCACACCGGTATACCCGGTACCGCCCACTATCCCCGCCTTGATCATCGCACTCGCAACCCGAAGTTTATTGAAATGGAACTGGCATAGTACAGGGTTCACCGACCGCAGCCAAAACCTGAGCCCTTATGCAGTTTTCCGACCCCACCTGGACCAGCTCCAGCCCCGTGAATCGTCGGCATCCGTCATCGCCATGTTATCCTCACGCCTTATGAATAATACCCTGCGTTCCTGGTTAATCACTCTGCCGTGGGTCGCCGCGAGCGTCGTGCTCGCGGCGCGTTTTATACCCCGCGAACCCCCCCCACAACTACCCGCAGTTACCCTGACCACCATTGAAGACCAGCAATTCAGCGCCGCGACACTGCGCGGTCACCCGGTGCTGGTAACCTTCTGGTCCATCACCTGCGGCCCGTGCCTGCATGAGATCCCCGACCTGGTCAACTTGCAACGTGAATTGGCACCGCGAGGACTGGTCGTCCTCGCCATCACCATGCCTTACGATCCGCCGGACCGAGTACTGGCGCTGGCGCGCGCGCGGCACTTGCCTTATGGCATTGTGCTCGACCCAATGGGAAAAGCGGAGGCGGCCTTTGGCAAGATCGACGCCACGCCCACCACCTTCCTGTTCGATGCCGAGGGCCGCGGCGTGCAACGCATCGTTGGCGGCATGCACGCCGGGCGCATGCGCAGAACCATCCTCGCTCTGCTACCGCCCGCCCCGCCAGCCACCGATCACGCGGCACTCGCACCCGCCGACACTGCCCATGCTCTGGATTAAAGGCTTCCATATCATTTTCATGGTGACTTGGTTCGCCGGGTTGTTCTATCTGCCACGCCTGTTCGTGTATCACGCCATGAGCGCCGATGCGCTCAGCAACGAGCGCTTCAAACTCATGGAGCGCAAACTCTACTACGGCATCATGACACCGGGCGCCCTGATCACCGTCGCACTGGGTTGTTGGATGCTCTACGACTACGCCTGGGCCGCCTATTCCGGCACTTTATGGTTACCTCTCAAGCTCGCGCTGGTCGCCCTGCTGATCGGCTATCATATATACTGTGGGCAGTTACTGCAGGACTTCAAACATGACCGTAACCGTCACAGCCATGTATTCTACCGTTGGCTCAACGAAGCCCCCGTACTGGCCCTGATCGCCATCGTACTGCTCGTCGTGGTCAAACCGTTTTGACGCCCAACCACACGCCCGACTCTTAACGAATTCGAGGTAATCAACATGTCCAGAATGGTCAACTGTGTTGTTCTGAAACGCGCGGCCGAAGGCCTGGATGCCCCACCGCATCCCGGCGTGCTGGGCCAGCGCATCTATGACAGCGTATCGAAAGAAGGCTGGAAGCAATGGCTGGAACGTCTGACCATGATCATCAACGAAAATGGTCTAAGTTCGGCTGATCCGGCCAGTATCCAAGTGATCGAGCAGCACATGGTCGGCTTCCTATTCAATGAAGGCGCCAAGGGCGGCCTGCCGGAAGGCTTCCAGGCACCGGGCAGCAAGAAGTAAGTTGGGTAGGTTCGCGTTGTCTGCGCACCCCATCAAATAGATGCAGGGTGATGGCCAGGACGAGGGGAATAAATACGATGTACATCATCCCCCCCTTCTTCCTCGCAATCCATTCGCCACCTTCCACACCGGCGCCACCACAATATCCAAACACGCATACGCCTCGCGCAATGCCTGCTCAGCGAGTGCGGGCGTAGCGGCGCGCGCAAAGATGAAGCCGAGATAACTCGCGCCTTCCGGCAACGGCACCAATTCGTAACCTTCGCGCACGCTGATTTCTATGTCTTCGACATACGGCACGCGTTGCGCCGCGAGCAGTCCTTCCACTCTTCGCAGTATGCCGGCGCGCGGGATGGGGATCATCAGTACGCCGGCGCCGCCGCTGTCGGCATTCGGCATGAGCGGCTGACCCAACGCCGCGGCGATCACCTGTTCTTCCAGACCATGGCCAGTGCCGAAACGCAGCAGGCGTGCGCATTGACCGCCGATGGTGCGTGCGGCGACCTCCAGAATCCAGGCCTCGCCGGCGTGCAGGCGCAATTCGGCGTGTACCGGACCGGTGACCAAGCCGTAGGCGGCGCAGGCTTGCGCCACACGCTTTCGCACCAGGGCCTGCGTGTCCGAGTCGAGGCGTGACGGCGTGATGTAGTAGGTCTCTTCGAAGTAGGGACCTTCCAGCGGGTCGGGTTTGTCGAACAACGCCAGCACGCGCAGTTCACCGTGATGCAGCATGCCTTCGAGGGCCACTTCGCGGCCCGGGATGTACTGCTCGACAAGTACCCGGGTTCGTTCCTCGCTGTCTTCTGCGCTCGCGATGAGGGCACCGATGCGTGCGCAGGCGGCGGCAAGTTCCGTGTAGTTGTTCGCGCGGATGACGCCGCGGCTCGCGGACATGGCCAGTGGCTTCACCACACACGGATAATCGATCTGCGCACATTGCGGTTCGAGCGCACGGGTGAGATCGATGCACTGATGCCGAGGCACCGGCAGGCCGGCGCGTTGCAGTTCGTCACGCGCCAGATCTTTGCGGCGCGTGACGTGCGCGGCCCGCGGCGGATTGTGCGGCAATCCCAACGCGGCGGCGACACGACAGGCCAGTTCCACAGTACTGTCGTCCGTACCCAACACGGCAGCGAACGGTTGCTGCCGCGCGGCGGCGATCATCAAGCACAACGCCGCTTCCGGTTGTTGCAGATCGATCTGCAACCCGGCGGCGACTTCACTGACCAGGGAATGTTCGCCCTGCGAGGCGATCAGAACGTCCGCGCCGAGTTGGCGGGCGGCTTTAATGAAGGGGGCGATGCGATAACTGCTGTGCGGTGCGATCAGCAACACGCGCGCGCCGGGCCGGACGCCCGGCACGCGCGCCATTACGGCGTGTTCAGGCACATCCCCCACCGCCGGCCGAACCGCAACCGCCGCAGGATCCGCCGGTGCTGGTAGCGGCGAAGGCATTGTTGAAGACGAAGCTGGCGCCGGTGGGACGCTCGACGAAATCGATTTCCACGCCGCGCATGAAGTTCAAGGCCACGGTGTCGATGTACAACGCGAAGCCGTCCGCTTCGATGACACAGTCGAATTCCGTCGCGCTGTCGGTGAAGGTCATGCCGTAGGTCATGCCGCCGCAGCCGCCGCCGGAGACGAACACGCGGATCGCGTTGACATCTTCCTCGTCGGCGAGCAATTCCGTCATCTTGGCGCGGGCTGCTGGCGTCACACGCAGATCCTTCTCCGCGATGGTGCGCTGGAACTGTGGCATGGATGCAAATGAAGTGGTGGTTTGTGCTTGCAGCATCGGGATACTCCTCGGTAAGCAGTGTTAAGGACCGACCGCATCGGTCCACAATTCTGACTTACAGTTTAACACTTGGGGCATACGCGGTCACGGCGCGTGACGTAATCCCTGCCATTCCGTAGGGAATCTACGCAACTTTCACAGTATCAGACCGCATACAGGGATTCAGGACACGCGCGAATCGCCTTGCGAAATAATGAAGCGGTTGGCGCCGCTGCTGAGTGGGTTACGCGGCGGAGCCGCTCACTCACCCAGCATTGGAGTTGCCCGCCACCAATCATTCGGTAGATCCGTCAGGCCCGCACCTGCGTTGTATCCGCTGCCAAGTTCAAGACGCCACCGGCGCGCGTCAGTCCGCCGAGGCCGGCGTACTCCAGCGCGGCATTCAGCAGCGCCCGAATCGCGCCGGGGTCTTCCATCTCCAACGCCTCATTGAGCAGCGTGCGCGCCCGCGCCCGCGTGAAACTGCGGATCACCCATTTGATGCGCGGCAGACTGGCTGTACTCATGCTCAGGCTGTCGATACCCATGCCGAGCAGCAACAGCACCGAAGCGGGATCACCGGCCATCTCGCCGCACACACTCACCGGTTTGCCATGCCGGGCCGCGCCCGCCACCACCTGCATGAGCGCACGCAATACCGCGGGATGCAGACCGTCGTAAAGTTTAGCGACGCGGTCATTATTACGGTCCACCGCCAGCAGATATTGAGTCAGATCGTTGGTCCCAACCGAGAGAAAATCCACGCGCCTGGCCAGCGCTTCGGTCTGGTACACAGCGGAAGGCACTTCGATCATGACACCGATCGGCGGCCTTGAAAGATCCGCACCCTCTTCGCGCAGCTCCCGGTAGGCTTGGTCAATCAGCACGCGCGCCTCGTCGAGCTCGCTGACGCTGCTGATCATGGGCAATAGGATCTGCAGGTTGTTCAGGCCGATGGACGCGCGCAACATGGCGCGCAATTGCGTGAGAAAAATTTCCGGGTGATCGAGCGTGATGCGGATGCCGCGCCAGCCGAGAAAGGGATTGTCCTCGGTGACCGGGAAGTACGGCAGCGCCTTGTCGCCGCCGATGTCGAGCGTGCGCAGCGTCACCGGCAGCGGCGCGAAGGCCGCCAGCGCCTGACGGTAGATATCGCGTTGCTCATCTTCGCTGGGGAAACGCTGGCGGATCATGAACGGGAATTCGGTGCGGTACAAGCCGATGCCTTCGGCGCCGCAGTTCAGCGACAGCGTGATGTCGGCCAGCAGGCCGGTGTTGGCGTACAACGGCACGCGCACGCCATCGGGCGTGGTAGCGGGCAAGTCGCGCAGTTCCTGCAAATCACTGGTCAGCGTCTGTTCTGCGCGCGCCAGACGCAGGAACTCCTCGCGCACGGCACCACTGGGCTGCACGTAGAGACGACCACGGTAACCGTCGATCACCAGTTCACGGCCTTCAAAGCGACCGACCGGCAGATCGCGCACGCCCATCACTGCGGGAATACTCAATGCCCGCGCCAGAATCGCGGCATGCGAAGAACTGGATCCGCGCGCCGACACGACTCCGGCGAGACAACCGGCGGGCACTTCGGCGAGCTGCGCGGCACTGATCTCCTCGCCGACCAGAATGGTGCCCGGAACATAATCACAGCGCGGCGGTTTACCGGCTTGCAGGCGCATCAGAATGCGCCGGCCCATATCGCGCACATCACCGGCGCGTTCGCGCAGGTAAGCATCTTCCATCTCATCGAAGACGCGTGCGTGTTCATTGATGGTTTCGCGCAAAGCACCCGGCGCCCAATTGCCGGCGTGGATGCGCGCCACGGTGTTGTCGATCAGCGTGTCACTGCCAAGCATCAGCACGAAGGCGTCGAACAACGCGTGATCGGCGGCCGGCAGCAGCGCGCCCATGCGCATGCTAAGCGCCTTGATATCTTCCTGCACCGCCGACACCGCCGCACGGAAGACCGCTTCTTCCGCCACCGGGTCTGCGGTCCTGCGGTCGGGCACCGCATTGAGATCGCTGGGCGCGTACACCACCACCGCCGTACCCAGCGCCACGCCCGGCGCACCGGGCAGGCCCTCGATGAAACGCATCGCCGGCAGTGATTCATCCTGCAGGCCGGCGATACCACCGCTGGCCTGGGCGTGACCGATAGCGCCGGCCAGTTGCGCGCCCAGCGTGAACAGGAAGCTGACTTCTTCGACATTGAACTTGCGGCTGTCGCGCTGCCGCACCACCAGCACGCCGAGCGGACGACGGTGCTGGATGATGGGCACGCCGAGGAAGCCGTGGAACTTCTCCTCGCCGGTTTCGGCAACGTAGAGATAACGTGGATGACTGGGCGCGTCTTCGAGATTGACCGGTTCGGCGCGTTCCCGCACCAGGCCGATCAGACCCGCGGTCAACGGCAGCCGCACCTTGCCCACCGCGTCGGGATTTAGGCCGTCGGTGGCCATCAGCACATGCTGCTCGCCATCCGGATCGGTGAGATACACCGAGCACACGTCCACCGCCATGGCGTGCTTGACGCGTTGCACGATGATGCTCAATGCCTGTTGCAGATCGCGGGCGGTGTTGACCTCGTGGACGATGCGTAATAGGACTTCCAGCACGGCGGGGAGACCTATGCTGTGATGAGCCGCGAATGGCGGCCGGGATTGACTGAACGGATGGGTTTACTTGCGCCGGCCATTCTGGCACATCGCCGGCGGCACGCCCTGCGGAAACAACAAGGGCGCCAACTCTTCCAGGGCGCGGCGGTACACCTTGCGTTTGAACGACACGACTTCAGCAAGCGGGTGCCAATAGTCGACCCAGCGCCAGGAATCGAATTCCGGCCGGTCGCTGCCGTCCAGACGCACGGACCGTTCATCACCCAGTAGACGCAACATGAACCAGACCTGCTTTTGACCAATGCACACCGGACTGGTGTTGTGGCGCACCAACCGTTTGGGCAGGCGATAACGCAGCCAGCCCTTGGTCGCGCCGACGACCTCGACATGCTCGGGGCTGAGGCCGATCTCCTCGCCGAGTTCGCGATAGAGCGCCTGCTCGGGGGTCTCGTCGCGGTTGATGCCGCCTTGCGGGAACTGCCAGGCTTCCTGGCCGACCCGGCGCGCCCACAACACATGTCCTTCCTGGTTGCTCAGGATGATGCCTACATTGGGTCGGAAACCGTCGGGATCGATCATGTTCGTGGTGTGCCGTGGACTCAGTAGCGCTTGCCGGTCATTTTTCCATATCTGCCGCCCAATTCACAGTACTCTCGCTGTTGAGCCCCGCCAGGATATCCATTAGTGTGACGGACTTGTCGCGCTGACGGTGAAACTGAGGATTTACGAGTGGCATTGGCGCTTTTCGATCTGGACAATACCCTGCTCGGCGGGGACAGCGATTACCTGTGGGGGCGGTTTCTGGTGGAACAGGGCTTGGTGGATGGCGAGCGCTATGAGCGAGAGAACCAGCGTTACTATGCTCAGTATCATGCCGGCACGCTGGATATCCGCGAGTTCCTGCGCTTTGCCCTGCAGCCGCTGGCCAGCCACGATATCGCTACCCTGCACGCCTGGCGGGCGCAGTACCTGAAAGACAAGATCGCGCCCCTCGTCTTGCCGGCCGCACTGGCCCTGGTAGAGAAACATCGCGCCCAGGGCGACACCCTACTAATCATCACCGCCACCAATCGCTTCGTCACCGAGCCGATCGCGGCCTTGTTCGGCATCGAACAACTGCTGGCCACCGAAGCCGAAATAATCGACGGCCGTTACACCGGCGAGGTCAGCGGCGTACCGTGTTACCGCGAAGGCAAAGTTCGGCGCTTGGCGATGTGGCTCGCCGAGCAAAGCATGGCGATGGGCGAGAGTTGGTTTTACAGCGACTCGCATAATGACCTGCCCCTGCTGGAGTGCGTCACGCATCCGGTGGCTGTCGATCCGGATGACACACTGCGGCAAGCAGCGGCAGCCAAGGGCTGGCCGGTTATCAGTCTACGCGATCGACAACCTCTTTAAGTCATGAACAATCCCCGGCACATCCTGGCGCTACTGACGGTGCTCGCAGCGGCCAGTATCGTCGGGGCGCTCGCGATCGGCAGCGTGCACGTAAGTTGGCCGGTCTGGTGGGCCGCACTCACCGACCGCACCCCAAGCTTGGCCCATACCATCCTCTGGGAACTGCGGCTGCCTCGCGCCTTGGCGGCCTTCGCCACCGGCGGACTGCTGGCCCTGGCGGGCGCATTGATGCAGGTACTGCTGCGCAATCCACTCGCCGATCCGTACATACTTGGCGTATCGGGCGGCGCGGCCAGTGCCGCATTGTTGCTCATGCTAATCGGCGCGGGCAGCACAACAATCGCCGGCGGCGCGTTTGCCGGGGCGATGCTGTCGATGCTGCTGGTGTTCGGCCTCGCGCACAGTCGCGGCGGTTGGACACCGACGCGCTTGCTGTTGACTGGCGTAGTGGTGGCCGCAGGCTGGGGGGCCTTGATCGGTTTTCTACTGGCGGTGAGTCCGCTCGGCAATCTGCGCGGCATGCTGTTCTGGCTGATGGGTGATTTGAGCGCTGCCGGCACACCCTGGCCTGCAATGCTGGTGCTGGGCACGGGTCTGCTGGTCTGCCTGCCGCTGGCGCGCAGTCTCAATGTGCTGGCGCACGGCGAGTTGCAGGCCGGCGCCTTGGGCGTGGCGGTCGGACCGCTGCGCTGGGCTATCTATACTCTCGCCGCCGTGCTCACGGCCAGCGCCGTGGCGCTCGCCGGCAGCGTGGGATTCATCGGCCTGATCGTGCCGCACCTGCTGCGACTGCTGATCGGCAGTGATCACCGCGTGTTATTGCCCGGTGCGGTGCTGCTCGGCGGCGCACTGCTGACCCTGGCGGACACGCTGGCGCGCAGCGTGCTCGCACCGCAACAGTTGCCGGTCGGCGTGGTCACGGCCTTGATCGGCGTACCGGTGTTCCTGTATCTGCTAAGTCGCACGGCGGCGCGGTCGCTTAATTGATGCCATGAACCCGATACTGCAAGCGCAGCAACTCACGGTGTGCATCGCCGGCAAGACCATCTGCGCGGCGCTTGACATAAGCATCGAGCGCGGCCAGTGCTGGGGCATTCTGGGCAGCAACGGTGCGGGCAAGACCACCTTATTGCACACGCTCGCCGGATTGCGCCCCGCGGCATCCGGCATGGTGTTGCTGGACGGTCAATCACTCGCTACCTTGGCGCGCCGCACTGTCGCCCAACACATCGGCGTGCTGTTCCAGGATACCCAGGACGCGTTTCCGGATAGCGTGCTGAACACGGTCCTGATCGGTCGGCATCCGCATCTCAAGGCCTGGAGCTTCGAATCAGCCGAGGATATCGCACTTGCGCAGCGCGCCCTCGCCGCCGCCGGTCTGGCGGGTCTGGAGCATCGCCTGATCAGCACGCTGTCAGGCGGCGAACGCCGCCGGGTGGCATTGGCCACTGTACTGGCGCAGGACCCGACGCTGCACCTGCTCGACGAGCCGGTCAATCATCTCGACCTGCATCAGCAGATCGCCGCGCTGGATCTGCTCGGCGCGCGCGTTCGCGATGACGGCAAGGCGGTGGTGATGAGTGTGCATGATGTGAACCTGGCCGCGCGCTATTGCGACCATGTACTGCTGTTGTTCGGCGATGGCACGCTAGCACAGGGACAGACCAGTACGGTACTGAGCCGCACCAGCCTGGAGCGGCTTTACCAACATCCTATCATCAGCGTTGCGGGACCGCGGGGACCGGCTTTCCTGCCGGGCTGAGGGAACGAGTGGTTTCCGGATAGGAAATAGCCCTCAGGAACAGGGCGACGAGCTGCTCGACCAGATGCGACAGATCCATATCCCGATACTGTTCCGATTGCAGTATGCACTTGGTATACAACACTTCGCGGATCATGCCCTGGAACATCAGGCTGGCGGCCTTGGGGTTGTCGCAGCGCGCGCGACCTTCCTGGATCAAGTCGCGCAGGCCGATCTCGATGTAATCGGAAAACTGCTTCCAGCGGCTGTTGAAGAACTGCTGCGTGATGCCGCCGCCTTCCAAAGCGCCATGCATTTCCATGCGCAGATAATCCGGATCCTGAGCCACCACATCGATGTAGACATGCGTGAGCCGGCGCAGCACACTGGCGAAATCCGACGGCTCCTGCAGCGCCGCTTCGACATAGTCGACGCGCTGACAGGCAATGCCGTTCAGCACCTCTTCGTAGAGCGCCTCTTTGGACGCAAAATGCCGGTATAAAATGGCTGGGCTGATCGCGAGCGTCGCGGTTATTTCGTCAACCGTGACGCCGTGAAACCCTTTCTGCGCGAACAAAGATTTGGCCGCGCTGAGTATCGACGCCTTGCGTTCAGGAGCATCCAGACGCTTTTTCTGGTTTGACTGGTCTTGCACGTTGCGTCACCCATTGTTGTGCAATACAACTGGTACGCTGCTGCTATGGAACGACAGACATCATTAATTTAGTTTAGCGCGCGCCAAATGGAAAACTGTTGGCCGCCAGAAAACTACTTGCGCAGCGATCCATTCAGATCAGGCAGGAGTGGATAGCCCACCCTGCCTGTTTTACCGCGGTTTGCAGTGCTTATGACTTCTTGATGAAGAACTCAAAGGCGCCATTGGCTTGACCGGACGACATCAATTGGTTGCCTGTCTGCTTGCAGAATGCTTCGAAGTCCTTCACGGAACCCGGGTCTGTTGCAATCACGTGCAGAATTTTTCCGCTCGTCAGTTCATTAATGGATTTCTTGGCACGCAGGATAGGCAGTGGGCAGTTCAGGCCGCGGGCATCAAGTTCAGCGTCAAAATTAGCCATGGGTTATCTCCTCAAAATAAATCAGATAGCTTTCAGATATAGGGGTGAAATACCGCTCACTTACCAAAACCGCAATCGGCGGTTGAATAAGTAAACGTTTATTTACACCCCAATATATCGCTCGTCAAGCCTGTTTCTTTAAATTATTAGTTGTATATACAACTTTTTGAGTCTACGATTCCATACATGTTCGAACGCTGCCTGTATTTCAACATCAACGCCCTGGCACGAGCCGTGAACCAACGCTGGGAAAATGCCTACCAGACCGTCGGCCTGTCGCCGGCGCACGCCTATCTGCTGCGCCTGGTACTGAGCACACCGGGCATTACTCAGAAACAACTCGCCGCTGAACTGCGCCTAGCGCCCTCGACCATCACACGCTTCATCGACGCACTGGCGAAACGCGGCTTGCTGCAACGCCAGGCCAGCGGCGGCGATGCCCGAGAATGGGCGATCCAACCGAGCGACGCCGCGCGCAGCCTGCACGGCGAGTTGGAGCGCATCGGCCAGGAGTTGTATCAAAGCCTGCGCAATACACTCGGCGAGCCGCGCTGCGGCGGGCTGGTCAATGATCTGCGCCAAACCCATGACAGCCTGAACAACAACCCGTCAGTTACGCGTGAGCAACCATGACTCTCATCGTCAGCGCCATCAGCGACGCGAATCACCAGACATCCCCGACCGCACCCGAGGCCACGCTAGAAGAGTTCTATGCCGCCTTCAATGGCCGCGATATCGCACTCATGACGCAGAACTGATCAGACGGCGACGAGATCTATCAATGCTGTAATGACCGCTGGCGCCAAGTGCATCATCACGCCTCCATCGATGACCCCGTTCTGCTGGCTCGTTACCAGGCGGCCGTGCGGCCGTATTGCATGCCAAGACATGAGCACTCCACTGCCAATTTTTCCGCACGCGTCGATATCGACTGCGCAGCCCAGCCCGAAAGTTTCCACCTTGACATCACAGGGTCGTTCCACGTAGATTGCACCGGTCTCGATGAGACAACGCTACAGGTGTTCCTAGGACCATCGTCCGAAGAATTAAACGGGAAGTCGGTGCGCCCACAAGGCAATTCCGACGCTGCCCCCGCAACGGTAAACGAGTAAAGAACCGGCATCACGCCACTGTGCGACGCGCATGGGAAGGCGCCGGTTCAGGATAAGACCACTCGTGAGCCCGGAGACCGGCCTGCTGCGATTCACGTTCGGTGTCGCGGCGGGCGACCATGGCGGCTACGGCATTCCGTTTCCGTTCCCCCCCCACGCACCGGCATTCAAACAACAGAATGCGCGGGTGTGCGCATGGGGAACAATATGACTTGTCCATCACGTTGCGCAACGGCGCTCATCGCCGCTTGCGTGGTACTGCCGTCACACGCCGACACCGTCGGCAACGCACCGATCGTCGTCACGGCCACGCGCCTGAACGATCCCTCATCGCAAACGCCCGCCAGCGTTACCGTCATCACGGCGGATGATATCCACAACAGCACGGCAGCCACGCTGCCGGATTTATTGCAGCAGGCGGCCGGCATCACAACTCACAGCCTGTTCGGCAACCTCGGGGCGGACGACAGCGTCGACTTGCGCGGCTTCGGCGCGACCGCAACGCAGAACACACTCATACTTGTCGATGGACGGCGCATCAATGACATCGATCTTTCCCTGGTGGATTTCGGCTCCATCCCGCTCAGCAACATCGCGCGCATAGAAATCACTCGCGGCAGTGGCGCCGTTCTGTATGGCGATGGCGCTGTCGGCGGCGTCATCAATATCATCACCAAGCAAACCGCTCATCAGGGCACATCCGCTCAAGCGGACATCTCCTCGGGCAGCTATGGCACCGAGCAGATATCAACGGGTCTGGATCATGGCAATGGACCCTTCATGCTTTCCCTGCAGGCCGGTGGCGCAAAATCCGATGGTTATCGCACCAACAACGAACTGCTGCAAAGCAATGCGCAGTCCGCACTGCGCTGGAGCGGGGAGGATCAGGAAATCTACCTGAACATGGGCGCGGACAATCAGCATCTAGGCCTGCCCGGCGCGCGCACCGTCAATCCAATCACGGGAGTAGACCAACTGACCACCGATCGACGCGGCACCGATACACCCAATGATTACGCAAATCAGCAGGGGTATTACACCACCACCGGGATCCATCGCATATTTTCCGACACCAGCGAGCTGATCGCAGACATCGGCTATCGCAACAAACACCAACGCGCCTTCTATGCCACCGACGCCAGCTATCTCGATACCGAACTCGGCACTTGGTCGTTCACGCCGCGCCTGATCAATCGTTATAACTTGTTTGGAAGCAGCGGACAGATAACCACCGGCATCGATTACTATCATTACAACTACACCTCCGACCGTTCCAGCGCCGCAAACACCGTCGGCACACCGATCCACGCCTTGCATGTATTGCAGAGCAACACCGGTGTGTATACGCAGGCCGCACATAATCTCGACACCGACACCACCCTCACCGCGGGCGCCCGCTTGCTGTGGCTCAGCGAGAGCGCCGGTGATACGCTAGACCCGAACGCGCCAGGCGCGAGCATATACGACAGCATGGCGCCGCCGCTCAGCCGCACCAACCGTGAACATATTCTCGAGATCGGCATCCGCCGGCACATCAACCCTGATACCTCGCTGTTCGCACACGCCCAACGCAGCGCGCGTTTCGCCACTGTCGACGAATTATTTCAAACCGACCCCGCCAATAACTACATGCAGGTTTTCTCGCCGCTCAAACCGCAAACCGCACAACAGCTCGATCTCGGGCTTGATTTCAAGCGCGGCGCCGTCAGTCTTGCGCCCACGCTGTACTACATGGACCTGACCAATGAGATCCATTTCGACCCGAACACCTTCACGAATATCAATCTCGACCCCACCCGCCGCTATGGCGCCGAGCTCACGGCGAGCGCGCCGATCAGCCGCCAGCTGCTGCTCAAAGCCAGCTACGCGCACATGGTGTCGCGATTCAGGGCGGGCATATACAAGGGCAACGATGTACCCTTAGTCCCGGCCAATACCGCGCATGCGGGTCTCGACTGGACTATCCGGCCCGGTCTGGCATCGAACACATCGGTCGCATACACCGGCACGCAGCGCTTCGACAATGACGAAGCCAACACCTTCATGCATATGCCCGCCTACACGATAGTCACGACAAAACTCACTCACACCGACCATGGCTGGCACATCAGTGGCGCAATCGATAATCTGTTCGATAAAAAGTTTTTCGATTACGGTATAAAAAGCACCTTTACGCCGGGCGTATACAGCGTCTATCCGCTGGCGGGACGTACCTACAGCCTAACAATCGGAATCGATTTGTGATATCGACACGCATCTTCAACCGGTTCGTAATCCTCTCACTGTGCATGCACGGGGCGTTACTGGCTCAATGGCGCCTGCACGCGCCGGAGTTGCAGACCACCGATCGATCACTGGCGGTCGATCTCGTGCATAACGTCGACAATTACCAAGACACGCCCTCGGCGCATACGACATTACACACCGCGCGGCGATTAGCCGCAGAGATGCGACCCGCACAGCACAGGCGCAGCGCAACAGCACGAGGCAAGTCGGCTGTCCCGACGCAATCCCCGCTCAAAAAAAACCCCCCCGCTGCACTAGCTACCGCAGCGGCGGCCCCTCCCGCCCCGGCGGCCGGCGGCCGACCGCCGGACAGTGACGCCCAAAGTACCGCGGTAACCCGGGCCACGTCGGCCACAAGTTCGGAAGCATCCATTCGCGCGCGTATTCAGGCACGGCTGGTAAAGGCATTGCACGCCAACTTCAGCTACCCATTATTGGCGCGTCGCAAGGGTTGGCAGGGGCTGGTCAAACTCCAGTTACGCATCGAACCCGATGGTCGCTTGAGCCATATTGAACTGATCGGTTCATCAGGATACGCGGTGCTCGACAAGGCGGCTCTCGACAGCACCTACCGTATCCAGGCCGTCAGTGAAGCCGCCACTTGGCTGCACAATACCGCGCTGGAGGTACAATTGCCCGTCGAGTATCGGTTGGTGAATGGCTAGCCTGATGGCTGTACACTCCCCTATTCAAGACCACCCGGGTTGAAGCACTAAATTTGATGCAAAAAAAGCCCCGCCGAAGCGGGGCTTTGTGTACCCGTACAGCGAACAGCGATTTACATCATGCCGCCCATGCCACCCATACCACC
>VFSW01004240.1_pt1 | contig 21395 bp, 15 predicted proteins | sample 5358111 | NCBI WGS metagenome assembly VFSW01 (sample SAMN11554181, study PRJNA540505) | mine drainage metagenome | isolation source: sediment from site ElyBrook_90M | place: USA: Ely Copper Mine, Vershire, VT | collected 2017
CGTTGGGGCCGCCCAGGTAGCGGAACAGCTGCAGCCCGGCGGAGTCGGCCGCGGCCCGGGCCACCGCCATCGACACGCCGATGATCGCGTTCGCGCCCAGCCGGGACTTGCCAGGCGTGCGGTCAAGGTCAATCAGCGCCTTGTCAACGAGCCGCTGGTCGTCGGCCTCGTGGCCGAGCAGCTCATCCTGGATCTCCTCGGTCACCGCGTCGACGGCCTTGGTGACCGCCTTGCCGCCGTACTCGGCGCCGCCGTCGCGGAGCTCGACGGCCTCGAACGCGCCGGTGGACGCGCCGCTCGGCACGCCGGCCCGGCCCACGGAGCCGTCATCGAGGACGACCTCGACCTCCACGGTCGGGTTGCCCCGGGAGTCCAGGATCTGCCTGGCATGCACCGCTTCAATGGACGCCACGTCTCGGCTCCTCGCTCATGAACGCGCTTTATCTTCAGGTTCCGGTATGGAGCCTAACGGAGCGGTCCCAGGCCGGCATAACTGGCACGCCGGCTTCCGCCGAAGCGGTCAGGGCGGGACCGAAGATCCAGCTGCGGCCGGCTTACCACCCGGTTTCAGCGGTCATAACCGAACGGCCACAAAAGATGGCTGTCGTGTGCACCGCAGCCGGCCGCTGCGCGTCTAATAGTGGGACGCGGTGACTGCCCGCGCGGGGAGGGAGAACGCCATGGGTGACCAGCTGCCCGATCGGCCGACACGGAACGGGCCGCGCAAGTGGAACCGTAGCACGCTGATCATGGGCGGTACCCTCGCCGTGGCCGTAGCCGTGGCCGTCGGCATCGTCGCCACGGGGAGCCACAGCGGCGGCACGACGCTGACGGGGGACGCGAAGGCCCCGGAGAATGCGCCGGTAACGTCCTCATCCTCGTCGTTGGCCTCGGCCTCGGCCTCGGCCTCATCGTCCGCCACGTCCCAGGCGTCGTCCGCGGCGTCGCACTCGTCCCTGGCCGCGCCCGCGGCGTCGCGCTCGTCCCTGGCCGCGCCCGCAGCGTCCCAGGCGTCCCTGGCAGCGCCCGCGGGGCCGCGCGTCACGGCGCCGGCTCCCTGGTCATCGTCAGCCAGCTGCCCGAGCCAGCTGGCGTCCTGGCGCAGTACCGGGGCCGGCGGCCAGCTTCAGGTCGTGGCCACCTTCATCACCATCGCGACCCAGGCGGCAACGTCGCTGAGCGCGGACCTGGGGACCGGCACGGTCCCGTCGACCACCCCGCCGACCGCACCGCCAGACGCCGTGACGGCCCTTCGCTCGGCGGCCACGTCGCTCGGCTCGAGCACCCAGGCCGCGACGAAGAACCTGATCCCCGGCTGCGTCACGAGCGCCTACCCGGCGGAGGTCAAGGGGCTGACGGACCTGAACGCGGCGGTCACCGGCTTCGGCAACGTCGTCACCGGGGCCGGCAGCGGCGATTTCGGGACGGCACAGCGCGACATGCAGACGGCGATCGCCGCGCTGCAGTCCGGCTCGGCGGAGATGACGACGGCTATCGTCGAACTCGGCAAGTACGGCACCAACTAGACCGGCAGCAAGACGGCTCCTGACGAGCCGGACCGGACCCGGTGAGTGATCAGGACGACTTGTTCTTTTCCGTGAAGATGGCCTGCAGGTCCGGGGACTGGTTGAGCGCCTCGTCTCCGTGCTGCGCGCCCCAGCTGTAGGCGTAGTCGAATTCGGGATGCGGAATGACCAGGGCCCAGTAGGCGAGCATCTTGCGTTCCTGCTCCGCCGTCGGCAGCACCCAGAAACCGTTGTGGTCATCGGGGTAGTTGCGGCCGAATGTCTGGTACACCGGCACGATCGAGGACGCCGGCCAGCCCCATTTCTCCACCGCATTTACGTACTGGGCGATCATCTGGTAACGCGGCGGGCCGGTTACCTCGGATCGCACCGGGTACGGGTCGATGCCGATCAGGTCTAGCCCGCAGTCCTGGGGCGTGTACGCGCCGGTGAAGGTCGGCTCGGCCGAATTCCCGAGGTTCTCCAGGATGGCGAACGTCTTCGCGCCGGGAACGTGCGCGTGAATGTAGCTGGTTTCCGCGAGCAGGTCCGCCGCCGGGCAGTTGCGGGGAAGGGGCTCATCGAAGATGTAGAAGCCGAACAGCTTCGGGTCGCCGATGAACGAGTCCACGGTGGACTGGAAGTCGGGAGTCGCGCCCTCGCAGGTCCCGATCCACACCAGCCCGCGTACTCCGGCCGGCAGCCCGTCTAGTTTGCTCTTGGGGTAGGCGTCGACGTCGGCGAGGTTGAACCCGTCGGCCCCTGGCGTGTACTCCCCGGACTGGTTGAAGTTGTCGTTCGGCGCGTAATGCAGGCTCGTGACCGGCCACGGGGCGGCATCGACCGGGAGCGCGGGAGTGGTGGCGGGCGTGCTTGGCGGGTCGGCGGGCGGAGTGTAGGTGAGGCCGGAGGCGCAGCTCGCGAGCGCGAGCACAACCACGATCCCAGCGAGCACCGGCCGGACCGGATGTTTCATTTTAATCATCCGTGTTGTCTTGTTAAGGGGGCCAGCCTGGTCAGCGCGTTCCGGTCCGTCTCGGCACGCTCCATTCAGTTCTCCTGCCGGTCAGGCCTGGTGGAATACCGCGGCCACGGCATACCAGTCGGTAGCGGACGAGAAGGTTGCGGTGGCGTCCTGGGCTCCGGCAGCACTCGCCAGGATATCCTCGATGTCAATCGATCCCGAGCCGGTCTGGCTGCGCATCGTGAACGCCTTGCCCTGCGAGGACCCCGCGGTGGCGGAACCGGGCGACCCGCCGGTCATGATCCCCCCGATGACGAGCTCGCCCGCGCCCACCGCGGCGGTCGGGCCGGAGTCGACCGCGGTGCTGTTGCCCTTCGCGACCGCCGTCTGGTCCAGCGCGCCCGTGGTCGCCACGCCCGAGTAGGCGGCCGCGGAGCCCTGTAGGTAGGTGGCGCTGGGGGAGCTGATCGTGATCGTCAAGCCAGACGGGGCGGCCAGCGAATTCTGCACGTAGAACAGCGCGATGTCGCCGCTGCCGCTGCCGAACGTGGTGGCGGCGCTGCTGCGGGTCCATGCCCCGTTGATGTTGTCCGACACCGAGACCTGCCCGGTCGAGTTGTACTGGCCGAACCAGCCGACGAGCAGGTCACCCGCGGCGACCGGGGCGCTGAACGTGATCGTGGTGCTCGTCACCTGGGTGCCGGTGCCGGCCACGCCGCTCTCCACGAACTGCGCGCTGGGCGGCGGCGCCGCCGGAGTCGTCACCTGGAGGGCCGAGGACTGCGCGGAGTGGTTGCCCGCGGTGTCGAAGGCATCAACCGTGTAGGAGTACGTCGTGGACGGCTGCACGGTCGAGTCGGTGAACGTGGTCGTGCTGGCGTTCGCGGTGCCGATCGACGTGCCGTTGCGGTAGACCGTGTACCCCGCCAGGGTGCCGGTGCTGTCCGTTGAGGCGGTCCAGCTCAGGCCAACCGAGCTGGCCGTGTCGGAGGGGTCGGTGAGGCCGGTGGGCACGGTGGGCGGCGAGGTGTTGCCTGCCCCGAAGGTGTGGAACGTGGCCGCGACCGCGTACCAGTCGGTGGCCGTGCTGAACGTGGCCCGCGCGTCCTGGGCCCCGGCGGCGCTGGACAGGATGTCTTCCAGGTTGGCCGACTGGCCGCTGGTCTGCGTCAGCATGGTGAAGTTCTGGCCCTGCGAGGACCCGGCGGTCACGGTCCCCGGCGAGCCGCCGGTCAGGATGCCGCCGACGACGAGCTCGCCCGCGCCGACCGAGCCAGTCGGCCCCGCGTCGACCGTGGCGCTGTTGCCCTTCGCCGCCGCGACCTGGTCGAGGGCGCCGGCCGTGGCCACGCCGCTGTACTCGCCGGCCGCGCTTTCCAGGTAGGTCGCGCTCGACGCCGAGATGGTGATGGTCAGGCCGTTCGGAGCCGGGGTGGTGTTCTGGAAGTAGTACAGCGCGATGTCGCCGCCGCCGCCGAACGTCGTCGATGCGGTGGTGCGGGTCCACGCGCCGTTGACGCTGTCGGAGACCTGCACCTGCCCGGGCGAGCCGTACTCGCCGAACCAGCCGACGAGCAGGTCACCCGCGTGCACGGGCGCGGACAGGGTAATCGTGGCGCTGGTCACCGGCGAGGCGGTCGACACCGAGCCGCCCTGCACGGCCGTCGTGGCCCCGGGGGCGGGCGTGGTCGCCTGCACCGCCGAGGACTGCGCCGAGTGATTGCTGCCGCTGAAGGCGTCGACCGTGTAGCTGTACGTCGTGGACGGGGACGCCGTAAGGTCCGTGTACGTGGTGGCGCTGGGGCCGCCGGTGGTGCCGATTGACTTGCCGTTGCGGTAGACCGTGTAGCCGGTGGGGCTGCCGGTAGACGCGTTCCACGACAGTGACACCGAGCTCGCCGTCGTCCCGGTGACCTTCAGGCCGGTCGGCACCGACGGCGTCCCCGAGCCGCTTTGCACCAGTTCATAGGCGCCGATGTCGCAGCCGGCGCCCTGCGGCCTGGTGGTGCCGCGCTGGTCGGTGGTGCCGGTGCAGCCGGACGTGCTCGCGGGGATGGCGTCGACGGCCGGGCTGCCAGCGGGCAGTGCCATCGTCTGGGTCGAGCCGCCGTTGGTCGCCAGCGGGCCAAGGTTCGGGTTCGTGCTGCTCAGCGAGTGGTTGGCGGTGGCGAAGCCGCATGTCGTGCCGGTGTCGAGGTTGTAGCCGGCGTCGGTGACCGGTTGCCCGCCGCCGCAGTTGGGGCCGCCGCCCTGGCCGTTGGCCACGATGGTCATGCTGACCTTGAACGTGAAGCCGGTGTAGTTCAGGACGTTCGCGCCGTACGGGGAGCTGTTGCCCGAGAAGGTCGTCTGGGTCGCCGTGATGCTGCCGAAGTTGTCGATCGCACCGCCGCCGTTGGTCCCGCCCGTGTTGCCGGTGAACGTGCTGTTGCTGATGTTGAGCGTGGCGTCGTTGTCGATCGCGCCGCCGCCGGGCCCGGTATCGCCGCTGAACGTGCTCCTGGTCACCGTCATCGTGCCGGCCGCGTTGAGCAGGGCCCCGCCGCCGTAGATGGTCGCCGTGTTACCGGTGAAGGTGTCGTTGGTGATCGTCGCGGTCTTCTGGTTGAAGACCCCGCCGCCCTCCTGCCCCGTGTTGCCGGTGAACGTGCTGGTCGACAGGTTCAGCGTGCCGCTGTTGTTGATGGCGCCGCCCGAGGTGCCGGACGTGGCCGGCGCGGAGTTGCCGGTGAACGTGCTGCCGGTGATAGTCAGCGTGCCGTGGCTCATGATGCCGCCGCCGCCCTGCTGGCCGTTGTTGGCCAGGCCGTTCTTGATCGTCACCGAGTTAAGGGTGAGGCTGCCGGTGGAGGCCACGTCGAAGATGCGGAACACCGGCGTGCCCGATGCGGTCGACCGGGCGATGGTGGCCCCGCTGCCCTGGATCGTCACCCTCCCCTTGATGACCGGCAGGCCGACCCCGCCGCCGTCGGTGGTGTTGTTGATGGCCGTCAGCGTGTAAGTGCAGCCGCTGGTGAGGGTGACGGTACCGTTCGTCGAGTTGGCGGTGGTGATCGCCGAGATAAGTGCCGCCGTGGTGCACGATGTAGCGGCGAGCGCCGACGCCGATACCGCCACGCTGCCTGCTGCGACAGCACTGAGCACCCCGGTAGCGACGGCCAAGCGCCGCAGCCACGGCCGCATCCCAGTCCGAGCCACGTCCCTCACCGATCCCCCAACGCCGTCGTTCTGACTTGTGAACGAACGACGATCTTTCTGGCTGGCGCTCATTAGGACGCCGGCGCGCAGAATCCCGATCCACAAGCGGAATTTGAACCATTTATGCCCGGTCGCCCGGTGATCTCCAACCTGCAACTGACGTAGCCGCATCTACGCTAAATGCCGGAGGAAGTGCGGGCGCGGCCATCGGGTGACCGCCCTGAGCACGACGGACCGCCCGGCGGCCCTGGTCACCGGGCCGCCTCGAGCAGCGGGGCCACGTCGGTCGCGGTACCGGCGGACCGCAGTGGCGGCGCGCCGATGACCGCGTCGATTAGCCGGGTCAGGGCGTACTGGTTGGCAGGCTCGGAGATCTTGACACCGGAAACCCCGGGTGCCATGAGCACGAACGGCACCTGCTCCGTGGTCTCGCCCTCGTCGAAGGCCACGACGATGGCCATCCGCCCTGATCGCCAGTCAGGACCGGACATGAGGACGGGAATCCAGTCCCGCAGCCACGCGTCGGCTTGCGCGAGTGTCCCGTCGTGCCCGTCGTGCATGAGGTTGGGCGTGACCAGGCCGACGTCGGGCAGATCGCCAGCGCTTACGTCGCCAGCGAGCGCGCCCCCGGCCGGGGTACCGGCAGGCACGTCACCGGCATGGCAGCTTGCGGCCTCGGCCGGGAAGTACGCCCACGGGTTGTGGTTCACGTCGTAGTCGCCCTCGAAGCCGGCATCGCACGGCTGCGGCATCGATTCCTCGTAAGCCTTCGCCGACTTGCCGCGCGCGAGCGCCTGCCCGAAAACCGACGGCCCGGGGTAGCTGCAGCCGGGCGCGGGCGGACAATCCTGGGGGTCGTTGAAGGCCGACCCGGCAAAGATGGCCAGGTAGTTGGGCAGGCTCGGATGCGCCACATCACTCCACTGGGTCGCATACGAAAACCGCTGCGCCAGGCTCCACAGGTACGGCATGCCGCCGGGAAAGACCTGCTGGATGCTGTGGTTCTCTTCCATGACCACCAGGATCTTGCGCACCTGACCGAGAGCACCGGACGGGCTGACGGCTGACTGGCTGACAGCTGACGGCATGGCGGCTGAACTGCCCGCTGGCTTGGACGCGGTCGCGGTCGCCGCTGGAGCGGACGTACCGCTCGCCGGCGAGGCGGAGCAGCCAGTCATCAGGGCCCCGCCGGCCAGGGCCGCGACCGCCATGACAGCGGAAAGGCGAGAAGGCCCGGTCGGCCAGGCGCGGCCAGACAATCTGCGCACCTGGCTCATACCGCAGAAGTCTGGCAGCCGCCGCCGCTGGGCGCCTCCGGCAATGGACGTAGAAGGAATGGCGCACATGTGCGAGGAAACGTGGACGGTTCACTCATAACGTGAAGGCTTCACGCAAGCAAACAAGGGGTGAACTGTGGAAGCCAGCGAGACGGGCAGGCGGATTTTCTGGCGGCACCGGTGGCTGCTGCTGGTCTTGGTGATCTTGCCCGCCATCGGGGTCGTGGTGCTGAGAGAAGGCCAGCCGGTGACCTACGCGGCTACCGCAGTCGTCCAGGGCCAGGACACGGTACCTGACACGTCGACCCAGGTATCGGCCATCCAGGCCCGGGTGGCCTCGGTGGCGAGCGACCCGGTCACGGTCCAGGCGGCGCTCACCCAGGCCAAAGTCAACCGAGACGCATCTCAGGTGGCCGCGCACGACGTCTCGGTGACCCCGATGAGCACTTCCGCCATCATGTCCATCACCGTCACCGACAAGGATCCCCAGGCGGCCCTGGCCATCTCCACCAGCCTGGCCACGGCCGTGGTCAACCAGCTGAATCAGCTGGGCGTCAAGGGCAACCCCGAGCTTGCTCAGCTCAGCCAGATCCACGCGGGGCTGGTGTCCAGGACTAGCCAGCTGCAAAGCGAGCTCAGCGCGTCCGGGACTGGCAACGCGGCCGCGAGCCCGCAGGTACAGAGCCTGCTGTCGCAGCTGGCCGCGGCCGAGCAGGAACTGGCCAACAACAACTCCCAGCAGCAGCAGGTGCTTGCCACCCTCACCACCGAGACGGGCGCGTCAGTGGTCAGCCTGCCGGTGGACGCGGTCGCGGCGTCACGGCACGCCGCCGTCTACGGGGCGCTCGCCGGGCTGCTGGGTCTGATCGTCGGCCTGCTGTTCGCCGCGCTTCGCGAAGTACTGCGTCCGACTGTGGCCCAGCCGGACGCCGGTGCCAGGGAACTAGGCGCGGTGCTGTTCGGCACCGCGGAAGAACGCGGCGGCAAGATCGTGGCGCTGGGCCGGGACCTGCCCGAACGCCTCAACTTGGCCGCCCACCGGGCCGGCGCCCGCACGGTGGTGCTCACCGGGCCGGGGGCGCCCGCCCGGCTGACGTCGCTGGCCGCCCGGTTGCGCGCAACGCAGTCGGCCGACGGGCTGTCGCTGGGCACGACCCGCAGCGAGAGCGACAACGGCACCGACGCGAGCCCCAACGGCGAGGCCAAGCGGCCGTCGCGTGTTGGCAGCGAGCACCGCGCGGTCGGCCTGGCCACCACCGACTGGCCGGCGAGCGCCACGGCCGCCCAGTCCTCTGAGCAGCAGCGCACGGTCGTCACCTTGAACGACATCCGGCTCGGCGCGCCGCCGCCAGACGTCGCCCTCGTGGTCGTCTTGCCCCGGTTCGCATCGCACACCGCACTGGATCAAGCCGCGGACCTAGGCGTCACCGCGGACTGGCCCATCCTCGGCGTCATCGGGATCCGGCGCCGGGGCTGGCTGGCGGCCCTCCTCGACCGGGACCCGGCGCGGGGTCGGGACAACTGGGTTGTCGGAAAGGTGACCCGCGGAGGATCACCCAACGGAATTCGATAGAGGGGGACGAATGACTGATGTAAGGTTCGTCGGCCGAAGCTGGCCTGGCGCCTTGCGGTCGCGTGACCGCAGCGGGAAGGGAGGCCCGGGGCTGGCGACGCTGATCGTCGGCGCCGGATCCGCCGCCCGTACGCTCGTCCGCGACCTGCGGAACTGCCCTGACTACGGGCTGCGCCCCGTCGGCCTGCTCGACGACGACCCTGGCATCCTGTCCGCGTTCGGGATGCCGGTACTTGGCCCGCTCGCGGACCTGCGCCGCGTCGTCCACGACCACGGCATCCAGGCGATCATCATCGCGATACCCTCGCTGCCGCCCGCGGAACTCAGCCTTCTCACCCGCGCCGCCACCGACACCGGCGCGCACGTGCGCTACCTGCCCTCCTTCATTTCCGCCATGGAACGCGCGGCGCGGGCGGCGGACATGCGGACGGTGAACTACAGCGACCTGCTCGGCCGGGCCGAGCGCCGGATCCTCGAGCCGTCGGTGCAGGAGATGCTGGCCGGCGCCCGGGTCCTGGTAACCGGGGCCGGGGGGTCGATCGGCCAGGAGCTGTGCCGCCAGATCAGGAGCCATGACCCGGCGTCCCTGCACATGCTCGACCATGACGAGTCGAACATGCACACGCTGCAGCTTGAACTGAACGGCCGGGCGCTGCTCGACAGCGCCGAGATCATCATCGCCGACATCCGGGACGAGACCCGGATCCGGCAGGTGTTCCGTTCGGTCCGGCCCGATGTCGTCTTCCACGCCGCCGCGCACAAGCACCTGCCGCTGCTTGAGCAGCATCCCGGCGAGGGCGTGAAAACCAACGTGCTCGGCACGCAGAACGTGGTGCGCGCGGCGGCCGAGTGCGGGGCGGAACGGTTCCTGCTGATCTCCACGGACAAGGCCGCCGAGCCCCAGTCGATCCTTGGCGCGACCAAGCGGCTGGCCGAGATGATCGTGCAGTCGAACGCGAACGCCAAGATGCACGTCTGCTCGGTGCGGTTCGGCAATGTACTCGGCAGCCGCGGTTCGCTGCTCGCCGTCGTGCGCGACCAGATCGAACGGGGCGAGCCGGTGACGGTGACCGATCCCGAGGTGACCCGGTTCTTCATGACGGTCGAGGAAGCGGTGGGACTGGTCCTGTCGGCCACGCCCATGGGCGAATTCGGCGAGACGTTCGTGCTCGACATGGGTGAGCCGGTGCGGATCGTGGACCTGGTCCGCCGGTACGCCGAGCAGCTGCGGGTGCCGGACGTGGAGATCAGCTTCACCGGCCTGCGGCCGGGAGAGAAGCTGCACGAAACCCTGTTCAGCGAGATCGAGGAGCGACTGCCCACCGTCAACCCGGCCATCTCGGCCACCCGGCCGGGGCGCCTGCCCGACAGCTTCGCCAGCTCCCTTGACCTGCTCTATGCCAGCGCCGCGAACGGAGACGACGACAAGGTCCGGGCCCGGCTTGGCGACCTGGTGCCGGAGTACCACCCGGCGCAGGAGCAGGCGGCAGCCTCCGCGATGGCACTGGCGAGTCCCTACGCGGACGAATTCTGATGCGAGGCTTGCTACACACCGCGGGCGAGCGGGTGGAACTGACGTGCGCGGTTCCCTGGATCGCCGACGTCATCACCGAGGGCGCGGCCGGGCAGCTGGCCCCGCCCGACGGCACGGCACCGGACGTCCGGGTAACCGTCGAGCGAGACCCGGCGGCCTTCGATGTCGCCGGCTGGCGAGTGCTCACCCGGGAAGCCTGGTGCCGCGAGGGCCAGGTGATCATCGGCAACGTCTGTTCGTCGGGCCTGGACCTGCGGGTAACCGTGGGTGAACCAACCGTTGAGGTGACCGCCCGGTGGCGGCCGTCCGGCAAGGAACGGGCACTGGCGGCGGTGGCGCGTTCCCGGGCCCGGCTGCTGCTGCGGGCGGTCCTGCTGCAGTACCCGGCGCTGTGGCGGAGCCAGCAACGCGGCCGCGCCCCGCTGCACGCCTCCGTCTGCCGCCTGGCCGGTTCCGACGGCCGGGCGGTGATGCTGGCCGGGCCGGGCGGTGTCGGCAAGTCCACCCTGGTCCACGGCGAACTGCTCAACGGGGCCGTTCCCATTTGCGACAACGTCTGCGTGAGCGACGGACAGGACGCGTGGGGCCTGGTCGAGCCGTTGCGGCTGCCGGCCGAGGTAGGCGCCGGCAAGGGACGGCGCATGCCATACGGCCGGCGGGAGGCGGCCTGGCTGCGCCGCACGGACCAGATGGCACCCGACCTGCTCGTGGCGCTGGTTCGCGGCGGCCAGCCCGGGGTCACCCCCGGCGACCCGGCGCTGGCCGCCCCGCCGCGGATGGCCGGCACCGACATGGCCGGGGAACTGCGGCGCTACAGGGCGTTAGCCGCGACGCTGGCGCTCGGCACCGGCCTGGGCAGCAGCCATCCTCCCGTTGAGCGCATCGCGCAAGAGCTCAGCACCAGGCTGCCGTGCCTCTTGGTGACCCTTGGGGACCGCCCGGGCGCACCCTTGCGCGAACTGCTGGAAACCATCACTGCCGAGGAGTTGACATCGTGAGCCGTCTGCGGGTAGCGCAGGTCGTCACCAGGTTCATGGCCGGCGCCGGCGGGGTCGCGCTGCGCGGTGCCCTGGCGCTTGATCCCGAGCGATACGAGATCGCCTTTGTCACCGGCGAAGCCGATGACGACCTGGCCGGGAAGGCACGCGCGGCCGGCCACGAGGTCGTGGTGATGCCGCACCTGCGCAGCGAGATCGCTCCCCTCGACGACCGCCGGGCCCTCGCCGACCTGCGGGCCTGCCTCAAAGGCTTCGATGTCGTGCACACGCACAGCTCCAAGGCCGGCGTGATCGGCCGCCAGGCCGCGCACCGGCTGGAGATCGGCCGCATCGTGCACACCTTCCACGGCTTCCCGTTCCACCAGTTCCAGTCCTGGCCGCGCCGGACGGCCTACATCCAGATCGAACGGTCGGTCGGCCGGTACACCGACGTCTTCCTCGCCGTCGGTCCGGCCGTGGCCGCCGAGGCCGTTACCCGCAAGATCGCGCCGCCGGAACGGGTCCGCACCATCGGGGTTGGCCTGGCCAAGACGCTGAACGCACCCGGTCCGCTGGACCGCGCCGAGGCCCGCCGGCTGCTCGGCGTGCCTCCGGGCATGCAGGTGGTCGGCACGGTCGGGCGGCTTGCCTTCCAGAAGGCGCCGGAAGACTTCATCCGCGCACTAGCCGGGCTGCACCGCAGCGACGTGTTCGGCGTGTGGATCGGCGACGGCCCGCTGCGGGCGAAGTCCGAGCGGCTGGCGGGGAAGCTCGGCCTGTCCGGCCGGATGCTGTTCACCGGCAACCGCAACGACGTGGAGGCACTGCTGCCCGGGCTGGACGTCTTCGCGATGGCCAGCCGGTACGAGGGGCTGCCGTGCTCCATCGTCGAGGCGATGAGCGCCGGGCTGCCGGTCGTCGCGACCGCGGTCAACGCGGTGCCCGACGTGGTCATCGCCGGGGAGACCGGCCTGCTGGCACCGGCCGGAATGCCGGACCTGCTCGGCCGGGCCATCGGCCACCTGCTCGACAACCCGGCCTACGCCGCGCGCCGGGGCGCGGCGGGCCGGAACCAGCTCAGTGAGGCGCTGTCGGCCGACGCGCTGGGCACCGTGCTCGGCGAGGCCTACCGGGGGCAGGATGCGGACGTCCCGCCCGCACGATCCGAACTGGCGGTGTCATGAGCGGGGAGTCCGTACCCTTCTGCCGCACCGAGATCGTCCCCGCGGCGCAGCAGGCAGCGGTCCGGGTGCTCGCCAGCGGCTGGGTCACGATGGGCGCCGAGTCCATAGCGTTCGAGCAGGAACTCGGCGCGTGGGTTGGCGCGCAGCACACGGTCTCGGTCAGCTCCTGCACCGCGGCCATCCAGATGGCGCTCGCCAGCCTGGACCTGCCGCCTGGTGCGCCGGTGCTCACGCCGACGCTTACCTTCTGCGGTGCCGTCCAGGCGATCGTCCACGCCGGCCTGCGGCCGGTCCTGGTGGACGCGGACGAGGAGACGCTCACCGTGTCCGCGGAAGGCGTGGCGAAGGCGGCCAGGGACGGCGCGGCCGCCATGGTCATCCAGCACATGGGCGGCTATCCCGTCGACGGGGAGGAGCTCGCGGCGGCGGCCGGCCTATCGCCGGACTACGTGGTGGAAGACGCCGCGCACGGCCTCGGCGCCACTGTCGGCGGCCGGCCGGTGGGAAGCCTCTCCCGCGCCGCGTGCTTCAGCTTCTACGCAACCAAGAACCTCCCGATCGGCGAGGGCGGCGCGATCACTACGACCGACGGCGACCTGGCCGAGCGGTGGCGGCGGATGCGGCTGCACGGGATGAGCCGGGACGCCTGGCGGCGCTACGACCGGGCGGGCAGCTGGCGGTACACGGTCGAAGACGCCGGGATGAAGGCGAACTTCACCGACCTGCAGGCAGCCATCGGCCGGGAGCAACTGCACCATCTCACGGCCTGGCAGCAGCGGCGGGCGGACATCGCGGCACGTTACGACGCGCAGCTGAGCGGCGTCCGCGGCCTCGCGTGTCCGCCGCGTCCCGCGGCCGACACGCACGCCTGGCACCTGTACCTCGCCCGGATCGATCACCGGGCCTTCGGCATGGACCGGGACACGGTGTCCACCCGCCTGGCCGACGCCGGCATCGGCACCTCCGTGCACTTCATACCTGTTCACCACCTCCCGTACTTCCGCGACCTGCTTGGCCTGGAAGCGTGCGGCGAGCTGACCGCCGCGGACCGGATCTTCCCGCAGCTGCTGTCTCTGCCCATGTACCCGGGGCTAACCGATTCCGACGTAGACCGGGTGTGCGAGACGCTCGCCGGCCTCGCCGCCTGAAGGGGAACGAAATGCCGCTTGAAGAGAATGAAATGGACATTGCCGTCCTCAGCGGGTCGCGGCTGCACGGGGACCGTCAGTTCACCGTGTTCGACAGTGAAGCCTCCCCCGCCGACCTAGGCCTGCTCGATTCCCTGAGCCAGGGCACGGAAGGCGTGGGCCTCGCGGCGCCGCCGGTGGTACTGCCCGACTTCTGCCACAAGGCCAAGTTGGAGGTGCCGTCGAGCATCGCGGTCGCGACCACCGGCGAGATCCGGCCGGCGCTCGCCGACGCCGGGCTCAACTGCGGCATGGCGCTGATGACCCTGGACATCGAGCGGCCGTCGGCCAAGGCGGTGACCGACTTCTACCGGCAGGTCATCGAGCGCTTTCCGAGCCCGCCGAACTGGCGCAGGGAGCTGACCGCCAAGGAGGTGCTGCGCGCTGCCGTCGAGGGCGCGGATTTCGCCGCCGAGCGGTACGGTCTCACGGAAAACGACCTGGACCACATTGAAGAGCGCGGCCGGCTCGACATCGAGGCCTACGGTGGCGCCCGGCGCGCCGCCAAGGAGCTGCCATGGCTGGTCGTGCAGTTGAGCCGCCTGCGCTTCGGCGGCATCGGGCCGAGCACCCATTTCCTTGAGCTGCAGGAGGTCGAGGAGATCCTCGATCCCGCCGCGGCGGAGGAACTGGGCATCCGGACCGGACAGGTGACCGTCCAGTTCCACAACGGCGGCGGCGTGCTGACCAGCCAGCTCGGCGAGCTGTATGCCCGGCGCAAGAGCGCCTCGCGCATGCTCCGCACGGAGATGGCGCTGCAGAAGCCGCTCACCCACATGCTGACACCGCGCTCCGGGCTGAGGCAGCGGCTGGCGGCCTACTTCACCGAGGGAACCCCGGCGGTGCCCGTCGACGGAGACGACGGACGGCGGGTCCTGCTGGCCACCAGGCTGTCGATGAACTACGGCTTCGCCTACCGGATGGCCACGTACGACGCGCTGTGCCGTATGGCCCGCTCGGCGTTCGGGGCAAGCGCGAGCCTGGTGGTCGACTCGCCGCACAACTCGATCTACGAGGAGGAGGTGGGCGGGACGCAGGCGTTCGTGCACCGCCAGAACTCCTGCCGCGCGTACCCGGCGGCGCAGATGAAGGACCACCCCGTCTACGCCAACACCGGGCAGCCGCTGCTGCTGCCGGGCACCAACCGCACCTCCTCGTACCTGTGCGTGCCGGCGGATTCGGCGCACCGCAGCCTTTACTCCTCCTGCCACGGCTCCGGCAGCGTCATCAAGGCCTTCGAGGAGTCCGGCCGCTCCGGCCCGGACCCGCTCGGCCGCGCGACGGCTCGCTACCGCTACGACGGCGCCGCCCCCGCCGAGGTACCGCACCTCGATGACCACGGCGTCAACGAGGCGCTCGGCATCCTGACCGGATACGACCTGGTACGGCCGGTCGCCAGGATGCGGCCGTTCGCGGTGCTGTCGTGACGGTCAACGCCCCGGCCTGGGCCGCCCTGCTGCCCGCCGGGACGGTCTGGCTGTCCCGGCCGCCGCGCCGGGCCCGCGCGGCCGCCCGCGTGGCCCCCCCCCCCGCGCCCAGGGGGCGGGGGCGGCGGCCCGGGCGCGGCATCAAGGCGTACGTCGCGGTCCCGTCCCGGCAGCAGCCGCTGATCGTAGCCAGCTGGGACCCGGCCGTGCTGCGCTATCTCGCCGACAGCGTGCTGTCCGTACCGCCGGGCTCCGGGCCGGTGCTCAGCGCGGTGGTAACGGCCGGGCTGCGCATGCTCAGGTTCCGCGGACCGTGGCGGCTCGCGGTCGCGCTCCGGGCGGGCGGTGCGGTGCTGGTCGGGAGGAGCGAATGACGATGGCGCCGCCGCGCACGCTGGCCGCCTTCATCGACCAGGCGGGCGGCCGGACCGCCTGCCTGGCGATGTCGCGGGACCCGAACGCCAAGGTGACCATCCTGATCTTTCCGCCCGGGGAGGCACGGCCCGCCTACGTGGCCAAGGTGCCGACCACCGACATCGCCGCGCTGAGCGTCGAACGCGAGACGGAACGGCTGACCGAGGTCAGCGACCGGGTCCCGGGACCGGTGAACGCGACGATCCCCAAGCTCGTCGCCACCGTCGACCACCTCGGGCGGCCCGCACTGGTCATGACCGCGCTGCCTGGTCAGTCGATGCTCGCCGCCTACCACTCCTGGCGGCATACGGCCCGCCGCGCGGCGGTGGCCGCGGATTTCGCCGCCGCCGGCGGCTGGCTGGCCGCACTGCACGGCGCCGTCGGCGAGACCGGGCAAGTCAGCGTGGCGCAGATGCTGGACGGAGTCGCGGACGTGCTCGGCCGCCGCTTCGATGGCCAGCCAGGGATCGATGCGGACCTGGCCGCCCTCGCCGCCCTGCGCGAGCGGCTTGATGGCCAGCGGACGCCGCAGTCCGTGGTGCACGGCGACTTCTGGGTGGGCAACCTCCTCGTGGAAGAGGGACGGGTGCTCGGTGTCATCGACTGGGAGCATGCCTCCCCGGTCGGCTCACCAGTCCGTGACCTGGCCAGGTTCGCGACATCGTATTCCCTCTACCTCGATCGGCACACGCGGCCGGGACACCGGGTGGCCGGCCACCCCGGACTGCGCGCCGGCCGGTGGGGAGCCGGCGTGGAGTACGCGATCGACGGGAGCGGCTGGTACCCCGACCTGGTGCGCTCGTTCGTCATGAACGGGCTGCAGCGGCTCGGTGCGTCCCCGGCCTGCTGGCGGGACGTGCTGCTCGCCGACCTGGCGACCACCGCCGCCATCGCTGACCACGACGAGTTCGCCCGCAAGCACCTGCTGCTGTTCCGCCGCCTGACAGGAGCCCCGGCATGACGATGACGCTGACAAGTCCGGTGGCCGCTCCGTCAAAGGAAATCCCGGCCAAGCCGACCCGTGGCAGCGCTCAGCGCACCGCAGTGATCACGCTGGTCCTTGCCGTCATCTTCCAGCCGATGCTGCACCCAACCGGTCCCGCGAACAGCTCGCCGGTGGACCTGCTCCTGGTCGCGTCAATCGTCACGGCCCTGATCTGGCTGGCCGCCACGCACCGCAAGCTGCGCGCCCCCTACGTGATCCCGGTCCTGCTGTTCATCGGGGTTGGCGCGGCGTCCGGCCTGGTCTCGCCGCTGCCAACGACGGCGCTTAGCTCGCTCATGATCGACATCCTGCTGTTCGCGTGGTGTACCACAGTCGTCAACGTGGTGAGCGCGCCACGGGCCATGCGCTACGCGCTGACGGCCTGGAGCTGGTCCGGCATCTTCTGGGCGGCGCTGTGCGTGGCCGCCTGGGCCGGGCACATCACACCGCTTGAGGGGCTCAACGCGGCTGATGGCAACCGGCTGTCGTTCACCCTCGGCGACCCGAACTACGCCTCGTGGTACTGGGATTCCACGATCTTCGTGGTCTTTGCCGCCCGCGTTCCCCGCAGGCGGTGGATGCGGTTCTGCGGCTACGCCATCCTGCTGGGGGCGCTGACCCTGACGGAGTCCAACGGCGGTGCGCTGGCGCTCGGCATCGGCGTCGTCTTCCTGCTGATGGTCAAGTACTACCGGCGGCACGGCTGGGCCGGGGCGATCGCGACCCTGCTGATCGCCGCAATGGCCGGGGGGGGCTTCTTCACCCTCGTCCCGCTGAACTCGATCAGGCAGTGGGCGGCCACCAGCGGCCAGCCGCTGCTGGTGAACTCGATCGGCCGCAGCGCGCAGAGCGCCGGCGAGCGGAGCCAGCTCGAGGGGGAGAGCATGGCGCTGTACCAGCAGAGCGACGGCGTTCTCGGACTGGGCCCGATGAGCACCAAGCAACTGCTGGCGAACGAGTACGCCCCCTACTCCAACGAGGCGCACAACGACTGGCTGGCGGCATTGAGCGAACGCGGCGTGATCGGCGTGTTCGCGCTGCTGCTGCTGGCCGGCTGCGTCGCCTCCCGGGCCGGGCCGGTGCTCCGGCGGCCGCTGTCGGCCCCGATGGCCACCGCCGTGGCCGCCCCGGCCGGCATCGTCGCCGCCATCCTGGCCATCGGAGTCAACTCGTACTTCGAAGAGGTACTGCACTTCCGCTCGCTGTGGCTGCTGCTCGGAATCGCCGCCGTGCTTGGCCGGGACGCGTGGCAGCAGCAATCATCGGTCCGCCAGCGCCGCTTCGCCCGGCTGCGCCCGGCGGCCATGCGCGACCTGACCACCCTGACCACCATGACGCCCGACCGCAAGCCCGCGCGGACAGTTCGTCGTCCCGCCGGGCCGTATGTCCGGCCGCTCACCCCGGTTCTCCAGGAGGAAAAGAGCACTGCCTCGCGGGTCATGGGGCGGCAGGTAATCACGAACCTCGGGGCGCAGGGCGGCGCGCTGGCGTGCGTTTCCGTCGCCAGCCTGCTGGTGGCCCGGGTAGGCGGTCCGACCATCCTCGGCTACTACGCGCTGCTGCGCGTGCTGCCATGGCTGTTCGGGGTACTCCTTTCCTGCGGCCTGCCAACCTCGTCGGCCTACTTCATGGCCGGCGAGTACGGCAAGGACCGGCAGTCGCGGCCCACCATCGTCCTGCTCGCCGTGATCGGCGCAGCGGTCGGCGCGGTGGCCTGGCTGGCCTGCGCCGTCACGTTCCAGCACGTGTTCTTCAAGCAGATGTCAATCACGCTCATCGTGGCCATGACCATCTCGGTCGTCACGTCGCTGTGGAACGTGACCGCGAAGGCCTGCTGCCAGGGCAGCGGGGACATCGCCGGGGCGAACCTGCTGATCGTGGCGGAGGAGTTCTGGTTCGTACCGACCTATATCGGCGTGCGGCTCGTGACCGGGCAGGGCAGCTCGCAGCTCATGGTGGCCTCGCTGATCGTCTCCGGCGCCCTGTACACCGCCACCGCCGTGGTCCGGCTGACCAGCCGCGGGTTCTTCCGTAACTGGGGGCTGCCGTCACCGCGCCTGGCTAAGCGAATCCTCACCTTCGGGGCCCGCGGGCAGCTCGGGAACATGCTGTGGCTGATGAACCTGCGGTTTGACTTCGTGCTCCTCGGCGCGCTGGCCGGGCCCGCGGTCCTCGGGGTCTACGCGGTCGCCTCGAAGTTCGCCGAGCTCATGCGGCTGGTCCCCACGGCCGTCAATTACGTGCTCTACCCGAGGTTCGCGCGGCTCGGGAAGGCGGAGGCGACCGCCGAGGCCCGCCGGCTGCTGCCACGGTCCACCGCGCTGACCCTGGTGATGACGCCCTTTCTGGCCGTGGCCACCATCATCGTGCTGCCGATCCTCTACGGGAAGGCGTACCGCGGGGCCATCACGCCAGCCGAGATCATCATCATCGGCCTGTCGGTCGAGGGGGCGGCCGCGGTCGCGTCCGCGTACCTGGTCGGCATCGGCCGGCCCGGCCTCAACTCCATCGGGATGGGCATTGGCACGGTCATCACCGTGACCCTTGACCTCATCCTCATTCCCCGGCTGGGCGCGACGGGCGGCGCCATCACCTCCGCCACCGCGTACCTGGTCACCACCTTGGTGCTCATCGCGACCGCCCGCAGCCAGTTCCGCGCTGAGCCCCGGGCTGACGGCCCGCCGCAGTCCAGGCGGGAGATCCGCGCGGACTCCTGGGCCCGCCGGACGGTGGACGTGCTCGTGTCCGGCGTCGCGCTCGCGGTCAGCCTCCCCGTGATCCTCCTGCTGGCGGCCGCCGTGCGGCTCACCAGCCGGGGACCGGCTTTCTACCGGCAGATCCGGGTCGGCCGTTCCCACCAGCTGTTCACGATCTTCAAGCTTCGCTCGATGAAAACGGGGGCAGACCGGACCGGCGCGCTTGTGACCAGCCACGCGGACTCCCGGGTCACCAGGCTCGGCGCCGTACTGCGGGCCACCAAGCTGGACGAGCTACCTCAGCTCATCAACGTGATTAAGGGGGACATGACGCTCATCGGTCCCCGGCCAGAGGTACCGCGGTACATCCCGTGGTACACCAAGGACGAACTGGAGACCCTGAACGTTCGCCCGGGACTGAGTGGTGCAGGCCAGATTCTTTACCCGCAGATACACCAGGCACCTGCGGATCGCACCGAAGACCCCGAGCAGCGCTACGTGACCCATGAGCTGCACGCGAAGCTCGAGTCCGACCTGGACTACCTCAGGCGCCGCAGCCTCGGGTATGACCTTACGATCGTGCTCCGCACCGCTGCGCTCATGGTCGGGCTCGGCAAGAACCTTCCCGTGCCCGCACAGTCTCAGGGCCTGCCGACCATCGCGCCGGCACCTTCTCTGAGGCAGCCGACGTTCGTGCCGGCACCACCCCTGCGCAGCCGACCTGACGACATCACGCTGCCGCTTCCCGTGCTCAGGGACTAGTCGCCACGGATGCGGTCTCTCCAGCCGGCTGGCCGACGGCCAGGTAGCTTCGGGCTAACTTGGCCGCAGGCCTGACCGCAGGCCCACCGCGACCGCCTCGATGGCGCTGTGGCAGTTGAGCTTCACGATCACGTTGCGGATGTGAGTGCGGACGGTGTTGGGCGACTGGTTCAGCTTCTCGGCGATGCCGTTGCGATCCAGGCCGCTGACCATCAGGCCGAGCACCTGCTTTTCCCGCGCGGTCAGCTGCGCGATGAGCTGCGGGGTGCCGGCCGGGGCCTGGTGCTCGGCGACCAGCTTGCTGAGCAGCTCATGCGGCAGCCAGCTCCCGCCGAGCACCGCGGCCCGCACAGCGCCGATCACCTGCTCGACCGAGGCGTTCTTAGGTACGAAGCCAACCGCGCCCGCCCGGACCGCGTCCAGTGCCGCGGCGATGTCCGCGTAACCGGTCAGCACCACGATCGCGGGCGGGAACGGCAACGCCGTCATCTGCCTGGTGAGATCGAAACCGCTCATCTCGCCGAGGCGCACGTCCATGATCACCACGTCCGGCTGCCACGACAAGACGATGCCGACAGCCTGAGCCGGATTACTGACGGTTACCGGCTCGAAGTCGGGCTCGGCCCGGAAGACGGCCTCGAGGCCCTGGCAGAAGACGCGGTGATCATCGACGATGAGGAGTTTGCTGCGCATTATCCGCTGAGCGAGTCCGGCATGTGCTCCGCCTCGAGGCTGCCGCGCACTTCAACGATTCCTTCCCTTACCGCGTAGGCCACCGCCTCAAGCCGCGAGTGCACCCCGAGTTTGATCAGCACGGAGTCGACGTGGGTACGGAGCGTCGACAGCCGCACCCCCATCGACTTCGCCATGCTCGTCGTGCTTTCGCCGTATACAAGCCGGGCGAGCACCTCGCGCTCGCGCGGGGTCAGCAAGTGATCCAATGCGGGGTAGCGCGTGCTGCGCCTGGCCGGCCGGTGTGCGGTCTGAGCCGACAGTGACAGGACGACTCCGCTCGCGTTACGCCGGGTCAGCCGGGCCGCGGCCCCCGTTAGTACCCGCAGCACCTCAACGAAGTCGTCGGTCTTGAGCGCCGCCCCGTGGACGCCGACCGCCAGCGTCGCCGCGAAGCCGACGGAGTCAGCCGAATCCGCCAGCATGACGAACGCTGTCTTCGGCGAGTCAGCCAAGGCTTCTTGCAGCGCGCCTGACCGGCCGCTCGCGGCCAGGCCGACGTCGAGAATGCACGCGTCGGCCTGCTCGCGCAGGGTCAGTTCCGCGGCGGCGTCCAGGTCGGCCACACACCCGACGACCTCATGGCCTGACCTGCACAGTAGTGATTCGAGGGCGGCGGCGAATATGCGGTGCGCGTCGGCGATCACGACTCTCAATTGGAGATCCCCTCCTGGGCGGGCACCTGCACGGTTACCGCGAGCCCGCCAAGGTCGCTCACGCCGAGGCTGATGCTGCCGCCGTACTTCAGCACGAGAGCGCCGGTGATCTCAAGGCCGAGGCCGGCCCGGCCGGCGGCCCCTGGCCCGCCGAGGCCGTGCCCCGAGTCGGCGACGGTCAGCCGGGCCCGTCCATCGGACTCGCCGACTGCCACCACCACCCGGCCGTGGGGGGGGGGGGGCCGGCGGGGGGGGGGGGGGGGGGGGGGGGGGTTAGGGATAATGTGGGCGGGGGGGGCACGAAACGGGGGGGGGGGGGGCGCC
>VFSW01004241.1_pt1 | contig 21394 bp, 16 predicted proteins | sample 5358111 | NCBI WGS metagenome assembly VFSW01 (sample SAMN11554181, study PRJNA540505) | mine drainage metagenome | isolation source: sediment from site ElyBrook_90M | place: USA: Ely Copper Mine, Vershire, VT | collected 2017
TACCTGCCCGCGCTCGGCTTCGCCGGCCTCGCGGGCGAAGGCCTGCGGCGCGCCCGGGGCGCGGCCGCCGCGGGGCTTTCGGCGCTGGCCGTTCTCGCCGCGCTGACCTGGCGCCGGCAGGGGGACTTCCTCGACTCCGACCGCTTCTGGAGCGCGATGATCGAAGCCGACCCGAGCAACGCTCTGGCCCGGACCGACCTGGGGCTGCGCCGCCTCAAGCAGGGGCGCGGCGCCGAGGCCGAAGGCTTGTTCCGGGAGGCGCTCGCGATCGACCCCACGCTCGGCGGCGCGCACAACGACCTGGGAAACATCCTCGCCGACACGGGGCGCCCCGAGGAGGCGATCGTCCACTTTCAAGCGGCGCTCGCGCTCCGGCCCGAGCACGCGGTCACGCGCTACAACCTGGCCCTGGCCCTGATCCGCACCGGCCGCCGCGCCGAGGCCGCGCGCGCGCTGCGCGACGAGCTCGCGCTGATCCGCGCGCGGGCGGCCGCCCCCCTGCGCGACTCCTTCGAGCCGCCGCCCGACGAGGAGCGCACGCGCCGCCTGCTCGACTCGCTCGAGGCCCGCGGCGGCGTCCGCTGAGCCGCGATATTCGTTATAATCGGATTCCGATGAGACCGGTCCTGGGAGCGCTCCTCGTCCTCCTCGCCGCCGCGCCCGCGCGCGCCGACAACAACCCGAGCATCCTCACCTACGCCCTGTCCTCCGACGTCGACAGCCTCGATCCGGCCTGGGCCTACGACGCCACGTCGCTGTTCGTCATCCAGCAGATGTACGAGGGCCTCGTCGGCTTCGACGGGGGGTCCGTCGACCGCTTCACGCCGCTGGCCGCGTCGGTCGTGCCGTCGACCGCCAACGGCTTCCTGTCGCCGGACGGCCTCACCTACGCGTTCCCGCTGCGCGCGCACGTGAAGTTCCACGACGGCGCGACGATGACGCCCGCGGACGTGAAGTATTCGCTGCTGCGCTTCATGCTGTCCGACCGCAGCGGCGGCGCGTCGTCGCTGCTGCTCGAGCCGCTGACCGGGCGGCGCACCGTCCTCGGACCCGACGGCCGGCCGGACCAGGCCGTCTACGAGCTCGCCGACAAGGCCGTGTCCATCGAGGGCAACGCCGTCGTGCTGCGCCTGCAGAAGCCGTTCGCGCCGCTCCTCTCCGTGCTCGCCGGCTTCGCCCCGGTCGTCTCGAAGGCGTACGCCGCCGCGCACGGCGGCTGGGACGGCCGCCCGGAAACCTGGCCCGCCTTCTGCGGCCTCCCGCGCGAGAAGGCGGCGCTGTTCGCCGCCGAGGACGGCGCCGGGCCCTTCAAGCTCGCGAACTGGGACCGGGATCTCCGGCGCGTGACGCTCGAGCGCAACGACGCGTACTGGCGCAGCCCCGCGCGCCTGGCCGGCGCGGTCCTGGCGACGGTCGAGGAGCCGCGGGCGCGGCGCCTCATGCTGGAAAGCGGCGACGCCGACGTGGCCCAGGTGGACGCGCGCGCGCTGCCCTACTTCTCGGCCGTGCCGGGCGCGGTCGTGGACACCGGCCTGCCGCTGCTCGAGGTCCAGGACGTGATCTTCTTCAACGAGAAGATCGACCCGCGCGACAACCCTTGGATCGGCTCGGGCAAGCTCGACGGCCAGGGCATCCCGCCCGACTTCTTCGCGGACACCGAGGTGCGCAAGGCCTTCGCCTTCGCCTTCGACTACGACGGCTTCATCCGCGAGGGCTTCGCGGGCGCGGCCGAGCGGGCGCGGGGACCGATCCCGAAGGGGCTCGGATTCCTCGCGTCCAGCCACGCCACCGCGGACCAGCGCGGCCTGCCCTATTCGCTCGACGAATCGGCCCGGGCCTTCCGCGGCGCGCATGGGGGGGACATCTGGAACAACGGCTTCCTGCTCCCGGTGGCGTATCCCGAGGGCAACGCCGACCGCCGGATCGCCTGCCGCCTCCTCGGCGCGGGCCTGGCGCAGGTCAACGCGAAGTTCCGCGTGGACTGCCGCGCCATCCCCCAGACGAGGCTGCTCAGCGAGCTGCGCGCCCGCCGCCTCGGGGCCTTCGTCTACCGCTGGATCCTCGACTATCCCGACCCGCACAACGCCGTCGAGCCCTTCCTGCACTCGGCCGGCTACTTCGCCTCGGCCCTGTCCTACTCGAACCCGCGCGCGGACGCGATGATCGAGAAGGCCGCCGCCGAGACCGACCTGAACCAGCGCAAGATCGAGTACAGCGAGATCCAGGCGCTGGCGCTCTACGACGTCCCCGAGATCTTCACCGTCGAGACCACGGGAGAGATCGCGCGACGCGTCAAGATCCAGAACTGGACCTACAACCCGATCCAGCCCTACGGCAGCCTCTACGAGGTCACCAAACTCCCATGAACCGAAGCCTCGCCGCCGCCCTCTCGCTCCTCCTCGCGCTCGCGCCCGCCGCCCCGGCCGCGGCGGCGGTCAAGAACCCCGACACCTTCGTGTACGCGACGGTCGGGGACCCCGAGAGCTTCGACCCCGCCTGGGCGTACGATTCCGCCAGCCAGGCCGTGATCGCCAACGTCTACGAGGACCTGCTCGCCTTCCGGGGCTCCGGCACGAGGAACAAGGACCTCGTCCCGATGATCGCGTCGAAGGTCCCGACCCAGGCCAACGGCCTGATCTCGGCCGACGGCCGGACCTACCGCTTCCCGATCCGCAAGGGCGTCAGGTTCCACGACGGCGCGCTCCTGACGCCCGACGACGTGCGCTACTCGCTTCTGCGCTTCATGCTGTTCGACCGCGACGGCGGGCCGTCGTCGCTTCTCCTGGAGCCGGTCCTCGGCCTGACGTCGACCCGGCGCGACGGGAAGCTGCTCCCGGGGCTGTGGGACATGGCCGCCAAGGCCGTGACCGTCCAAGGCGGCGACGTGGTCGTGCGCCTCAACAAGCCGTTCGCGCCGTTCCTCACGATCGTCGCCGGCTTCGGCGGGATCACCGAGCGCAAATGGTGCGCGGCTCATGGTCAATGGGACGGCGAAGGCGCGACGGTCGGGAAGTTCAACAACCCGCGCCTCGAGGCCTCCCTTCCCAAGGAATTGATCAACGGCACCGGCCCGTTCAAGCTCGAGCGCTTCGAGCGCAACAGCAAGGAGGTGGTCCTGGAGCGCAACGACGCCTACTGGCGCAAGCCCGCGGCGCTCAAGACCGTGGTGATCAAGGTCGTCGACGAGTACGCGACGCGCAAGCTCATGATCCAGGCCGGCGACGCGGACACGGTCTATGTCCCCCTGATGTATTTCCCGCAGATGCACGGCATCCCCGGCGTCGAGGTGATCGACGGCCTGCAGAACCTCGAGCGCTCCATGCTCCTGAACTTCACCTTCAAGATGAACCCCGTCGCCAACGGCAACATCGGCTCCGGGAAGCTCGACGGCGGCGGCGTGCCGGCCGACTTCTTCTCCGACAAGGACGTGCGGCAGGCCTTCGCGTACTCCATCGACTACCCGGGCTACGTGCGCGACATCCTGCGCGGGAAGGGCTCGCAGTCGGCGGGGCTCATTCCGCCGGGCCTGATCGGCGCCAAGGCCGGCCCGCCGCGCTACACGTTCGACCTCGGGAAGGCGGCAGAGCATTTCAAGAAGGCCTGGGGAGGGCGGGTCTGGGACAAGGGCTTCGAGGTCTCGATCGTGTTCAACACGGGCTCCGCCCCGGCGCAGTCCCTGTGCCAGATGATCAAGAAGAACGTCGAGTCGCTGAACCCGAAGTTCCGCGTCGACGTCAAGCAGGTCCAGTGGTCGACCTACCTCGAGATGACGCAGGAGCGCAAGATCCCGATCCAGCTGGGCGCGTGGCAGGCCGACTATCCCGACCCGCACAACTTCGTCTTCCCTCTGCTGCACTCGGACGGCTACTTCCCGAAGACTCAGGGCTACAAGAATCCGGAGCTCGACAAGCTGATCGAGGAGGCCGCCCACACGCTCGGCGAGGCCCGGCGCGCCGCGCTGTACAAGAAGATCCAGGCCATCGCCGACGAGGACGTCCCCTGCGTCCCGATCGCCGACGGTCCGCGCTACCGCGTCCAGCGCACCTGGGTCAAGGGCTTCGTCTTCATGCCGGCGTTCCCGGACATGCCCTACAACAGCGACTACTACGATCTCCACAAGGCGGAATAAAGGAGTGCTAGAATAAGCGCCATGATCCGAATCCTGCTCTGCGCCGCGCTGCTGCTCGGGACCCTCCCCGCGTCGGCGGCCGCGGCGGCGGTCAAGAACCCCGACACCTACACCTACCTCACGATCTCCGACTCCGACAGCATGGACCCGGCCTGGGCCTACGACTCGTCCAGCGACCTGATCATCCTCAACGTCTACGAGCCCTTGGTGATGTTCGACAAGTCGTCGACGGAGCGGCTGATCCCGATCCTGTCGGAGAAGGTCCCGAGCCGCGAGAACGGGCTGATCTCCGCCGACGGCCGGACCTACACCTTCCCGATCCGCAAGGGCGTCAAGTTCCACGACGGCGCGCCGATGACCGCCGAGGACGTCAAGTACTCGATCCTGCGCTTCATGCTGATGGACCGCGCGGCCGGCCCGTCGTCGCTGCTGCTCGAGCCGCTGACCGGCTACAGCTCGACGCGCGACGAGCACGACGCGGTCCGCCCGCGCGTCTGGGAAGACGTCAACCGCGCCGTCGCCGTGCAGGGCGACAAGCTCGTCCTGCGCCTGCCGCGGCCGTACGCGCCGCTGCTGAGCATCCTCGCCAGCTGGGCGCCCGTCGTCTCCAAGGCGTGGGCGGTCAAGAACGGGGACTGGGACGGCTCCGAGGCGACCTGGAAGAAGTTCAACAACCCCGACAAGGAGAGCTCGCCGTTCTTCGAGCGCGCCGACGGCACGGGCCCGTTCAAGCTCGACCGCTGGGACCGCAAGACCAAGGAATTCATTCTGACGAGAAACGACCAGTATTGGAGGGCTCCGGCGAGGCTCAAGAACGTCGTCATCAAGGGCGTCAACGAGTTCGGCACGCGCAAGCTGATGCTCGAGGCCGGAGACGCCGACACGATCTACGCCGACCGCCCGCTGCTGTCGCAGGTGCAGAACCTGCCCGGCGTCAAGATCCTCGACGACCAGCCCACGGTGCAGATGGACCCCATCATCTTCTTCACGTTCAAGATCAACACGGTCGCCAACGCCTTCTCCGGCTCGGGGCGCCTGGACGGCAACGGCATCCCGCCGGACTTCTTCGCCGACAAGGACGTGCGCAAGGGCTTCGCCTACGCGTTCGACTACAAGGGCTTCATCGCCGACGTCTGGCGCGGCAAGGGCTCGCAGGCGCACGGCGCCATCCCGAAGAGCCTGCCCGGCTTCAACCCCAGCCAGCCGACCTACCGGCTCGACCTGAAGAAGGCCGAGGCGCACTTCCGCAAGGCGTTCGGCGGAAAGCTCTGGGACCAGGGCTTTCATTTCACCATCGCCTTCAACTCGGGCAACCTGCCGCGGCAGACGGTGTGCCAGATCCTCAAGCGCAACATCGAGAGCCTCAACCCCAAGTTCAAGATCGACGTGCGCTCCATCGAGTGGCCGACGTTCCTCGACGCGCAGAACGCGTCCAAGCTGCCGCTGTTCGTCCTGGGCTGGAACGCCGACTACCCCGACCCGCACAACTTCGCCTTCCCGATCCTGCACTCGGAGGGGAACTACCCGCAGATCCAGAAGTTCAAGGACCCCGAGATGGACCGCCTGATCGACGAGGGCGAGCGCGAGACCAACGCCGCCAAGCGCAAGGTCCTCTACGCCCGGCTCCAGGCGCGCGAATACGAGGAGGTCCCCAGCCTCGTGATCGTCGACACGGTGCTCTACCGCACCCAGCGCGACTGGGTCAAGGGCTGGTACGACAACCCGATCTTCCCCGACGCGCCGTACGGCGGCTACTTCTATCCGCTGTACAAGGAATAGCCGGCCGTGCTCAAGTACTGCCTGAAGCGCCTGGCGTTCCTGCCCCTCGTGATGTTCGGCGTCACGGGGCTGCTCTTCTGCTGCCTGCAGTACCTCTCGCCCGAGATGCGCGCCTCGCTGTACGTCAAGGACCCGCGCCAGCTCGCCCAGCTGGACCAGGTCATCGAGAAGTACGGCCTGCGCAAGCCGGTGTACGTCCAGTACGCGATCTGGCTCAAGCAGGTCGCGCACGGCGACCTCGGCTACTCGGAGACCGCGAAGATGCCGGTGTCCGAGGCGATCAAGTCGTTCTTCCCGGCCACGTTCGAGCTGACCGTGATGACGTTCTTCCCGATCCTGTTCGTGGGCGTGCTGTTCGGCGTGCTGTCGGCGGTGTACCGCGACCGCCTCCTCGACCACGTCACGCGCTTCGTCGCGATCACCGGTTATTCTCTCCCATCGTTCGTGCTCGGCCTGCTTTTGTTGATGGTCTTCTATGGGCGCCTCCACTGGTTCCCGCCGGGCCGCTTCACCCTGGACACCGACATGCTGGTCCATTCCGACTCCTTCCATCGCTGGACCGGGCTGCTGACGCTCGACTGCCTGCTCAACGGCCAGTGGGCCGCCGCGCTCGACGTGGCCTCCCACATGGTCCTGCCCGCGGCGACCTTGCTCTACATCTCGGTGGCGCTGCTGCTGCGCATCACGCGGTCCTCGATGCTCGAGGAGCTCACCAAGGACTACGTGCGCACCGCGCGCGCCAAGGGCCTGCCCGAGAGCGTGATCATCCGCAAGCACGCGCTGGCCAACGCCCTGATCCCCGTCGTGACGCTGTCGAGCCTGCTCTTCATCGGCCTGCTCAGCGGCGTCGTCATCACCGAGACCGTCTTCGACTTCCCGGGCATCGGCCGCTGGGGCGTGCAGGCCGCGCAGCAGCTCGACGTGCCGGGCGTGCTGGGCTCGACGATGCTGGCCGCGTTCCTGTTCGTGATGGCCAACCTGATCTCCGACATCCTGTACGCCGTCGTCGACCCGCGCATCCGGGTGGGGAACTGACATGGAACGCCTCCGAGGCGTCTGGAAGACGCTCAAGCGCCGGCCCATGTCCCTGCTGGGCTTCGGCCTGATCGGGTTCTTCCTGGCGGTCGCGGCGCTGGCGCCCGTGCTCGCGCCGCCCGAGGCGGGCAGCCGCGACGCCTACATCATCCCGCAGAACGGCTACAGCCCGGATCCGGTCAAGCCGTCGAAGGACCACTGGTTCGGCACCACCGAGCAGCAGTACGACCTGTACTACGGCATGGTCTGGGGCACGCGCACCGCCTTCAAGGTCGCCGTCAAGGTCGTCGTCCTCTCGGTCGCGATCGGCGTCCTGCTCGGCGGCGTCGCCGGCTTCTACGGCGGCTGGGTCGACGAGCTCCTGATGCGCTTCACCGACATCGTGCTCGCCTTTCCGGACCTCGTGCTGGCCGTCGTGATCGTCGCGATCCTCGGCCCCAGCCTCGACCACGTGATGTACTCCGTGATGGCCGTGTCGTGGCCGTCCTACGCGCGCCTCATGCGCGGCGACGTTCTCGCCATCAAGGAGCGCGACTTCGTGGCCGCCGCGCGCGCGCTGGGCGCCTCCGACGCGCGCATCCTGTTCCGCCACATCGTCCCGAACTCCATCTACCCCGTGCTCGTCGTCGCCTCGCTGTCGACGGGCAGCGTGGTCATCACCGCCGCCGCGCTGTCGTTCCTGGGCCTCGGCGCGCCGGTCGGCTACGCCGACTGGGGCCAGTTGATCGCGCTGTCGCGCAACTGGATCATGGGCTCGTCGGGAAATCCTTTCGAGTACTGGCACACCGTCGCGATTCCCGGCATCGCCATCTTCATGTTCGTGCTGGGCTGGAACCTGCTCGGCGACGCCGTCCGAGACATCCTCGACCCGCGGCAGAAATAGAGGGCTCATGGGCACGCTCAACGGACTGCTCGAACGCGCCGCGCAGGAAGGCGGCGAGAAGACGTCGCTGGTGCACGGCGAGCGGCGGCTGACCTTCGCCGCGGTCCATGCCGACGTCGTCTCCGTCGCCGAGGGCCTGCGGCTCTTCGGCGTCAAGAAGGGCGACCGGATCGCGATCGTGCACCGCAACGCGCCCGAATTCGTGATCGCCTACTTCGCCGTCAATCGCCTCGGCGGCGTCGCCGTCCCCATCAACTTCATGGTGCAGAAGGCAGACGAGCTGGCCTACATGCTCAAGGACAGCGGCGCGCTCGGCGTCGTGACGCAGGCCGAGTTCCTGCCCGGGCTGGCCGGCGCGGCCGCCAAGTGCCCGGCCCTCAAGGCGCTGTGGGTCACCGATGCCGCGCCGAAGTCCGAGCGCCCGTCCCTGGTGCGCGATTTCGACGAGCTGAAAGCCGCGGCATGCGCGGACGGCAAGTCGTTCGTCGATCCCTCGGTCGAGTCCGACGTCGCGGCCATCCTCTACACCTCGGGCACGACGGGCTTCCCGAAGGGCGTGATGCTGACGCACCGCAACCTCGTCACGAACTGCGAGAGCTCGCTCAAGCGCATCACCCTGACGCGCGACGACGCCGCGCTGTGCATCCTGCCCATGTTCCACAGCTTCGCGTGGACCGCGCTCGTGCTGACCTCCATGCGGCTGACGCTCAAGTGCGTGATCTCCTCGGCCATCGCTCCGCCCAAGCCGTGGCTCAAGGCGATGGGGAAGGAAGGCGTGACGCTGTTCGCCGCCGTCCCGCAAGTCTACGCCGCGCTGGCGCGCGAATCCCGCGACTGGAAGACCCGCCTGTTCCTGCGCTGGTACTCGTTCCGCAAGGTCCGCATCGCCGCGTCGGGCGCGGCGCCGCTCTCGCCCGCCGTCGCGACGGCCTTCAAGGCCGCCGTCGGCGTCGACATCATCGAGGGCTTCGGCCTGACCGAGACGAGCCCCGTGGCGACCATCGCTCCGCCCGACGCGCTCAAGCTCGGCTTCGTCGGCACCCCGATCGACGGCGTGAGCGTCAAGATCGTCGGCGACGACGAGCAGGAACTTCCGCCCGGCTCCGAGGGGGAGATTTGCGTGAAGGGCGACAACGTGATGAAGGGCTACTGGAACCTGCCCGACGCCACGCGCGACGCGTTCACGAAGGACGGCTGGTTCAAGACCGGCGACGTGGGCCTGATCGATGCCGACGGCTACCTGACCATCCGCGACCGCAAGAAGGACATGATCATCGTGAAGGGCCTCAAGGTGTTCTCCGCCCAGCTCGAGGCCGTGCTCGCCGAGAACCCCAACATCGAGGAGTCCGCGATCATCGGCGTGCCCGACGAGGCCGGCGACGAGACCATCAAGGCCTTCGTCGTGCTCAAGAAGGGCTGCCTGTGCGACAAATCCGCCCTGCTCCAGTTCTTCCGCGAGAAGTTCGACGCGTACAAGCGCCCGCGCGACGTCGAGATCGTCGAGTCCCTTCCCAAGAACGCCCTGCAGAAGGTCCTGAAGCGGGAGCTGCGCGACCGCGAGCTCGCCAAGCGCGGCGCGGCCGGAAAGGCGTGAACGCCGGCCGGCGCGTCGTCCGCCTCCCGGCCGAGGCGCGCGACGCCCTCGTCCGCGTCGCCGGCCTCAAGCACCCGTCGCCGGTCTACCTCGTCGGCGGCGCCATCCGCGACGCCGCGCTGGGACGCCCCGTCGCCGACCTCGACCTCGCGACGGCCGGCGCGCGGACCCTGGCCGCCCAGTTGGCCCGCGCCTTCAAGGGCACGCTCGTCACCCTCGACGCCGAGAACGCCGTGTACCGCCTCGTCCTGCCGCCCGCGCGCGGCCGCGGCCTCAAGCAGATCGACGTGGCCGAGATCCAGGGACGCGGCATCGGCGAGGACCTCGCCCGGCGCGACTTCACCCTCAACGCCGCCGCCCTCGAACTCGCTCCGAATCTGAAGACGGCGATCCCCGAGTCCGCCTTCCTGGACCCGCGCGGCGGCCTGGCCGACCTCGCGCGAGGCGTCCTGCGCGTCGAAGACGACAAGCCCTTCAAGGACGACCCCCTGCGGCTCCTGCGCGCCTTCCGGATCGCCGCGCAGGTCGGCCTGACGATCGAGGCGGAGACGCTGGCGCTCGTCAAGAAGCACCGCAAGCTCGTGCGCGAGCCCGCGGGCGAGCGCGTCCAGGCCGAGCTTCTGGCCCTGCTCGCCGTGCCCGGCGCGTCCGCCCGCCTGAGCGAGATGGACGAATGCGGCCTGCTCACCGCCCTGTTCGCTGATTTGGAGGCCGCCCGCCGCTGCGCGGAGGACTACTACGGCGCGGGCGGCGTCCTGAAGCATTCGCTCGACGTCTGCGCCCGCACGGACTTCCTGCTGACGAACTTCGGCCGGATCTACCCCGACCTCGCGCGCCCTTTCGACGAATACCTCGCCGCGCGCGCGTCGGGGGGGACGCCCGAGCGCGCGGTGCTGATGCTCGCCGCCCTGCTTCACGACGTCTCCAAGCCCGAGACCGCCCGCGCCGTCGACGGCCGCCTGCGCTTCTTCGAGCACGACGCGCGCGGCGCCGAGCGCGCCGCCAAGATTCTGCGCGCCCTGCGCTTCTCGCGCGAGCACGTCGACACCGTCGCCGAGATCGTCCGACAGCACCTGCGTCCGGGCCACCTCGCGTCCTCTCCGGACCCCGTCACCGACCGCGCCGTGTATCGCTTCTTCCGCGATCTCGGCGAGCGGGCGCCGGAGCTGCTCGTCGTCTGCTGGGGCGACCACGCCAGCTACATGACCGAATCGCGCCTCAAGCGCCTGCTGAGCGCCGCCTGCGGCGCGCCCCCGCGCGCCCCCGGGGCCCGCCGCCCCCCCCCCGCCGCGCGCCCGCCCCGGCGCCCCCGCCCGCGCCTCGCCCCGCTCCTGCGGAGGTACTTCGACCGGGACCGCGCGCCGGTCCCGGCCCGCCTGCTCGACGGCGGCGAGGTGATGAAGGCGCTGGCCCTTCCGCCGGGCCCGAAAATCGGCGACATTCTGGAACGCCTGCGCGAAGCCCAGGCCGAGGGAAAAGTCCGCGACCGCCCCGAGGCCCTGGCCTTCATCGCCCGGCTGAAATAGCGGCGTAACACTGGACGCGTAACCTAACCTTCTCGCATGGTCTCTCGCCGCCTCGCCTTCATTTCGGCCGCCGCCGCGGCGCTTTTCGCCGCCGCGGGAGCGTCGGCGACGACCCTGAATCCGCAGGTTCTGCAGTGCGACGGCACCTTCAAGGCGGGCGGGAACACCCACATGCCTCTGCCCTCCATCCAGGTCGCCGTGCAGGACTCCGTCGGCCTGCGCATCGGCAAGGCGGGCATGGGCGTCGGAGGCAGCGGCGCGACCCGGGCCCTGTGGCGCTTCGACAACTCCGTCGACGTGTCCAGCACCTGCGCGGCGGGCATCGCCGACTACGTCTACGCCTACAACGATCCCGACGGCTCCGACACCATGTTCGTCGGCGAGTGCAAGTATTCCGCGACCTGCGGCGGCGCCGTCGGCGCGCTCTCGTCCTCGCCGCAGATTCCTCTCGGCCAAACCATCTGCCCCGCCGGCGCGCCGCCCCTCGGCCCCGGCGCCGCCTCCATCTTCCCCGCGGGCCAGTTCGGCACCGAGGCGACCCTCAATGGGACCAACGTCCAGTTCGGCTCGGTCACCTTTACCACCACCTGGAACCGCGACGTCTCCTACACGCTCAGCGCCTGGATCAAGTCGAACGTGAATTCCACCGCCTCCCAGCGCATCCTCTCCGAGCAAGGCCCGACGGGATATTGGGGCTTCGGCCTGAACGGAAACGGCAAGCAGGGCCTGCGCTCCTTCGACTCCCGCGACGTTCCGACCGCGAGCAGCCCGACCGCCTCCGGCGACGTGACCATCGCGAGCGCGATCAACTTCGCCGACGGGAGCTGGCACAAGGTCGACGTCGTCCGGATCAACGACTCGATGCGCAGGTTCTACATCGACGGCAACCTGATCGGAACGACGCTCGACACGAGCACGACCGCCTTCGGCTCGTCCGGCGGCCCTCCCGCGATCGCCCATCCCGCCATGATCGGAATGCTCGAAGGCGGCGGAGAGAACTTCAGCGGCCAGATCGACGAGCTCCGCGTGATCGACGCCGCGATGACCGACGAGGACATCCGCCTGGAGTACACCGGCAGCGCCATTCACAAGTACTCGTCGAACTCCGGGGTCAGCTACAGCACGGTCCCGGGAAGCTTCATCGGCGCGCCCGCCAACGGCACCGTGAGCCTCGTGTACTACAGCACGGGGACCGGCGGGGCCGAAGCGGCGACCGCGCTCTCCGCGCCGACCCAGCGCTGGGTCTTCGAGGCGCAGAACGTGGAATCCGTCACGAGCGTCGCCTCGCCGTTCTCGGTGACGATCGACCCCAGCCTGCCGACGCCTCCGCAGACGCTCTCGGGCACGGCCACCGCGACCAACGCCGTCCAGTGGTCGTGGGCGGCGCCGTCCTCGTTCTGCCCGCCGCCCGGCTCGGCGTCCGTGTACTACCAGCTCTTCGACGCGGCCAGCGGGCTGAATCTGAATCCTCCCGGGCACATCGCCTACCCCGCGACCAGCATCGGCGAAACCGTCGGCGGAGCGCCCAACCAGCTTCTGTCGCGGCGCATGACGCTGACCGACACCTGGGGCGCGAGTTCGCTCAGCGCCTCGGCGTCCGCCTATACGCTGGCCGCCGCGCCCACGCTCCTGACCGCCTTGAACGTGTCGACCGGAGGCTTCGACGCGGCGTGGAACGCGGCCGGCAATCCCGCCTACACGCGCTACGAGCTGACGTACTCGGCGGATCCCTCGTTCGCGACCGGCGTGTCGACGCGCGAGGCTCTCGGGAACAACTTCACCGGCACGAGCATCAACATCACGGGGCTGGCGTCCGGCAACACGTACTACGTGCGCGTCCGCGCGTTCAGCGGCCAGGCCTCCGACTTCTACGGCGGCGCCCCCAGCGCCTTCGCCGCGCTGGCGGTCGTCACCGAGCCCGGCGCTCCGACGCTCACCGGCACGCCGAAGAGCACCTCGTCCGTCCGGTGGGACTGGACGCTGGCGTCCGGCGCGACGGGCTACACGCTGTACGATTCGCCGACGCAGTTCCCCATGTTCGGGCCCCAAGGCTACGGCTTGACCTTCACCTCCTCGACGCTCTCGCCCAACACGCGCTACGACGCCGAGGTCGAGGCCGATCTCCCCGCGCCGTCGCCTCCCAGCGCGCGCGGCCACGCCTTCACCTACACCTGGGCCAACCCGCCGGCCGGGCCGGTTTCCGCGGCCGCATTCACGAGCAGCGTGACATACGTCTGGAGCGCCAACGGCAACCCCGCGTACACGTTCTACCAGGTCGCGGTGACGACCGACCCCACGTTCCAAGTCGTGGTCGCGACGCTGAGCGTCTCGTCCCCGACGGCGACCGCGACCGGCCTCCTTCCCGGCGTGACGTACTACGCCGAGGTCCAGGCGATCAACGGCGTTCAAATTCCCACCCTACCCCCCATGGGGCTTCCCACGGCCGTGACGATCGCCGATCCCAAGATCACCGAAAGCTCCTCGCCTCCGACGCCCTACGCCGGCGGCGCGGGCCTGACCGGAGCCTGGCAGTTCGACGAGGACGCAGGCACGACCACGGCCGACGCGACCGGCGGGGGGAACGCCGGGAATTTCGGCTGCACGATCCAGAACTGCGTCTCGACGCCGACGTGGGCGGCGGGTCCGGTCGGGCTCGGCAGCGCCGCGTCCTTCAGCGGCCTGCTGGGCGGCGTCGTGCGGACCAAGTCCGACCCGATTCCCGGCGTCGGGAGCCTGACCGTCGAGGCCTGGGTCTACCCGCAGACGACGGCCCAAATTCCCGACGCCGGCGTCGTCGCCGTCGGGCCGCAGAACGCGGAGGATTTCGCGCTCGACGTCTCCCCGTCGGGAGCCTTCCGCTTCGTGACCTCGAACGGAGGCGTCGAGTTCCCGGTCACCGTCGCGACCGCGACGATAGTCGCGTGCCAGTGGATCCACGTCGCCGGCGTGTACGACCTCGCCCACGCCACCGCGGCGCTGTATCTCAACGGCCGCCTGGCGGCGACCGCCCTCGCGCCCGCGCGCGCCAACTCCGGCGACGTGCTCGCCGTCGGCAACCGCCGGAAAGCGGACGGGACCTACACCCTCCCGTTCGCCGGCCGCATCGACTCCGTGCGGATCTTCTCCTCGGCCCTGACCGCGGCGCAGGTTCTCGCCGACTACCAGGGCGGCTTCGTCTCGTCGGTGACGCCGCCTTCGCCGAACAACGGCGTCGTCGTGGCGCTGCCGCCCAACGCCTTCGGAGCCCCCGCCCAGATCTTCATTTCGGCCGACCCGATCAATCACCCGATCCGCGTCTCGCTGGCGGCGCTCAACGCCGGGTTCACCGTGCTGCCCGCCGGCCTGACGATGGTGCCGAATTCGCTCGTCGAGGTCGTGCCGGTCGTCGGCGGCGTGCCTTTCACGGCGCTGCTCGGCTCCTCGGCGACGCTCTACATCCCTTTCGTCGCCAGCGGCAATATCCTTTCCGGGACGAACCCGCCGCTGGCCGCGAGCGGCATCCAGATGTACACGCTGAACACGACCGTCAATCGCTGGGAGTACCTGCCGACGGCGCTGGACGCCGCGAACAGCCGCGCGTCGGGAACGACGCCGCACTTCTCGGTCTTCGCGCTCTTCGCCCCGGCCACGATCGGCGCCGGCGCGTCGAGCGTCCGCGCCTACCCGGTCCCCTGGAAGCCCGGCACCGGAGGCCGCTTCGACGGGCCCGGGGTCACCTTCGCCAGCCTGCCCGCCTCCGGCACGATCCTCGTCCTCGACCTCGCCGGGCGGCGCGTGCGGGAGCTTCCCTTCAGCGGCGCCTCCGCCGGCGTCGTCGTTTGGAACGGGCTCAACGACGATGGGCGGCGCACGGCCAGCGGCGTGTACTTCGCCCGGATCAAGTCCGACTCCGACGGCTCGACGCTCCTGATCAAATTCGCCATCGAAAGATGAGAATCGGCCTGCTCGCCGCGCTCCTCGCCGCCGCCCCGACGGGCGCGCGGGCCGCGGCCTTCGGCCCGAGCCAGGCCGGGACCAGCGGCGCCGCGTTCCTGACCTTGGGCGCCGACGCGCGCGCCGCCGGCATGGGCAACGCCGTCGACGCCGCGGCCGACGACGCCAGCGCGCTGTACTGGAATCCCGCCGACCTGGCCGGGCTGCACTACCGCCACGCGACGTTCACGCACGCCGCCTCCTATCAGAACACCTTCTACGACTTCCTGGCCTACGCCCAGCCCATCGAGATCCGTCGCGGGACCGAGCGCGAGCGCGATCTCCGCCCCGATCAGCTCGGCACCGTCGGCGCGTCGATCCAGTACCAGAACTCGGGCCGGATTTCCGAGGTCGACAACACCGGAGCCCCGACCGGACAATCCTTCACGCCGCAGAACTTGGCGGCCACCGTCGGCTGGGGCGCCGAGCTCATGGACGGGCTCGACGCCGGCGTCGCCGTGAAGTACGTCTCGTCGCAGATCGAGGCGAGCGCCGCGACCGGCGCCGCGGATTTCGGCGCGCGCTGGCGCGCGCAGGTCCCGGGCACGGAGATGGGCTACGCCCTGTCGGCGAACGTGCGCAACCTCGGCGGGGGCCTCAAGTTCAACAGCGCCTCGGACCCGCTCCCGCTCGAGCTCGTGGTCGGCCAGTCCCTGCACCCGCTCCGGCCGCTGACGGTCGATCTCGACGTGACCGCGCCGCGCGACGCCTCGCCTTACGTCTCGATCGGCGTCGAGTGGCGCTCGCCGATGACCGAAGGCGTCGCCGGGGCCCTGCGCATGGGCTACAACGGCGCGACGAACTCGAGCGACGTCGGCGGCCTGACCGGGCTCACCTTCGGCGGCGGCCTCGAGTTCCGCCGCCTCGGCTTCGATTACGCCTGGGCGCCGGCCGGCGCTCTCGGCGACACCCAGCGCCTGTCCCTCTCGTACCGTTTCTAGCCCCCGCTCCGGGTTCCCCGCCGGCCGGGGGATTTGGTATCGTGGTCTCGATGGGCGGATTGCGCGCCTTCGGCGCCGAGCTCGCCGGAACCTTCGCGCTGACCCTCGCCGGGGCGGGCGCGGTCTGCATGGACGCGCTGAGCGGCGGCCGGCTGGGGCCGGCCGGCATCGCGCTCGCCTACGCGGCGGCGACGGCCGCGGCGTTCTACACCTTCCCCGGCTCCGGAGCGCGCTTCAATCCGGCCCTGACTCTCGCCGACCTGGCCGTCCGCCGCGAGCCGGTCCTGCGCGGCGTGTTCGCGATCGCGGCCCAGCTTCTGGGGGCCGCCTGCGCGGGCCTGTTCCTGCGCGCCGTTCTGTCCGGCGGCCAGCCCGCCCTGCTCGGCGCGCCCGCCTACCTGGGCGCCTGCGCCCCGACGGGCATCGGCTACCGCGCGGCGACCTTGATCGAGGCCGTGCTCACCTTCTTCCTGGCCTGCGCCGTCGCCGCCTCGTCCGAGCGCCGCCGCCGCGCGCTCGGGCCGCTCGCGATCGGCGCCGCCGCGCTGTTCGGAGGTCTCGCCGCGGGGCCGCTCACCGGCGCCGCGATGAACCCGGCCCGCGCCTTCGGCTCCGCCGTCGGCGCCGGCGCGTGGAGCCATCACTATGTGTACTGGGTCGGCCCGCTCGCGGGCGCGCCCCTCGCCGCTTTGATCGCGCCTTATATCGTGACCGCGGCGAACCGCCCCTGATCGCCGGCACCCCGCTCGCCCGCCAAGCTCTCGCCGCCTCCGCCGCCGACCGCGCCGTGTTCGCGTACGAGGACGCCGGAGTCGTCGGCGCCAAGGCGCTCCCGAACAAGGAGAAGGCTCTCCTCTCCGCGAAGCTGAAGGAGGAGGGCTTCAAGGGCGGCGCGAAGGAGGTCGCGCGCGTCGACCTGCACCTCTTCGGCAGGAACCGCCGCGTGTTCGCGGTCGGTCTGGGCAAGCGCAAGGGCGCCGGAACGGAAGCGTTCCGCCGCGCGGCCGGGACCCTGCTCGGCGCCGTGCGCGCCAAGCGCGAGACGCTGGCGGTGCTGTGCTCCGAGAACGCCGCGGCGATCGCCGAGGGCCTCACGCTCGCGTCCTACAAATACGAGGAGTACAAGAAGGGAGACGAGGACAAGCTTACGGCCGCGCACCTGGTGATCCAGGACGCCGCCGCGCGCGCCGGCCTCGAGAAGATCTGCGCGAAAGCCGCGCTGTACGCCGAGGCCGTGTTCCTGTCGCGCGACCTCGTCAACCGCGCGCCGTCGGACAAGACCCCGCACAGCCTCGCCGAGCTCGCCGAGACCTTCAAGGGCACGGGAGTGGAGGTCGAGGTGATCGACCAGACGAAGGCCATGGACCTCGGCATGGGCGCGCTCCTCGGCGTCGGCCGCGGCTCCGCGCATCCGCCCGTGATGGTTCATATGGTGTTCAAGCCGAAGGCCAAGACCAAGAAGCGCGTCGCGCTGGTCGGCAAGGGCATCGTGTTCGACTCGGGCGGCCTGTCGCTGAAGCCCGCGGCGTCCATGGAGGACATGAAGTGCGACATGGCCGGCGCGGCCTCCGTGCTCGCGGTCTTCAAGATCATCGCGCGGCTCCAGCCCAAGGCCGAGGTGCACGGCATCTTCGCCGCGGCCTACAACATGCCCGGGCCGGACGCCTACAAGCCCGGCGACGTGCTCAAGGCGATGAACGGCAAGACGATCGAGGTCTGGAACACGGACGCCGAAGGCCGCCTCGTGCTGGCCGACGCGCTGTGCCTCGCCGCCAAGCAGGAGCCGCAGATGATCCTGAACATGGCGACGCTGACCGGAGCGGTCGTCGTCGCGCTCGGCTCCAAGGTCGCGGGCGTGATGGGCAACGACCGGCGCGTCGTCGCCTCGGTGATCGCCGCGGGCAAGCGCGCCGACGAGGCGTACTGCGAGCTGCCGCTCGTCGAGGACTACAAGGAGAGCATCAAGGGCAACATCGCCGAGCTCCTGAACATCTCGAAGGTCCGCGGCGAGGCCGGCTCGATCATCGGCGGGCTGTTCCTGCAGGAGTTCGTCAACGAGATCCCGTGGGCGCACCTCGACATCGCCGGCACCGCGTTCGCCGGCGGCGACTACAACAGCTACTCGCCGAAAGGCGGCACGGGCGCGCCGGTGCGCACGCTGCTCGAGTGGCTGGGCGCGCTGTGACCCGGATCAAGTCTCGGCCGCCCCTCAAGAAGGGGGCGGTCGAGCCTTCGCTGGGCCGGATCGAGTCCCACTACCGCGACATTCTGAAGGACCTCGGCGAGGACCCGGGGCGCGAGGGGCTCCTGCGCACGCCGCACCGCGTCGCCAAGGCCCTGCGCGAGATGACGAGCGGCTACCGCGTCGACGTCGACGCGATGATCAACAACGCTCTCTTCACCGAGACCTACGACGAGATGGTGCTGGTGCGCGACATCACGTTCTACTCGATGTGCGAGCACCACATGCTCCCGTTCTTCGGCCGCGCGCACGTGGCGTACCTGCCGAACAAACGCATCATCGGGCTGTCGAAGATCCCGAAGCTCGTCGAAATCTTCGCGCGGCGGCTTCAGGTCCAGGAGCGTCTCACCGAGCAGATCGCCGAAACGCTCAACTCGAAGCTGAAGCCGCGAGGCGTGGCCGTCGTCATGGAGGCCCGCCACCTCTGCATGGAGATGCGCGGCGCCGAAAGCCGCCTGTCGCCGACGACGACCTCTTGCATGATCGGCACCTTCCAGAAAGATCCGCGCACGCGCAAGGAATTTCTGGAGCTGATCTCCGCGAAGCCCGTCTAAGATGGGGTCAGGCCTTAACTTAATTAACTTATTCTATCGGACCCGAAGGGGAAAATAAGTTAATTAAGTTAAGGCCTGACCCCATTTTATTCCTTCGGGACCCACATGCCGGAAATGTAGCCGGAGAAGACCGTCTCCCCGTCCTTCGGGCCGCCGTCGAACTGCATCTCGACGCGGGTCAGGATTTTGCTCTTGCGGAAGTAGCCGTCCTCGTCGAAGGTCGCCTGGCAGAGCAGGCGGTCGCCGGCGTGAACGGGGCGGGCGAACTCGCCGTCGCGGATTTCGGTGAAGAAGCCGACGAGCTGGCGGATCTCCTCGAGCGAGATCTCCTGGGACATCAGCCAGATGCACCACGCGACGCTGCCGATTTGGGCGGCCATCTCGATGAGCTTGAACGGGGGGACCAGCTTCCCGTCGGCGCGATAGCCCAGGCAGTCCTCGGTCTTCCAGGTGTACGCGCCCAGAATGTGCTCGGCGTCGATCTCGAGGATCTCCTCGACGAACCGCATGGGCCGCTGCTGCGGGACCATGGCCAGGACCTGCGCCGGCGTCAGGACGCTCATTGTTTTTCTCCGGACTTCCTCGTCTTCAGCTTGCCGCCGAAGCCCATCTCGCTGGCCATGGGGTAGTCGGAGTAGCGTATATCCTTGTGGCAGCCGACATTGGCGTTGGCGACGCTCAGGATCGGGCGCCCGTCGGCGAACACCGCCGCGTCGGCGCGCACGAACGCGTCGCCGGTCTCGCCCGAGCGGACCGTCTTGACGACGCGGACCTCGTAGCGGACGTCGCGGTCCTCCGGGCGTATGTCGTCGAAGACTTCGACGCGCTCGAGCCCGAGCGCGCGCCCGGTGCCCGCGCTGCCGCCCCAGGCCTGGAACACGCCGATCAACTGCCAGACGGCGTCGATCGACAGCGCCGTCGGCTTGACGCCGGGGGTCATCGCGTAGAACCAGTCGCCGGAGCGGTTCTCCCGCGACGCGGCGACTTCGCCCTCGCCTCCGGCAATCGAGCCCGCGATGCGCTCGACGCGGCCGACCTCGAGCATCAGGTCGGAGGGGAGAAGGGCGATCTCGCCGGGCGGGTCGGCGACCAGAGCGCCGCGCGAGAGGGCGAGAACCTCGGCGCGGGAGAAGGCGCCGCGAGCGCGGAACTCCGCGTAACTGATCGGCTGCGTCAGCGGCTGGTCGGAGGCCGCGGCGACGGCCTTCGGCTTCGCGTCGGGCGCCTCCCAGAAAGCCGTGCCGATCTGCGCGCTTCCGATCGTGTACACCGGCGTGCCGTCCACCGACACCGCGCCCCGACCGGTCAGCAGGACGTCTCCGCCGGAGCGCTCGAGCGAGACGATCTCGACGCGGTAGGCGACGCGCTTGTCGTGCGGGCGGATCTGGCCGAAGAACGACACGTTCTCCATGCCGAGAGGCTTGCCGCAGCCGGAGAGGCCCCGCCACGCGGCGAAGAAGCGCAGGCACTGCCAGACCGCGTCGACGCCCCAACAGCCGGGCATGACCGGGTCGCCGAGGAAGTGGCAGCCGTAGAACCAGTCGTCGAGGCGGTTGTCGCGCGCGGCCTCGATGACGCCGGTGCCGGACGCCTCGTCCCATTCCAGGCGCGTGACCTCATGGAAAGGGATCAGCAGCCAGCCGGGAAGCCGCGGCAGCCCCTCGGGCGCGTCCGACAGCAGGCGACCCTCGGAGAACGCGAGGATGTCCTCGCGCCCGAAGCTCGTCTTCCGGCGGAATTCCTCGAACTTCACGCCGCCTACTTCGGCGGAAGCGTGCGGTGCGTGCCGTCGCAGTACGGCTTGTTCTTGGACTCGCGGCAGCCGCACCAGGCCACCTTCTTGGCCTCGGCGAGCTCGACGATCACCGGCGACTTGCCGGTGTTCTTGCGCGCGTGCGCGCCGTCGCAGTAGGGCTGGTTGGCGGACTCGCCGCACGCGCACCAAGCCTTCTTCCCGGGCTGCTCCTCGCAGACGTACGGCTTGTTCTGGATTCCGGACATGAGCTTAAACCGTTTTCCCGACGATCGGGGCGTGGAAGTACGCGGCGTGGATCACCGAGAGCGCGATCGCGACGGCGATCAAGAGCTTCGTGTGGCTGAAGCCGCCGCTCATGTGGTTGGCGCCGAGCATGCCGACGAGCATGGGGCCCGACAGGTAGGTGTTGATCTTCGAGAACAGGCCCGCGCGGGCGCGGACCGGGGCTGCGGCGTCGCCGGTCACCTTTCCGGAGAGCAGGCTCTTTTGAGCGGGCCAGATCACGAACCAGACGTTGAACCACATGATCGTGCCGAACAGCATGCCCCACGAGATCCAGCGGGCGCGGTCGCTCATGCCGCCTTCCATGCCCTGAAGGATCGCGTTCGGCCCGAAGCCGATTCCGGGCGTGTAAAGGTAGATCGAGGCGAACAGGATCAGGCCCGACAGGAAGGTGATCATCGCGCCCCAGCGGAACCACCACAGCGCGCGCGGCATGAGCTGAGGGTTGACGGCCTTCTTCGCGTCGGCGTCGAGGACGGCCTGCATGGGGGCGTTGACCCAGTTGAAGAAGTACAGATGCCCGATCCAAGTGATGCCGGCGATCACGTGCAGCCAGCGGAACGCGAATTCAATTTTGGACATATAGCGCCTCCTTGAGGGTTGAGGAGCGCCTAATTTATCGCTTTTGATCCGGCGCGTCAACCCGCAGACTTGTCCAATGCAAGATGAGCCTGAACGAGCGGCTGTTTCCAATGCAAAGT
>VFSW01004242.1_pt1 | contig 21391 bp, 17 predicted proteins | sample 5358111 | NCBI WGS metagenome assembly VFSW01 (sample SAMN11554181, study PRJNA540505) | mine drainage metagenome | isolation source: sediment from site ElyBrook_90M | place: USA: Ely Copper Mine, Vershire, VT | collected 2017
CTCAATCCGCACTCCCAATCAGCCCGCCATCATACAGGTTTTATCTCATTGCGGCGCTGAGGTCCCGGGCGGCCCGCACACCCGATTATCCCCCCGCTCCGCACCCCCTTCGAAGCCCATCCCCCAATCTCACCACCAAACGCCACTAATCCCAGCCCTTCCACCGTAGTTTTCATCCCAAGCGAAATCAGTCCAAGGATCGTCATCAACATAGCGACTGGGAGAACGCCCGATTTCCGGTGTGTCTCCTCGCCTTCCTAGCGATGTGCGATAGCTGCATGCAGAGACTTGCGATCGAAGCTCTGCATGTTCACATACGGAAGTCTCTCTTTCACCATGCGTCGCCTGGCTTTCTCATTTTCTCAAAAAATGTGGCAACTTCATGGAAGTTTTTAGCCATCTGGACACAATACCCGACAGGGGTATATTTCTGTGAGGGCTTCCGGACGCGCATCAAGAAAAGTTCTGATTGGCATCCTGACCGTTGTCGTTGCGGCCTCTCCGCTCGGCGCCAGCGATCTAGCCAAGTCACTTTACAAGCAGGGCCAAACTGACGAATCCAGCCAGGATTATGACGCTGCATTCAGCGCCTATCGCAAGGCCATGATCGATGATCCGGGCGATCTCCGATATAAGACCGCTTGCGAAAGGATCCGGCCATTGGCTGCTGCCCTGCACATAAAGCATGGCGACGAGCTAAAACAACATGGCCAAATAACCGCAGCTCTCACAGAGTTCCTTCGCGCCACGGCCATCGATCCGTCAAATACAGCGGCCGACCAGTCGATCGCTAGCCTGAAAGAGTTCATCACTCCAGTCCAACAGAAGAGTGACATACCACAATTGCCGAGCGACCGAAGGATGCTGGCCTCGATGGCCCAGCCAGTTGAACTTCGGACCATCTCTGCTGAGCCTTTGACCCTGCACATGGTTGAGGACAGTAAGGTCATCTACGAAAGCATAGGCAAGGCTGCAGGCGTCAATGTGATATTTGATCCCGATTACACCTCGAAACGCATTTCCGTAGACCTTAACAATACGACATTGATGGACGCTCTTCGCATTCTTGCGACCACTTCTAACACCGTTTGGAAGCCTGTAACTCCAAACACGATCTTTGTCTTCGCCGATACGCGGGCCAAGCGTCAGGAGTTGGAACAGCAAGCTACTCAAGTCTTTTACTTGGCCAATGTCACCCAACAAAACGATCTGAACGATATCCAGACGGCACTGCGTAATGTGATTGTCGACGCCAAGTTGTATGCCGTGCCAAGCCAGAATGCGATCGTGATGCGCGGCACCCCCGATCAACTCCTTTTGGCAGAACAACTCATTGATGACCTTGACAAAGCCAGGCCGGAGGTCGTGATTGATGTTGCGGTATTGCAAGTTGATAGAGACAAGATACGCAACATCGGCATCCAATGGCCTCAAACCGTCAGCGCAACGCTGACAACTACAAGCACCGCCACAGGCGCAACGTTGACGCTCAACGATCTCGCAAACCTGACCGCGAAGAACTTCTCCCTTACGATCGGAACCGCGGCTGCGAATATGCTGCTGACCGATAGCGATACTCAAATACTTCAAAATCCGCGCCTGCGAGCGACCGATGGTCAGAAGGCAACGCTGAAGATCGGCGAAAAGATTGCATCCGCCACCGGGTCGTTCCAGTCCGGCGTGGGTGCAGCCGCAGGGGTCACGCCGATGGCCGAGACGCAGTTTCAATACATTGATGTCGGCGTGAATATGGAAATGACACCAACGATTCACTATAACGGCGACGTCAGCCTTAAGGTGAAAGTCGATATCTCTTCCGAGACTGGCACGACCACAATCAGCGGCGTCACCGAGCCAATTATCGGGCAACAAAGCGTGGAGGAAACGATCCGCCTAACGGATGGGGAAAGCAACATTCTAGGCGGACTCCTCCAGGAACAAAACAATCGCACTGTAAGCGGAACTCCAGGGTTGGGAGAATTGCCGGTCCTGAAATATATGTTCAGCACGCAGCAGCATGAGGTGCAGCATGAGGAGATCGTCTTCCTGCTCACGCCACATCTGGTCCGAACGATGCAGATCGATCCGCTCAATTTGAGGAGGATTGATACGGGAACGAACAATTCAATTCAGCTGCGGGAAGTTCATGCCGCTCCTACGGAAGGCGGTTCTTCCAAAGGGGATGAGGAGCCGCCTCCCAAACAGTGAGCCTCACAGTTAACGGTCTTTCCATTCTCAATTCAAGAGGGTCAGGCAGCAGCGTCTTAATTTCCGCACGTTAGAGTCGCTTGGAGTTCAGCATGAGCAAGGCAAATCGGGAAGTTCCGCCGACCGAGAATCAATTCATCACCAAGACTACGACAAGGATGGCAGCTCGATGAATCGAGGGCGTGTTCAGACAAAGCGAAATGGCGCCAAAGTTGCCTTCGGGGCCGCGGTGTCGGTATGTGCAGTCACCGCGCTTCTGATCACTGGATGCAAGGGCTTCTTTATCGGCCCGACCTTGACCACAGTCACCGTCGCCCCATCGACACCGTCGATAGCGATCGGGAAGACTCAACAAATGAGCGCCACAGGAACCTATGACAACAGCAGCACGGATACCATCACGGACTCTTCTAGTTGGGCATCGTCGGACATAACAATTGCCACCGTAAGCTCAACCGGACTGGTGACAGGGGTCGCTTCAGGGTCTGCCACCGTCAGCGCCACATTGGATGGAGTCAGCGGATCAACCACTGTGAATGTCACGGTCGCGAACCTGGCATCGATCTCCATCACTCCGGCCAGCCAATCGATTTCTTCGGGGCAGTCTCAACAATATACGGCAGTCGGGATTCTTCAAAACGGCAACACGGTTGATCTAACGAGTTCGGTTACTTGGACATCGTCGAACACTGCCGTTGCAACGATCGACAGTTCAGGGCTGGCTACCGCGCTAACAGTCAGTAGCAAGGAATCTACGAACATCACTGCTCAATCGGGGAGCATTACCAGTAACACAGCTGTACTCACCGTCACGTCCGATTAGCGTTCATGCGACGGCACATCAACAGCAAGCCGGATCGAGGAGATATGGATAAGGGGCTATCCTTTGCGTTGGTTCTAGGAGCGGCTATGCTGGCTGGAATGGCCCAGGCACAAACGGCGGCCACCACGCCCTCGACCAAGAAGCCGGCCGACGCTGCTCCAGCTTCGAGCGAGCACCATTCGCCTTCTCCGGTCCCGGACACCAAAGCAAAGACTGCGAAAGTGTCGCGGTGGAGCCGACACAGAGCTCAAAGGGCATTTCTCGAAGGCGCGAGGGCGATCAAAAAGGACGAACTGCGCGCGGCGGAGGAGTATTTCCTGCGTGCACACAGGCTCGATCCAAACGACGAACGATACCCCATCTCCGCCGAGATTGCTCGGCAATACGTGGTAACGCAGCTTGTCCAGCAGGCAAAAAGGGAGTGGGCGTTAGGACGCAGAGACGCTTCTTTGACGGCAGTCGAGAAGGCGATGCGTCTCGATCCTCAGAGCCCAATTGTCACCGCATACCTGAATTCACTGACAACGGACGCTTCTGCCCAGCTGCCAGAGATCCGCGAAACGAATGATGAAGTTGCCGTCCCCATCGAACTCACGCCCCAGAAGGGGCGCCACACCTTCGATCTGCAGACAGACAAACGGAGCCTGATTCTCCAAGTCCTGAATGCCTACGGCATCCAGGCAGCAATAGATCAATCCGTCAACGGTCAGCGGATACACTTCGACGCCGATGAAGCCGATTTCGTGGATGCATCCGACTTGGTAAAACTCGCAACCGATACATTCTTTGTGCCACTCGATTCTCTGCATGTGATGGTAATTTCCGATACAAAAGAGAACCGCAACAAATATGAGCGTCAGATCATGGAGACCATCTATCTCCCAGGACTCAATGCCACGGAACTGACCGAGATGGGGAATATTGCTCGCAATGTCTTCGGGGCGGAGCACAGCGTGATGGATTTGAGTCGGGGCACAATTTCCATTCGAGCAACTGGGCCCGTGTTAGGCGCGCTGAACGAAACATACGCGGAACTCCTCTGCGGGAGAAGCGAACTGCACCTCGAAGTGCGTTTGTACGAGATTGACAAGACCAAAGCGACGAACATCGGTGTGATCCTCCCGACTTCGACAGCCGTGTTCAACGTGCCCTCGGAGGTCAACAGCATCCTTGCGAACAACGTAAGTTTGGTAAATGAGATACTCGCAAGCGATCCGTCACTCGCTGGCAACTATACAGCAATCCTGGCGGCGTTGATCGCATCCGGGGCATTGACGGGAACGGTCTTCAATAGTCCGTTCGCCGTCTTTGGCGGAGGACTGACGGAAACGGGATTAACGTTCAACGGTGTCAGCGCTAATATGTTGCTCAATTCCTCCGACGTGCGTTCGCTCGATCAGGTGCAACTTCGGGTGCTGGACCAGGAGGAAGCGACAATCCGCAGCGGCGAACGGTATCCCATCATGACTTCGAGCTTCTCAGGCTTGGGTAGCAGCTCGTCCTCAAAAAATGGGACGATCCCGCAGATACAGTACGAAGATCTGGGGTTAACGCTGAAGGTGAGACCAAACATAGAGTCAGAAAACGAAGTCTCGCTCAATCTGGATATGAAATTGGCTTCGTTGGCGGGCTCAAGCCTCAATGGCATTCCCATACTCGCTAACCGCCAGTATTCGGGCATCGTCTCGCTGCATCAGGGGGACAGCGCCCTTGTCGTCAGCGACATGTCGAAGCGGGAATCGCTGGAAATCACCGGAGTCCCCGGCCTGAGCGACATTCCCGGGCTTTCCGGCGCAACGAATCGGCAGGATACGAAGGACATCAGGGAACTCGTCATTCTGATCACGCCACATATCGTTCGTCTGGCTCACCAGGGGACCGTCGGAGAAATGATCCTGCTCCCCCAACACTAAATTGCGCCGCAGTCTTTCGCTCAGCCGTCAGCCGGCTGACTGCCGGATGTCACCGAAAGGATACACACTCTTGCACCAATTGCATGTAGATGCGCAGTGCAGGAGAGTGGCCAAAGGCCGTGGCGAATGATGATTCAAAAGCGAAAGGTGACCATCAATGCGTACACGTGCACGTGTGCATATACTGCGGATATCTGCTCAGACGCGAGGAAGTCGATGGGCTTCAAGTGGCGTCCGGAATATTCCACTGCTCAAAATGTGATTTGGACGGTCCGCTGAATGTGGAGATTCGAGAAGCTACCGAGGTCAATGTAAGCCCAAGTGATTTGCAAGGGAGCGAATCAAGCAGTCAAAGGTAGCTGCTTTTGGACCGGCCTCCTCAAGTTATCCAACTTTCGTGCTGCCGCTCTCAGAAATTCGCTCACCAGGCGAGACTTGCTATCCGAGCGCATTGCAAGATTCGTGATGAGCCGCAAACTGTCCTCAGCCAGAGGCCGCATTGTGATACCGTGCTGGGCGATACGCCATGCGCCAGTCCGATTAAGGAATGACAAGCCTTCGTGTGCCAGAATCAGTTGAACTGCTTCTTCAGGGCTTGTAACGTGATGGTGATCCGATGCGCACACATTTAGTTCTGACGCCTGAAGTTGGATCATGTCGTACATGTCCGGGCTCACATGGCGAGAAAATAGGATCCAGTTTCGTTTTCGCATGTCCTCTAATCGAAGTTCCAGAAGTTTTGCCAGGGGATCATGCACCGACATCGCTATGTAGAAGGGATTGTCCGCAACTTTTAAAACACTAAGCTTTGGGGTATCGGGAACACCTGTGATGAGTGCAAGGTCAAGAGTCCCCGCAATGACCTGACGTGCGAGTTCGTGTGAGTAGTTGCTCCAGAGCTTAATTCTTAGACCTGGGAAGAGCGGCAGGCGAATAGACAGAAGCGTCGAGACCAGGTAGGGGTCGGTATATGCGGATTTTCCGATATTGAGAATCTCGTCAGCCCCGTTAAAAGCTGCCTTGGCCGCCAACGCAGCTCGCTCGGCGTGCAAGACGGCCTCACGCGCTTCCTCGACGAACATGCGTCCGGCGTCCGTCAACTCGACAATTTGGTGGTTGCGCTCGAAGAGACGTAAATCAAGCTGGCTCTCAAGCTCGATGATCTGTTTACTGAGCGTGGATTGGCCGACGTGCAATCGCTCCGCCGCTCTTGAGAAATTGAGTTCTTCCGCGAGCGCAATTGCCGCTTGCAGTAATCGGATCTCTGGAACAGCCATGGCTATCCTCCGCGCAGAGAACCCCAGGCAGGACAGCGAGCAAACCAACATTGGAAAAGCCCGTCGCCGCGCTCCTCCCTAAGTCCTAACAGAATAGCAATTTTTAAACCTGCCCGGCCTAGTCGGTTGCACAAATTTATTCAAGAGAAAATGCCCGTTATTCCCATTTGGAATAACGCTCACCCGAACTTTCATTGGACAGGGGCTCCCTCCAGAGCAACTCTCATGATGACAGAGCAAGTGACGAAAGCTCAGAAAGCCGACCATGCCCCAACAATTGGACGCCATCCGCGGTGGCGAAAGTGGATGACGCCGTTGAACTGAGGGAGCCCAATTTCACGAGTCGAACATGAAACCTTCTCTCCTCAATCCCCGAGAGGCCGCACAGGTCTTGAGAATGGACAGTCGAACTTTGGTCCGGTGGGCACGCCTTGGCTATGTGCCGGCGCACCCGATGGGCGAAGGCAAGCGGAAACTATGGAGATTCCTGGAGCACGAACTACTGGAATGGGTAAAAGAGCAAGAAGCAGATAACAAAAAGCGGCCGCCCGCGAGTACCATAAATGTAGCCATCGACGCTCATGCAAGGAGAACCGCATGAGCCGTTTACAACAAGGAAGCCTCTTGAGACTGAAGCGCAAAGGCGGTCCCGACGTTTGGGTGTTTCGTTGGTACGACGAGTCCAACGGCACACGCACGTACCGGAAACAAACCATCGGTACGGTGGCTCGTTTCCCACGCCGTCAGGATGCCGAGAAGGTCGCCGATTCGCTTCGGAACAACATAAATTCCGAGTTCAGAGTGCCGGAAACCGTCGCTGAACTCGTCACCCACTACCGCCAACACGAGCTGACCGAGGAGAAGAAAGCCTACGCAACCATCGAGGCGAACTCTCTCTATCTTGCGAACCATATCGTTCCCAGATGGGGAACGATGTACTTGCAGGATGTCCGCACCGTGGATGTGGAGATGTGGCTGCACGCTCTAACCTTTGCTCCAGGAACCCGGAGCAAAATCCGCAACATCATGTCGGCGGTCTTCAATCACGCCATCCGGCATGAGTGGATGGATCGAAACCCGATCACAAAGGTCAGAGTTTCGGCCAAACGACTGCGGGAACCGGATGTCCTCTCACCGGCGGAATTCGCTTCGCTTGTTCCCGAACTAGATCTTCGGGAACAAGCGATGGTGATGGTGGCAGGCAGCACCGGGCTGCGGAGATCGGAATTTGTCGCGCTTACTTGGCGGGACATCGACCTCGAACTCATGCAGGTGTACGTGCGCCGTTCCTGTGTCCGGAATCACTTCGGAGACACAAAGACCGAGGCGAGCCGCAGACCGGTCCCCTTGCACCCTTCGGTGGTGAAATGTCTCGGAACATGGCGAGAGGTTTCGCCGTACCGCGGCGACGACGACTTTATCTTCCCGTCAATCCGGCTAGGAGGGAAGCAACCTCTTTCCCCGGACACGTTGCTCAAGAAGCTAATTCGGCCCGCACTGTTGCGGGCCGGAATTAAGGACAAGACAATCGGGTGGCATAGTTTCCGCCACTCTCTTGCCACGAACCTGCGGGCAGCGGGGGTGGACCTTAAAACGGCGCAGGAACTTCTGCGACATGCCAACTCGCGGATCACGCTCGACATATACACACGGGCGATCTCTGCGACAAAGCGCGAGGCCAACAATCGGGTGATGGAGATGGTGTTTGAGGCGGGCAAGAAGGCGCTTTCAGCACCCTCTTCAGCACCCTCGCAGAGCCGGAAACGGGGCAAGAAAGAAAGAGTGAAACCCCTCAGCACCCTCGTCAACACCCTCGGAGGTGGGTCTTGATTTTGCCACTTGCCATAAACCCTTTTTTTTCTTGGGTTTTATGGCGGGGACGACGGGGCTCGAACCCGCGACCTCTGCCGTGACAGGGCAGCGCTCTGACCAACTGAGCTACGTCCCCAGATTGTTTTTCAACAACTTAGGTTTATGTCACATAGAATCAAGCGGTTCGCAGCTTTCGCTATTTTCGCTCTCTTCTACCATTTCGCTGCTGTGGACTCAATTTAGGGCTTTGGTGGACACCAAAAAAACCGCCACCGCAACGACAAGATCAAGTCTACCAGAATAGATCGCGTTTTGGTGTCCACGTTTCCCGCTTCACAGAACAAAAGGGATCCATGTCGCTATAGAGCCGCCTGAACCGATCTTTGATCTACTTTCGGGGCGTGCATCATCGCGGGACTACGGCTCGAACGGGAACGGCAGCCAAAGGTGCTGGTGCGGATCGTCGGCCAGGCTCCGCTGGCGGGCTACCGTTTACTCACTGAAGCGGTTGCGCTGCGGGGCCTGCGGGCAGGTGTTCACGGCCGAGGAGCCGGAAGGAGTGGGGCCGGATAAGTACGATGAGACGGCCGCGGCGATGATCGCCCAGCTGAAGTACGGCGCCGGGACGCCGTTCTACCGGCTGGAACAACTGGAAGCCCAGATGGGTATCCCGCTGCCGGCGGCTACGCAGTGGGAGATCGTCGAAGAAGCTGCGCAGCCGCTCAAGCCGGCGCGGGATGAGCTGATCCGGCAGCAGATTCCGCTTCTGCAATGTCTGGCCGCTCGCTCATACCATCTCCGATCTGGTCAACCTCGGGAGCTTGGAGCTCTCATCAGCTCTGGCCAGCTCTGTTGCGAAAGCCGGGCCCCTCTCAGACCTTTGTTTAGAGACACTGAAGCAAGGTCGAACGCGGCCATCAGAACATCCTCAGTGGGTAAAGCCCAGCTCTACCCCACCCTTTACGGCGCGGCTGAAGCCGCGCCCTTTCAAAACAGCCTGGACCACGACAGTATCTGGACCGATACTCAGATCGATCGCGTCTTCTCGCACAGCCCGCGATCCACCTTCCTCAGCCAAATCCATCATGCCCTCGCTTCGGCTGGAGACTCCCGCTCATTCCGGCATGCCAGACCAACTGCATCCGGTCTGGCGTTGCGAATCCAAAAGGTCTGGCTACGAAAGTAGCTGACGAAAGTAGTCGTTCAGCAATCTGTCCTGCGGATCGTACTGCTTGCGTGTATCTGCAAGAACCTTCAATCTGTCTCCATATGCCCCCTGCAGGATTGCAGACGTCAGGCCCGGAGTTTGATTCAGCAAGGGCTTGCCGCTAAGGTTGACGCAGAATTGGTTGTACGCCGTGAGAAAGTCCTCCCATCCTGGGTTCGCAGTCGAGACCGGATCAAGCGTCATCACCGTCCCATTGTAGGAATAGGAGAGCAGCGCCTTTTGGTCCTGCGCGATTCGATAGCCAACGTAGAGGAGGTTGGAACGGTATCCATTCTGGGCGTAGTAATCGTTGCAGAATTTGTAGAAACTGGTGACCGCGGCAGGAAATTCATCCTCTGGGAACGCAAAGAGGCTGAACGTGTATCGGCTTTCGTTGGACACTGGCGGATACTGGATGATCTGGTCCGGGGCCAGAGTGTAGTCGCTTGAAACTATGGTCTCCAACTGCAGACGCCATCCCGCATTGGAAGCATCGATGATTCCATAACGGATGAACGGAATGGAGATGTTTTGCTCGATATCATGCCCGAACCTCGGGCCCGATGTGCCCCAGATGTAATTTCTCAATGCCCAGACGGCGTGGTTCGGGTCTCCGGTCGCGCCCGGATTGTACTTACGAAACTCGACCGTGATTTTGTCCTCAAACGGAAACATGTAGTACATCAACGAGTAATTCAGGGCTTTCAGATCGGGCAGAGCAGAGATGAAGTCCTCGAGGCTATAGGTCGTGTGGTGCACGTGCATCGGGGTCAACGGACGAATGGAATATGTAACCTCGTAGATGATCCCAAAGAGGCCGTAGCTGGACCTGATCTTCTGCATCAGGTCCGGCTGCGCGTCCTCGGTGACCTCTAGGAGATCGCCGCTGGGTAATACCATTTTGACGCCTGTGACATAGGAGCCCACCTGCCCGTATTCGCCAGGGAAGGAGGCATCTTTTGTCCCCGCGCACGCGGCGCTGCCGGCAGAAAGGCTGCCTATCTCGGTGTTCACATAAAACTGCAGGTTCTGCGCTTGAAGCGCCTTCGCCATATCGATGTGTACCGCATCCGCCTGAACGGTGAGACTGGTTGGGGTAATGCTCAGGATCTGGTTCATCTTCATCTGAATCAGCGTGCCGCCGTCCGCGACCCCGCACGGAGCCGTGGAATGATTCGATCCGACTGCGCGAACAGGCGAAGGATATTTCACCGGGTCCTTCAGGACCGCGACGATGTCGTCTACCGAGTGTGCCTCTACAATCACGCAGGGATGCGAAACGATATTGCCAAACCAATTCGTTACTGTATTCGTTGCCATCTTTCCTCCACACGAGCCTGGCTTGTTTGAGAATCCGCCGTTCCTGCCGCATGTCAGAGAAGCGCCCGGGATATCATGAGAGGTGACTGAAACTCTCATGCACTGCTGGTGCGCTAACTATTGGTTCGCAAATGAATCATCTGACTCCGCACCAGGGCGTGGCTTCCACGCCAGGCTGTAGTACTTGCCCCGGTCCCTGGCCCATGGGTCGAAGGCGTTCACCACAGTTTGCAATTCCTGATTCAACTCCGGGATGTTGCGCATCAGCATGCGCTTCATCGGCGATACGGGCTGAACGTGACCATTCGGCGCTCCATGTTCCATCACTGCCGGGCCAGGGCCGTTGTTGTTCACCCAGTCGATGCCGAGCGTTGTATAAAACTCCGGACGAAAGGACGACGTAAAGAACCGGTCGCTGAAAAGCCTCCGCGACGCATTGAGAATAAACACAACGAACTGCGTTTCCGAGATGGCGAAACCATGCGGATGCCGGTACTCTGCCAAGTAACCCACGGCGGTGTCGACGTCTTCAATGTTGTCGACGAGGGTCCCATTCGTGTGTCCGAGGCAGTCGTTGACCGGCGAGCCATCCTCGTTGACCGGCGCGTCGGTAATGATCTTCGATACATCGCAAACATGCTGGCCATAGACTTCCCGCAATGTCTGCACCGTCGCCTGCTGTTCAGCTCTCGCGGGTGAGCCGGGAGCGACACCTGGATCCATGAAATCGTCGAAACTAGTCAGCTGGCGCAGTCCATACTGCCTCCGGAACTCATTGAAGCGAGGCACACCGTGCTCGCGGTCGCGAATGATATCGAGCGCTACCACGTCGATCTGTTGCGTCTTGCTGTCCAGCCTGCCCAGCTTCAGGTTTTGAAGAAAGAGAGGCGAATTATGCAGCGTGAGCAGCCCCAGCCTCTGCCGGCCCAGCGTCAATCCCCAGTTCGCCAGCCCCATGGAGTGCGTGAAATCGGTGGCCTTGCCCTGAAAAGTATCCACCACCGGGATGCGCTCGACAATCTCGTTGGGGTCTGCTTTCAGGTCGCGATACTCCAGCAGGTCGGGAACCAGCGGATGCAAGCGGTATACCGAGACGAATTCTTCAGGGAAGTTGAACGGCGAGCCGAAGTGATTCACGCCGCCGTTAGTGTATTTGGGATTCGTGATGTCGTAGCCATCCACCTTGCTGCCAAGGCCGAAGATCCCCGGCCCTGAAGCGAAGACGGAATACCACTCGGTAGCCTTCGCAGCGTCCTTCGACTTGCCGAAGTTGTTCACCACTACGTCGCTCAGCGCCTTCGACAGCAAGCCGCCCTGGTCACCGAGCAGACCATTCCAGTTGCCGTTCATTCCCAGGTACAGCGGCTCGTCGTAGAGCAGTTGCGGCGTCCATTCGATCGTGTGGATCTTCGCAATTTCCGCTGCGACAACCAACCGGGCAATTTCAAACAGCTCTTCCGGAGTTACATCCCGGTATCGAATCACCAGCTTTGGCTTGGCCGGATCGCGGAGGCCGCTATCCGCGCCGGGCGTTTGCGCGGTGACACGGCGAAACTCGGCAACAAAGGAATTGTGTTCGCGCGCGAAGAGGTTATGCAGGAAACTCAGACCAACTGTCCAATTGTCTGGAAAGCCGGTAGCCTCCTGTCCAGCCCATTCCGGATTGATAGGATCGTTCGGTGCGAAAACCGGCAGGTAGCCGGGACCCGTCTGTCCGCCGACCGGAAGCAGCAGCAGCCTTGCTGCATCGGATGGATCGCGCTTCACTCGCTGGCGGGACCTATCGTCAAAGCCGTAAAGCTGCGAGGCATCCCACCAGGCGGTGTTGGTGTTGGCCATTGTCTTCGGTGCACGATCGAGATAGGTGTGCCCGCCCAAAGTAAACGTGCCCGGCGCGGAATCCTCTGCAACATACCCCTTGTCCATTCGATCGTCGGGACGGCAGCCCAGCTTTTCAATGTCCTCTGGACTGAGCGGCTGCTCGATGTTATTCACCAGCTTTGTCGCGCAGCCCACCTTCATGTATTCAGGTTGATTGTGTCCTTCTTCGAGGTGCGAGAACCAGTCGTGGGTCATGAACTGGATCCAGTACGCCGCGAGCACGTTGAAGAAGGGCGCCTTCGCGTAATCGCACTTGGCATCCTTGGAGTAGCCCGGCAAACCGTATCCTTCCATGCATTTGTCGGGATTCGATTGGATGCGCGTGAAGAGCCGGCGGCTGATTACCTGCGGATCGGGCTCCAGAAGCGATAACCGGCTCCCGTGGCGATTGCGAGTCAGTTCGTTAAGTCCAAGGTCGGGAAATGAAGTCTCGAACTCTACATTTCGCGCAAACAACATGCCTGTGGAACCCATGGCCGGATTCAGGATGTCGTTGCAAATTCCCGTCACGGTGCGCCAACGGATAAGATCGCCCTTGCAGACTTGCGGCCCCTCGCCGCCCACGTCCTTGAACGACGGGTTTGTGGGAAGTAGCCTCATCTGCGGCCAGACCTTGAGCGCGCTTCCGCTCACTCCATTTAGGCCCTGCACAAAGTCTGTAAACGTACCGGAATTGTCAAACAGATTGAACTTGATAAGCTCGACCCGCTGCAATTCGAGATCGAGCAAGGCGCCGGTAACACCGCGTAGCGCGGGAAGCTTTGCAGAAATAAAGCCGGTCGGCAGCGAAGACATATCCCCCGTGCCCCAGTAGTTTGTCCAATCCACCCACGGCGTCGCGCGGAACTGAAGAGCCTGGTCACCCCCGCGACAAAGTGCCGTCGCCTCTGAGACCTTGCCTTGAAACCTCTGCCCGCGGACCTTCGGAATCTTGAGGTCTTTGAGTTGATCGATGACCATCTGGGCGCAAGCCAGCAATGCTTTTGCCTCCTCACTTTTGCCCGAAGGCGCGGAAGACGATGCTTGATCAGGTGCGAGAGAAGTTTGCGCCGAGAGCAAGCAGCTCGCGGCCAGCAGGAAGGGAACTAACCAGGAAAGCCTCATTGCTCCTCCGAACGTTATGCGGGCAGCGTCGCGCCACCGTTACTTTGAAAATCGCAAAAGAGAAACGGTTTCATTTTCAGCGAATGCTGCGATGGCGATTGTGGGCGCATTGATTTCATGTCGACATTCCGACTTACGCGCAAACCGTGAGATTCAGCCCATAGGCAGGACTCGATCTTCAGAGTGGAATACTGGTATCTCCCAGAGATTCCTTTCCTGGCAGCTTTGCCTTGGGAATAAGCACCGGCAAGGTCAGATTTTCCAGGTCCAGCTTCAGGCACAGAACAGTACTCTCAAGGTCGAAAGCAAAAACGCGCAGCAGAAGCTTACTTGTCCGTTCGCGCGTCGACTTGACACAGAATCCCCGGATCGCATTCCTACGATTGCTTCGAGCCTCAACCTGGAAAAACTGGAGAGTCGGCCGAAGTATTAGCGGGGGAAGACCCGGCTATCCAGTCTCATGTGATTCTGCTGCTAACAAATCTGACAAGCCGGACAGCGATTGTCAACAGATTTTTGCGAAGAAAGTGAGCAACGCAATGGGCTGCGACGCGATCGGCCGATCGTTTGTGTCCTTGTGTCTGGCGCAGGAACATCGCCGGCAACCTAACTGGCGATTCTGCCCGAATTGTTATCAGGAATGGTGTTCCCTTGACTTTGCGTCTGCGGGGCGCACGCCCGGCGCCATATGCCTTGAAGCAAAGCTGGAACCCATTGCTCTGCCGGACACCCGCTCCAGGTATCTCGTAGAAACGCTAACTTCGCGTCAGGCGTATTGGCATTAGCTGCCTGGAGACTAAGAATCAGGAGCGTTCCGGTCTCAAGGTCGCCGCTCGCCGAACGACTCGGCGCTGTTGGTTGCCTGAGAATATTGATGGGAGCGAAAAGACATCGGCTGCCTGCCGTCTCCGGGGACAGCGCAGATCGGCCTGCCGGATCGCTGTAAAGCTGTCGCATGAGATTCACGCCGCTCACGATGTTGTGGAGCGCAAAGCCGGTCGCGTGTACGGCGGCCAGGTCGCCCCCAACCATATTGGAGAGCAGTTGTTTTGCCAGATCGATCTGATCTGTCAGGTCGAGCCATGCGTGGAGAGCGGGGTTCAGACTGTGCACTGCTTTATCGAGTAACAGGGCTGCATTCCAACTGGCCTCCGTCGCCTGGAAGTCCGGAGCAAACAAGCGACCAACAACCTGTTGCACGAGAATGCCGCAGGAATCATCCGCTCCAGCGCCGCGGACGAATGCCGCAAGGCTCTCAAGTTCATCCGGCCCGGTCGAATAAGCGGGAGCCAGGGCATTCAGACGATTCCAAAGCGCATTCTGTGCTTCGGAGCGGCCGGGAGCGGACCTCGGCGCAACGGTTGGAAGCGGCTTCCCGTCGATTTGAAGAATTCCCAGCACGCGCTGAAGAATCTGCCCATTCGTCAGGATGGAACGATCGGCGAAGGCTCGATCGAGGTTGGGGTCCTGAGCGAATGCGTCGATTTCAGTTGCATCCTCTGAAGTGACAATCTCGACGAGCCCCGGAATGCGAGTCCTGTTCATGTGCTCTCCCACGAATTACCTGACTTGAAAGCGGAGACTCCGGAGCGGGGGAGAAGGTCGTCCGCTTCCATTGTGCCAATCGGGCCTGACAGGCGGGACCAATCGCCTAGAATGCGTTCTCGTCGACGACCGTGACCACGTTATAAGTGTCTGCAAGCGCACCATTGCTAACGGTTAGGGATCCCGGCACATACGTTAGCGCGTACTTCAGGCGAACAGAAACGCTGTTCGATATCTCGGCTTCGGAAGCAACCGGGCGTAAATGCTGCGGTCCGTCTGCCGGAATCCATGACTCCCGAATTGCGTCGAGAGCATACTCGGCTGGAAGCGTACCAAACTTCGCGGCAGTCGCCGGATCCATCGTCAATCCCAGGGCCAGCGCCTTGGACACCATCCATCCCATCGTGATGTCGCAAAGTCTGGTTCCCGCATCCACTCCTCCCGCCTGCGCTGTTCCGCCGCCCACATCGCCATGGCATCCTGAGAACCAGATTTGCTCCAGCGTCTGGCCGGGCGCCGGAGTTGAGGTCCACAGCGTCGCCGGAAACTGCGCCCGCTTCTCGTCCAGCGCCAGGCATTGATAAGCGTTCTTGACGTCCGGATGCAGACCCGTATCGAGGAACCCAAAGGTCTTCTCATCCACTCCGCCGAAGATGGCCGGTATTCCCAGCGAACCCACCGTGTCCCATACTCCGACCATCTGGATCGTCGCCTGCCCAAGTCCGCACGCTGTCAACCTGGCGAGAATTGACGCCCGATTTACCGGATCGCGGTAGGCCGCAAACGCCTGCGTCACGCAATCGTCGCTGAATCCGCCCGTTGGCAGCCCGCAATTCGCGATCATTCCCGCGAGGCTCCGGACCGTATACGCGCCGCGGCTGAATCCAAAAAGGAATATTTCGTCGCCTGGTTCATAGACGTGGGCGATCTTGGTATAGCCATCCTGTATCTTTTGAAGCAGACACTGGCCGAATGCTCCCTGCAGAACCCGGTTCAGACCAGCGGAGTCAGCGCCAACGCCGTCGTCGTAAAACGTCATCTGGTCGGAAGCCACTGTCAACGCATTGTAGAGCCGGTAAACGTTGGTGTTGTTCACCGGGGCCTGCCACGTCCCATCCGCACAAAACACAATTCGCTTCGACATTCAGACCATCCTTCGTCTCTGACGATTTTCCGTCAGCATGTTAACACGGATTGTATTCCTGCATCTGCAATCAGATTTCGGGCTATACCGTTAGCTTTTAGATTGACAACCGCTGCCGCGCGGTATTCCATTTGGTCATGCAAAGGAAGCTATCCCCCCTTCTCATTTGCGCGCCGGGCTTTGAAAGCTGGATTCTCCAGCCGAGTTCGGCCCTTTTGTCTGTGGCGGCCACTCTGGCAGTCAGCCTTCTGACTACCGGGTGCTTGTCCCCCCTGGCAAAGCATGCCACAGCCTTTTCAGAAGCTACTGCAACGGTCATCGACGGCTCGGAGGATGCCTATCGCGCCGCCATGCGGCTACGCCTCCAGGAGCAGGCCTCCGCAAGTGTTTACGCCTATGACAAGGACTCCACATGGAGCCCCTACAAGGACCTGACGCCACTGCTCACCCCGGCGCAACTGGATGCACGGATCAAGGTCCTCGACGGTCTGAAAGTCTACGCCGAAACGCTCGTGGACCTTACTTCCGGCAAGCCCTCTGCCGATCTCGAAAATGCCGCGGAAGGTGTCGGGACCAACCTCCGGGGGCTTAACCAGACCGTCGCCACCGATTTCAGCACCGCGATACCCAATATCCCCGTGATGACTGCAGCCCAAGCCAATCAGGTCAGTACCGCGGTCCTTGCCCTGGGCGAGTATCTTATCTCGCGTAAAGTCAAGAGCTCGCTTCCCAAGGTCACACAGGATATGAATCCCAACATTCAGACCCTTTGCGAGGTTCTCAATAGCGACATCGTGATCCTTCGCCGCCAGGCCGATGTGGACTATCAGACGCAGATCATGCAGCTGGACCAGTCCATCCGCCATGAGGGCTCGGCCGTCAGCCCCTATGAGCACCGCCTGGAGATCCGCACCCTCATCGAACTTGCCGACCAGCAGAAGGCGAATGACGAATTGCTCGCCAAGCTCCAGACAGCTCTCCACACACTCGCCATGACTCACCAGGCACTTGCCGCTGCCGCACAGGGAAACAACCCGGAGTCGATTTCGCAGAAGATTGCCGAACTCGCGGCCGCCGGCCATGACCTCAATGTCTATTACAAATCGCTGCCCAACGTATTTTGATTAGCGCCCTCAACAGACTCTCAAACCGATCGCTGACTGGAGAAAGCGCATGAGCACCACTCTCCCGCCCATCTTGCAGAATCCTGACGCTGCCGCAACCTACCAAGCAGTTTACGACGCCCTCGGAAGAGCCTACTGGGAGGCCTCCGATATCAACAGCAAGGATCTCATCTATGGAGCCCAGGAGGCCATCGGCGAGATCATTTCCACACTTGACGAGCAGGGTCTTGCCAGCAACACCGAAGTATTTATCCAGCTCCAGCCCAAAATCGCCGCTGTCAATGCCTCCCTCCAAACCATCCAGAAGCAGATATCTACCATCACCAAGAACATCAACACTGCCGCAACCGTTATCACGGTCATCAGCAAGGCGCTTTCGCTGCTTCCCGGCTAGTACTACTGTGTTATGAAGTAGGTACCGCGGAGTTTCCGGAGCATCTTGAAAGCTCCTTGAAGACCTGGGGCGGGCGCGATGCCAATGACCGTCAGCTGCAACTCCAAGCCATGATCGCGCACGATGTAACTCGCGGCAGCGGGACGCTTCAAGATGCTGCGCTGAAGGTCCACGTGAGCCAGTTTGTTGTGGTGCCCGTCAACGACCACTTCGTCAATCCAGCACCCGCACTTGAGGGGGCTCATGCGATTCACACGCCGACTTATGTTTCAAGCGGCGACTGTGGCCATCGCTTCTTCGAACGCGACGGCTCCGCGCTTACCGCTGCCGTGCTAGTCTTGCGGGCCGCGCCTTAGAGGTCCGTCACCAGGGCTTGGAACGAGCTACCGAGATGCCGCGCACCTCGTTTGGCCACTTGCCCGACACGGCGCAATAGAAGTGGTAGAGCGCGCCATGGTAGAAGATTACGGATGTCTTGTGCGCAAAGGTTTCATCCACGCTGCCGGGCGCTCCCACGTCGACCATAATCTCGTTCACCTTTATAAAGTGGTAAGGATCGTGGCCCAGCGCCAGCAGTTCCCGCGCCTTGCCGTGAACGTCGAAGCCGAAGTAATACATGCCCCACAGGTCACGATTGCGCACGACAAAGGGATTGCTTGCAAAGCGCGCGTCCCACGATTCATGCCCGCCATTGGGCAAGATGGGATTGCCCGCGTAGCGTGTCCATTGTTTGAGATCGCGCGATGTGGCTACGCCGCTCTGTTCGTGCCAACCTCCGCCTTGCGCTTTCGGTAGGTCGTCGGTCTTCGCGTTGTAGAAGAGATAGAAGACCCCATCCTCTTCAAGAAGGTTGGGCCGGTAGAGACCGCCGTGCTCCCAAGGCGCGCCGTTGGCTGGGAAAAGAATGGGCTCGGTCAGTTCCCAATGAAGCAGATCGTCGCTCCACGCCAAGCCGATCACCGCAGCACCCTCTTCCAGGCCCGCATTGGGGTAAGCGTTCCACACGCCCAGATAGCGGCCATGCACCTTCGTGAGCTTTCCCTGCGACGTGAGCCCGCTTTCGCGCACGATGCAGCTCAAGGCAACGTTGTAGCGCGTGTAGCGCGAGTTGGGATCGCGCCGCGCCACGCAGCCTAGGCGTTCCCAATAGAGCAGATCGGGCGATCGCGCCAGACCCGTTTGATAGCCTGTGCCGTCGAAGCCGATATAGAGCATGTGAAAAGCGCCATGATGGTAGAAGACGAACGGATCGTCCACCGTTTTTCCATCGAATGCATTGGGCTCCGCTGAAGCGCTTAAGACCAGTTTGCCGCACTTGTACGGCGTGCGGAAGGGCGCGACCTCCTTCTCATCGAAGCTCGCCGCGAAGAGGCCGTGTTCCTGAAGCAGCGGCATGCCCGCGAGAGCCATCCCCAGCCCGCCGGCAAACCTTCTACGCGTGATGCCTGCCTTCATTCCGTATTCCTTCCGTGACCGTTGATCAATGCGGACCGGCTTCCAGCACCGCAACGCCTTGTGATTCCAATTCGACTTTAGTCAGGCCGCGGACGTCTCCGAGGACATCCCGCATCGGCTCCGGCAGCGCGATATCCGCCACAGCCGCGCCATGGTTGATGAGCACATAGACCGCGCGGCCCTTGCCGGCACGCCGGCACACTTCGACATCTACCGCAAGTGGACCAAATTCCGGCTCTACATCCGCGTCCCGAATCATCCATTGCAGAGTGGAGCGCATCAGCGTAGGGTCCAGCACCGCGCCCAGGTAGCTGATGCGGCCTTTGCCCACGCGATGAGAAATCATGGCTGGCTGTCCATCGAGCCATCCATTTGCCTTTCTATAGCGCAGCAGAATTTCCTCCGTATCGGCGCGCGCGGAGAGTTGCTCGGCCCAGGTAACAGCCAAGCCTGAGCCGGGGGCGCCGCTCACAGGCACAGGCGCTTCGAGTGCATAGAACTGCTCAACGCGGCCGCCCAGCGCTTCCACAAGTGGCCCAGGTTGGCGCTGGACGTTCAAGGCGTTGTGTTCGTCCTTCATGCCTGAGCGCGGCCGCAGCACCAGATGTCCGCCCTGTTGGACATAGGCGAGCAGTCGCGCTGCCAGTTCCGCGGAGATGACGTTGAGGCTGGGCGCAAGAACCAGCTTGTATCCATCCAGCGGAGCTTCCGCGTCGACAAGGTCTACCGTGAGCCGATCTTCACGTAGGGGGCTGTAGTAGCCGAGCAATATCTCAAGTTGGTCGTACTTGCGATTGTGGGGTTGAAAGTCGATGGCCCAGCGGCTATCATAGCTGTGCAGCAAAGCCACCTGTGCCACGGGTGTCGTGCCCTCAAGAGACCGGGCAGCGCGGTCAAATTCTCTGCCCGTCTCCGCAATCTCCGCATAGAGTGGCAGTGCCCCTCCATCCGGGCCAACGATTGCCCCGTGGTATTGTTCCTGACCGTTGAGAGCACTGCGCCACTGCCAGTAGAGCACCGCATCGGCACCGTGGCCGATGGCCTGCCAGGCCATGACGCGCGTTTCTCCCCGGTCGAGCGCGTTGTTCACCGGCGCCCAATTCACAGAGCCCGGTTGCGTCTCCATCACCCAGAAATTGGCGCGCTTCCAGCCGCGTACAAAGTCGTGCATTGCGCCGTTCCGCGCAACGTTCTACTTCTCGTGGTTTCCCACCTGGATGGTCCACAGCGCGAACCTTCCCCTTGATGGCGTGCTGCTGACTTCGCTTCCGTTCCTTGTTGGCCTGTGTGCCAATCTGACGGGCGGAGTTCTCGGCGACCGCATGACGCAGCGCTGGGGCGCCAAAACGGCGTTACGCACCATCACGAGCGTTTGCCTTGCGCTTGCGGCGATGGCCCTTGCCGGCATGGCACTTTGCCACGGCAAGGTTGCGGCCGTTACACTGTCAAGCCTCGGTTTTGGCATGATGGACCTCATGCTTCCCTCTGCATGGGCTATGTGTCTAGCCATTGGAGGCCGATCGAGCGGTGCGGCCACGGGCATGATGAATACCGCGGGTCAGGCGGGAGGATTCCTCTGCACCGTCCTGTTCGGTTATGTTGTCCAGGCTACGGGGAGTTACAACCTGCCAGTATGGCTTATTGCGGGAATGGTGCTAGCCAGCGCCCTTGTCTTTTCGCGCATCGACTGCACCAATGGCCTGGATGCGGAAATGGCTGCGGCGCAACCATAGCGTGCTTCATCCGCCTTCGCGAACCTGGGCGAAGAATGTTTCGGAGCCGATTTGTCCGCCCTTGAGCACCAGTTCAAGCCCATCCAGGGGAGAGCCCGGTGCGTGGCCGCAGCACAAAGGGGCGCCGGGTGAGAGCGGCGCCACAAAAGTAAGAGCATCCAACCCCAACTGTTTCACCGTGTGGGTAGACGTGTCGCCGCCCGCTACAACCACCCGGCGCACGCCGGAGATCAGCAGCAGTTCTCGAAGTCGGGTACCGAGCGCGACCCCAAAAGCCTCGCCGTGCTTCCCGTCCATCGACTGCGGTCCAAGCGCCGTGTACAGCACTACGCTCTGGCCCCGTGCCAGCGCTTCCAGAGCCTTTCGCGTCTGGATTCCCCACGGTTCCGGGCCCTTAAGGGTATCGCTCCGGGCAAAGCCATCCTTTTCATGGGGGGATGAAGGTGATTGA
>VFSW01004243.1_pt1 | contig 21391 bp, 37 predicted proteins | sample 5358111 | NCBI WGS metagenome assembly VFSW01 (sample SAMN11554181, study PRJNA540505) | mine drainage metagenome | isolation source: sediment from site ElyBrook_90M | place: USA: Ely Copper Mine, Vershire, VT | collected 2017
GTTCATCACGACGCTCTCCCAATCCCGTCAGACAGAGCGGCGACAACTTCAGCGCGCTTAACTCTGAGATCGATCACACCACCAAACTCGTCGGTTTCGTGTGTGGCTGGGCCGGTCCACCCCCGCGCGTTTCTGTCCAGAGTCTTCAGCACCCAGGCGGCGATCGGCGGGCAGACGCCTTTAGACAGATACATTCTGGCCTGGCGAATCCGCTTGCCCCACTCGTAGTTTCTAGGAAAGCCCATGATCGAGCAAAACTCTTCCAGAGTAAGTAGACGATCACCGTAGGCCAACGCGGTATTACCGAGAATGGCGGTGCTGAACCAGTCCGGGTCAACCAACCGCACGTGACCGGACACGTAGCCGTGAACGTGTGGAAACTTCATCTTCAGTTCTTCGTAGGTGTCGATGCCGTGACGACGTCGCAGCACCTGATGAATGTGCCCCACCGGCGGGCGACCCGCCTTGCCGGCCTTGAACGTCCTGTGCGTCTGGTCCCAGAGCTTGCCCATGTGGCCGCCCATCATGCCCGGCACCTCGGTACCGTTGGGGTCGAGCACATCTTTAAGCAGAACGTAGCGCGGTTTCAACTCCAAGCGGAAAGTCTTCTGACGATGAAACAGCACCCAGACCCTGGGCCGCCACTGCGGAGCACCGAAGCTAACGGCGTTGAGAAACACGTAGTTGACTCGGTACCCGTGCTGCTTGGCGAGCTCTTCGTATGACTCACGACCGCCGCGGTAGGCACCGACGACAGATTCGATGGCCAGAGTTCGGCAGCGGTGGCCGAGGCCGTAGTCGATGACGCGACGATGACATTCGAAGCCTTCTGAGTCGACACCGCGATTGGTGCGATAGCGACCCGCCATGATCGAGAACGACGCGCAGGGCGGGTGCGCGATCACATCGATGTCGCGCCACGCCGCGGCGCGAAACTTCTCAGGCCAGTCTTCGGTTTTTTCATACCGCGGTATCTTTGGGAAGTTTAAGGCCTGTAGGTCTGAGCCGAATCCACAGTCTTCCATCGTGGCCAGAATGTTGGCCTTCGCCGCCTGAGCGCCAAGCAATAGCGAGCCACCGTAGGTGTTGATCGTGATAACGTTCATTTACTTAACGGTCTCCTTCCACGCCGCTTTCACTTGCTTCTTCAGTTCTAGGTCGAAGCGATGACCGTCGTACCAGTCACGACGTTGACGAGCGGCGATCTTGAGCCGAGTCTTCATCGCCACCGCGACCGCGTCGGCATCTTCAACCACGTAGGGTGTGACGTCGAAGCCAGCCTGACCGAGCATCTCCGCCGCCTCGAGCTGAAACACCATCGGCAATCCGGCCGACAGCATCTCATAGAACCTGTTTGCCGGCGAGTGAAATTCTCGATGCGACCGGGTGTCCTCTATGTACAACCCGAGACCGTGTCTGGCCAGCGCGGCGTGAAAGCCGAGCTCTGGCACCGCATCGATGATCTTGACGTTGCTCGGTACTTCATCACCGTATAGACCGGCGAATTGAACGGCCGCCTTTGGTCTGGCCGCAATCGTCACCGGCGTCTTGGCCCCGACCAGGTAACGCCGGAACGCATCTTCTCTGGCGCCGCGCCATGACCCGTAGTAGAGCAAGTCGTTGGCTTTTCTGTCAACCGGCCGCGCAACGTCGTACCGCATCGTCAGCGCGTTCCAATTCACGTAGCAGCATTGATGCAGATTGCGTTGGTTGCGCGATGACTTGACTGTCGTCCAAAACACGGCCGGTGGCCGCTTAGCCTCGGCGCGACGACGATAGACCGAGAAAAACTCGTTATCGGAAGTCGAGCGTAATCTCGGCCGACTGATCGCGTAATCGTTTTCCACGTAAACCAAGTTGCGGCACTTTACCATCGCCGCGACCAGCGATGACGTCACCTTGGTGTGCCAGGGTGTCGGTCCGTTAACGTAGATGAGAGTGCCATCGACTTCCTCCACCGTGGTGTCGGTGTAGGTGGGCAGGTTGAGTACTTTGGCGATGTACCTGGTCATCTTCACCGACACCAGCATCGAGTCGTCAGCCAATTTGGCTGGGCAGAACACGCCGTCTTTCACTTTGTGATAGTCTCCTTTAGTAGCGCGGTGATTAAGTCATCTGCCGTCTTAAACACATCGGCATCCGTTAGTAGCTGATGAAATAGATTCTCTCGTTCACCAACGACGAGCAGCCGCTTGCCGGCTCGGAGCGCGTAGCCGTACTCGACGCATCTGGAACCGCGCGGCCAGCCGATAGCTGGGTCTTCGGCGAAGAACACCAGCGTGTCGGCTCGGTCAAGGTCGGCTAGGCACATCCTGGCCTCATCGGCGGTGGCGCCCAGATCAGTCCAGAGCCAGCTGGATACCACCTCAAAGCCGGCGGCCGTGAATTGGCTCGCGTGCTTACGCAGCTCCTCACGTCGTTCGTAGCGTGAGGCCAGATACACAGCGGTCATCTCGGCAGCGCTTTCCACGCCGCTTTCACTTGCTTCTTCAGTTCTAGGTCGAAGCGATGACCGTCGTACCAGTCACGACGTTGACGAGCGGCGATCTTCACACGATCTCGCAGTGCGGCCTCCATTAGATCACCGCCATCTTCGACAACGTAAGGCTTGACGTCAAAGCCAGCCTGGCTGAGCATCGCGGCGCACTCAGGCTGGAACACCATCGGCAATCCGGCCGACAGCATCTCGTAGAACCGATTCGCCGGCGAGTGAAATTCTCGATGCGACCGGTCATCTTCGATGTATAGCCCGAGGCCGTGCCTGGTAAGCTCTTCATAGAGCGACCCTTCTGGGATGGCGTCTTGAAGGTTGACGTTGCCAGGCACCTCATCGCCGTACAGCTCCTCGAACTGGCTGGACTTGGATGCCACCGTCACCAGCACCGCGGCGTCGACTAGGTATCTCTCAAAAGCCTGACGGCGACGAGGCCGATAAGACCCGTAGTAGAGCAGGTCTGCGGAGGCCTTCTTTCTCGACATCGGTGTGAAGTCGTACCGCATCGTCAGTGCGTTCCAATTCACGTAGGACTGCGGGTGCAGGCCACGCTGCCCGGCGTTAGACCGCACCGTCGTCCAGAAGACGGCCGGCGGTCGGCCGGTTTCGGCGCGCCTCCACCAGGCAGATCCGAAGAGATCCTTGGCCGTGGACACCAGTCTCGGCCGGGTGATGGCGTAGTCGTTTTCGGCAAAGACCACCGTCTTGCAGTTAATCATTGCCTTGGCCAGCGCCGCCGTCGCCTTGTGATTCCACGCGTTGGGGCCGTTGACGTAAATGATAACACCGTCAACTTCCTCAACGTCGACGTCACCGTAGATGGGCAGATCTAAAACGTTGGAGATGTACCTGGTCATCTTCACCGACACCAGCATCGACCGGTCGTCCATCTTCGCCGTGCAGAACACTCCACTCTTCATCGCTTCACTCCGTAGATGGCCGGGTTCATCTCTGGGTCATTGTACATCTTCAGCTGCCGATACGTCTTGAACCTCTTCACGCCGACGCAAACATCGTTGATCAGCTGGTCTAAGCATGCCGTCAGGTCCGATCGCTGCTCGTGAAGTACTCTCAATCTGGCCGCCGCTTTGGTGTGATGATCATCACCGGCATTGCGACGCTGAGCCTCAACACCGGTATAGAACACCTTCAAGGACAGAATCGACAGCCGGTCGATCATCAGCCCAGGCGACTCCGAGTGCAGGCTGGCGGTCTTGGACATTGCGTCGACTAAATCAAGATACAGCCGCTCATCGATGAGCTCCGTGTGATCATTGCGAAGCTGGTTCGTCTTATCGATGCGGCGCTTGCACTCCGCTAAATCTGAGTCCGGCAGCCCCGGTGTGCGAGCGGAGTCTTCCAGTTGCCAGAGTGTATAGTTGTAGAAGTGCTGCGCCGCGATCAGGTCGTCGAAGTTAGTCGTCGACACTGGCGGTGTGGCGGTACCGTCGCTCACCCAACGAGCGGTAAGCTCATGTTGCAGTATCGATACCCAGCTGATCATCATGATGCTAGAGTCCTCCGTAGTAGAAGCACCCGAACCTCGCAGGAGAGGACCGGGTGCTTCGGTGCTACCGTCTTAATTGTCTGTCATCGATTACACCAGCTCGATGAACTTCTCGCGGACCGCGAAGGCGATGAAGCTGTTGTTGGCACCGATCTTGGTCAGCTTCGGAATGGCGTCATCGGTCGTCTTGCTGGCGATGAGAATGTCTATCGCTTCCTGACGCTTTGTGCCCTTGCGCGCACCGTGGTCCTTGTTCAGTACCTTGATCTTCTTGCCGGTGTAACCGGCGCGGTCGGAGGACGCGGTGGTGGACTTCTTTGCCGGCTTGGCTTCGGCGGTGGACTTCTTCGCCGGCTTGACGTCGACGTCGGCCTTGGCCGTCGTCTTCTTGGCTGCGGGTGTCGTGGCTGCGAACTTCTTCGATGCCGCTACGGGTGTGGTTGCCATGGTGATTAGCTCCTTGCAGTGCAAGACTGCGGTTAAGTAGCTCTGAGCTACGGGTGAGACTGGAACCCCAGGGGTGATCGGGTTCAACAGCTGATTGGCCGCCTTGATCACATCGGCTCCGCGGAGCGGCCGCAGACTTTGCAAAACAGTTGGAGGAACAACGCCAGCGCTGACCTTCGTACCGTTATTATAAACACAAATTGCGCCCTGTGAATTGACGGCCTCCAGCTGCAGCAGGACCGTCCCCAGATCATGGTCTTCCAGAAGCTTAACGTTGCCGGCCCTAACCGTGACCTCATCGGCGGTTCTACGAGGCTCCGTCACCTTGATTAACGTCGGCGCCAACCGCCCGGGATTCTTCGCCACCTTAATGGCACGCCTTACCGCCTTCATCGCTTCCTCCACACGTGGTGCGTGATTCACCTCCATCAACTCCATGTCTACCAACGTCGTCAAGATCTCGTCAACGTCAACGTTACGTACCCTGACATCCTTGGCCAGCACAGGCGTAAGCACGCTGACGCTAAGCCGCTTACCGGTGCTGAGAAGATGCAGCGCGCCCTGACTGTTAAACCGCTCCAATTGGATGCCGATGGCGCCGTTCCTGTAGGCGATCAGCCTCAGGTTGTTCGGGTTGATGGCCTCCACCAGCTGGGCCTCAGGATCGGGCCTGGCTTCCGGCGGTGCGGTGGCCGCCTCATATGCAAGCCTGGCCAGGTCGTTTTCGCGCTCTTGTGCTCGCCGCTCCGCCGACTTTCTAGGCGGCCCCGGGAGAATCCTACCCGGTACCGTTCTGGTCAGGACCGTGGCCCTCTTGGCGGCGGCGATGAGCCTGGCCTCGGCCTTCTTCTTCAGGCTCATCATCTTCTTCCACGCCGCGAGCAGGTCCGCGCACTTGGAAGCAAATTCACTCGCCTGGCGAGCCTGGCTACCATCGCCGACCCCCACGGCAGAGTAAAAGCTCGCTTGCAGCTTGGTGATGCCAACCTCGTCGGCCTTTACCTGACCGCGCTCTCTGCCCAGGAGCGACCGCATGATGGCCATGCGGTCGCTGTACGCCTTGTCACCTCTCAACATCGCCAGATCGTAGCGACCGCCGGTACAGCTGCCGAGCATCTCAATGGCTCTGATCACGTGATCCGGCGGTCCATCCGGCAGGAGCTGCCCAGGCTTGGTCGCGGCCATCACCAGCTTGGCGTCATCGGTCTTCGCAACCTCTCGCATCGTCCTGGCCTCGGCCCGCTCTTTGACGGCCGCGTGCTTCGCGGTGGTGATCCGCAGGCAGGGAATGAACGTGTCCACCGTCCGGCCGCCGGACTCAGCGCCGTCCGGCCAGCGAATGGTCCAGACCTCGCGACCTTCAGCAGTGACGGTGATGAGAACAGCGCGCCCGTCGCGATGTTGGTAGCCATAAACGATTGAGCTGCCGACGGCGGCGGCCTTCACGAACTTGAACTGTGCCCGTTTTATCGCCACGTGATACGGGCTCTTAGTCGGCGGCTTAATCGGCGGCGCGGCCGGCTCTTCTGACACGGTGGGCGCCGCCAGTGGGCGGCGCTGATCACCTTCATCGTCTGGCTTTGACGGTGCCAGCTCTGCGGCGTGCAGCATGGCGTCCACCTTCTCGACCGGCTCGTCCGGCGGCGGCGGGCATTGATCTACGACAATGACCTTTTTGATCTGCTTCATTTCACGGTGCTCCTTTCCAAGCACTGTGCTACTGGTGGTGAGTCGTTACTTCGAGGCCCGCTTGCGAAGCTGAGCGAACGGCACGGTGTACTTCTCGTCATAGATGGCGCGGCAAATGGTAGAGCAGAAAGCCTGCCGGCCATTCTCGGATGTGATCGTCGGGCTGGCCGGGCGGACTTCACAGTTGTCGCACGCCGGCGGCAGACTCACCGCGTTAGGCGTCTCACAGTTTGCCGAACGTATGACTTCGCACCAAACTTGGTCGTACGTGAAGCTGTTGTCCACAGCTAGTTTAGTGATCTCGCGCTCCATCATCATAGCGTGAGCTGGGCCGCTAAACTCACCAGCGTCGAATCCAGCATCCATTACCGCGCCCTCTTCGTGCGCCTCGATGATTTCAATTGCTTTGGCGACTACTTCGTTTAGGGTCATTTCAAGGGCCGTCCTTTCCTCCGGCCTTGACTAGATTGTAATTCGCCACCCCTGGGGCCAGTACAGCACTATTTTGCAACTACAACTGCTTTGTTTTCAACCACTTAGGCTGCCCCAGAGGGCTCCCAGCCTCCGTAGAGGGTAGGAAACCCTGTCCTGAGGTCTTCGAGGGTCTCTGAGGGTCTCTGAGGGCCACCGGTGCACGCCGCGGCCTGTCTACGGCACCCCTCGCACCGGCCGGCTAAGTCCGCCCAGGCCGTCGCCCGGTCCACCACGGCCCGGCGCTGGGAAGGCGGCAGGCGGCCGAGAACGGGCCGCGGCAGCGGGCTGAGGCGCCGACGAGCGAGGTGCCCGACAAGCGTGTGCAGTTCCACGTGCTCTACGAGCAGATGCCGTCGGCACATCCAGGCCAGGTCCACCATCCACATTCTCATCGCGGCTTCTCCATGGCACCACCAAACCGCGCCGCCAAATCCTCCGACGTCATCGCCAGGCGGCGACGCTCCTGGGCCTTCACTGAGTGATCGTCCGGGTCCGTGACGGCGTAGACGCGTGTCGCTGTGAACCGCAGGGCCTGCTCCACCAGGGTGAGCTCTTCGTTGGTAAGTTCGACGTTCATGCCGCCCTCCTCTTCCTACACTCCGGTCCGACACCGTCGGCCACGCTCTCCGGAACGGTCAGCGCCCGGCCGCACCGACAGCATCGGCCCTCGTGCCAGAACTCCAGCGTCTTGCCCAACGTACCGGCGCGGCCGGTGCGGAGCCGCTCCAGGAACCACACCAGGGCCGCGCTGCTGGCGGCGTCGCGCCGCTGCTGGCTGGCGGCCGTGAACCACAGCGTGCCAGGCCGCCGCAGCACGCCGAGGTAGCGGTAGTCCGTGGTGTTGTCCGGGCCGCGGAGGGTCTCGACGAAGTAGGTGACGGCCTCACCCACGGCGCCGACCGCCAGGTCGGCGCGCTTGGCCTTGACCCGGTACGTGAAGCGGGCGCCGGTCTTGAGACTGCGAAGCGTGAACACAGCCCGACCGCCGAACAGGAACTCGGCGACCGTGCCCCAATCACTCAGCTGGCCACGACGATCCTCTGAGACCGCGGTCACTTTGCCTTACGCGCCTCGCGCGCCTCCTCACGTTCGATCTCGCGATCTTGAACGCACTCATCGCAGAACTTTGTTGATATGATATCGTTCGAGCTTATTAGTTCGCCGCAGCGTTCGCAGATCTCGGCTCGGTCGATGGATTCCGTCGCCCAGAGATCAAGTCCGACGGTGCTGCGCCTAATGTCTTCAAGGCCAGTTTGCAGCTCTTTACGCGTAATGTACTTCTCGTAGTCGTCTGGGTCATCCTTCAAGATCAACACCACGCGGTAATAGCGCGGCTTGCGCTCGGTCTTCGTCATCTCGGTACCTCCATCTTGCGCCACTGCGGGTAAGGCGTGTCCCACTGCCAGTCCACGCGCATCCACACCATGCGGTCCACCTCGTGCAGCGGAACGTAGGCCCGCTTGAGCGCTCGCGCCGCAGCCCGGGCCCTGGCCAGACTCCGGCGCGACCGCTGACGCTTCATGTCCGGGTGGCGCGCCGACGTCCACGGCTCGAAGAAGATCGCGCCAAACAACTGGCGCACGTTAAGGCTCGCCCTGGGGCGAGGCCCAGCGTAGATCACTCGGTTCATAAGCTTACTCCCTCCAGCTGCGCATCATCGCGTAGCGCTCGGATGGCCCCGGCACTGAGCCGTCCGGGTCTCGGCCTCAGCGCCGCGTCGTTCTGAACTGCCACCAATCAATCAGCAGCAGCGCGATGTTCAGGCGCCATGTCGCCACCGTCTCCTGGGCCCACGCCTCGTATTGAGTGATCATCGCGCACCCGCATTCCTGGCAACCGTTAGCGCGACGGCGACCAGCAGCACCATCACGGCGCGGATGGCCAGGAGCATCAGCAGAAACAAAGGTGCGGCCATCACCGTATCTCCGCTTTGAGCCGCAGTGCGGTGGCCTTGGCAAACTCGAAAGCAGCGACACGCTCTTCGCACTTGTTAGAGCTGTCGTCGGGAAACTCCGACAAATTGCTCTTGCGGATGCCGGTCTTTTCCCATTCCTCAAGACTCTTAAACAGGCACCCCATCCGTACCCAACGCTCGCCGTCTTCGTAAAGCACAGCCCAAACCTCGTAGGCGTACAAGCCAGAGAAGACGCGCAATGCCGCAAGCTTTTTGCCGCGCAGGTCCGCGCCGCACAGGTCCGCGCCTCTCAGGTACGCGCCGCGCAGATTCGCGCCGGCCAAGTACGCGCCGGTCAAGTACACGCCGGTCAAGTACGCGCCGCGCAGATCCGCGTCGCGCAGGTTTACTTTCTTAGCCATAGCCTCCACAATGGCGCCGCGCACAGTCAAAGCGTTGCTGGCGTAGATTACGCCACCGTAAACGTTCTTGATCTCCATCATCACCGCACCTCCACGCCGCTGAACCGTATTCGACCATCCATGGTGATCTCAGCCCTGCCAATGGCGAGCATTCGCAGCCACCACTCCGCGGCAGCGGCGCTCGTGAAGACGTGCGCGCTGGTCACGCCCTTCCACCACAGTCGGCATTCGCTGCTCTGACATGTCAGAATTTTCCCGCTCATCGCGCACCCCCGCCGGCGGTCTGAAGCCACTTACCGTCAGGTTGGCGCATGTACTCTTGACCTCGGCTAGGGCCCAGGCCACGCCCATCTAGAGCGTGGCAGGACGGGCAGAGGCAACCCCAGAGGCCGAACCTGGTGTTGCAATCCATGAACTTAGTGGTCAGGTCAGCGCCGCACACGTCGCATTTCTCCGGCACCGGGCCGATCCAAAACTTCTGCCGCTGCGTGGTCGTCATCGCCACACCACCTTGACCGTCGCCGCGCCGATGTGGCGCAGGCTGCCGTCGTCACACATCCGCGTGTACCCGCTGCAAAGCAGCTCAAGCTGTGCCAGCGCGCCGCCCTTGTCGGCCCAAGCCGTTACGGGCACGTGACCGTTCCACACCAGGTGCCATCCGCCGCGGAGGTGGAACACTTCATTTTTTAAAACGCGAGCAGTTGCAGTTGTCGCCATAGTCTAGGCGCTCCTTCCCTGGCGCCTGAAACTATTATAAACCACTCAGTTTACGTCCCACCAGTCCTGGTGTCGAAGCCCAAGCCTGTCCAGGGCCTCGGCCGGCACCCACCGCCGCTGCCAGTTGGCCCGCACCCAGTCATCGAGCGCCTTCGGCGGCCTCCTGGCCGCGGCTTTCTCATACTCAGTCGGCTCCGTGGGATCGCGAAGCGGCGGCGGGAAGATGCCGAAGCCGGACGCGGACTGGTGGTGACGACGAAGATTCTTTTTGCTGGTATTCACTTCAACCTCCCATACTTCAGCTCTGCGTACTCACGCATCGCGTCGAGGAAAGCCTTCTGCCCGCTGCCTTTACGCTTCAGGTTGCGCATCTTAGCCTCGTCAACGGTGCCGGTAGCGACGATGTGGTGCCGGAACACGAAGTCCGACTTGTTGCCCTGCCGCCAAACCCGCCGGTAGAACTGGTCGTAAAGGTCGTAATCGTCTGGGATATCGTAAAAGACGACGTGGCGGCAGTCGCACTTTTGCAAGTTCAACCCGTGGCCCATCGACGCCGGGTGGCCCATCAGCGCCATCAGCTCACCGCGGTTCCAAGCGGCGATGATCTCGGAAGATTGCGTGCGCGTCACCGCGCTGTTGAGGCAGGGCACGTCCTTACCAAGCGCGGCACGGATGGCGGTGACGTCGTGATGAAAGCCGATGCTAACCAGCATCGGCTCACCCTGCAGCTCTTCGTACAGCTCGACCAAGGCCTCAACCTTTGCGGTGTGAAGGGTCTTCACCGGCCGTTGCGAGGCGCGCGACGGCGGACCGCCGTCATCCGGGCGTGGGTCCAGATACACGGCACCGTTGGCCATCTGGCACAGCTTAGACCTGGCGGCCCCAGCGCTGACCATCGGCGCGTTGAACAGCGTGCTCATCGCCGTCTGCTCGATGGAGTCGTACTCCCGCTGCGCGGCCTCGGGCAGCTTGACGCGATGCAGGCGGTCTGGCCTTCCCGGCATCTTTAGGAAGTCTTCGGCATCGACGCGAAGGACGAGCGGGGCCACGGCCGCGTCAATCAGTTTATCTGCCCCGGGCAGCAGCGCCCACTCCCGCATCTGGAACCCGGTCGGGTAGAAGTACTGCTGGCGGTAGTGGCTGATGTACGACCCAAGCGTCGCGCCTCGGTCCAGGACGTAGATTTGCCCGAACAAGTCTTCGTAGCTCCTGGGCCGTGGGCTGCCGGTGAGGATGTACCGCCGCCGGAAGTCGCCGACGTGCTTACGGATCAGTCTGAACCGCGCGGACTGCGTGTTGCGCAACTTGGAAGACTCGTCCACCACCAGAGTGTCCGCGGCCAGGAGCCTCGCCCTGGCTGGGCGGTCGTAGAGCCAGAGCAATCCCTCGAAGTTCATCAGCACCACCTGGTGCTCCGGGCGGAGATCGCGCAGGGTCTTCTCCTTGTCGCCGCCGTGAAGGATGGCCATGCCGAGGCCGTGGAAGTCGATCCAGTCACGCATCTCTGCTGGCCACACGTCGTAGATTGGCCTAAGCGGGGCCACCACCAGAGCGCGCTTGGACAGCCTCTTCTCGAAAAGGATCTTCAATGCCGCCAAGGTCACAGATGTCTTTCCTACGCCTGGGTCTGCAAATAGGCCAAACTGGCCATTCTCCAAAAACAGCTTTAGACCACGTTCTTGGTATGGATGTGGCTGCCACGATCTGGCCTGCGCTTGCCGTGCGGTCAACTCAGCCGTAAGTGACTTCGGGATAAGATCAGTCACCTCACACCTCTCTTTCTCATCTCCGCCACGAACTCCTCACAAGACTCGCAGAACCAAGCCCGGTAACCCTTCTTGACGAGCTCGGCCACGTGCCAGTTCTGCGCCGGATCATCCTTGTCGCCTTCCCCGTCCGGCCGCTTGAACTCCACGATCAGCGGCTTCCCGCCCGGCGTGAAGAAGATCCGGTCCGGCAGGCCGATGCACTCGGTAAGCTTTCCGACCTGGACGCCACGGTCACGGGCCCACTTCACGCACCTGGCCTCCAGGGTCGACTCACGCCTGGCCTTGGTACGACGAATCACCATGAAAATGAACTCAGTAGACTACTAACGTAATCAGTTTCACGATCGTGCTTTGACGCGCCAACCGCCGCGGCCGCCTTGAAGATAACTTCTTGATACGGCCGCCAGGCCTTTGCCGCTTCCTCCTTTGGATTACCACCGCCCGCTGGAATGCATTGGTGCGTTGCATTTGGTACCAAAATTAGACATCCATGCGGCCTTGACTCCGGCTCAAGAGAGCATCCGTGATCAGTAAGAAAGTTGCACCGCCGATGACGCCCAGCACCGTGAAACACGGTATCAGCATCAAAGCCTACCGCATGAGGTCTGACGAAGTACACGTCGTCCAGATCACCACCCGGCTCAACGTCGCCCTCCCACCAATCGACGGCCCACCTGCCGGAGGCAAATGCTGCGGCAAGATTTCGCTTAATTTCTTCTTCGTCCGCGCCCCACTGCGTTGGCATGGTGGCGCCAGGTTGAAATTTGCAGCATTGTCCACGACAGGCGCCGCACACACCAGAGTTTAGATTCATCTCTTTAGTAATCTGAATCAACGTCACTTTGCGGCCTCCAGCATCAACCCTTCCGGCTCCGGCAAGGCACGGCCGGCGATGCCTTGGAGGTCTCCGAACATCCCGGTGGTGGACTCCATCACCCGCGTGACCTGGGCCTCGCGCTTGGCCCACTGCTTCAAGGCGGCGCGCTTCTCCGCCTCCAGGTCAGCCTGCAGGGTGGTAAAGGCCTCAACCAGAGCCTCGACGCGATGACGGAATTGCGGCCCAGTAACGTAAGCGTAGACCTCCTCGCTCTTAGTCCGCATCCCTTCCTGGGCCTGCCTGACGGCATGAGCGCCCAGCAACGCCGTCCTCAAGGCCGCCGCCAGCGGCAGGGCCAGAGCCGGGGTCGTCACCCAGACGTTGTCGACCGCGTCGAAGCCACTGACTTCGTCCGGCAGCGTGGCGCTGACTAGCACCAACAGGTCGGCTTTGGCCGCCCGCCCGTCCTCGCGGAGCTTGGGGAGCCAGGCCGGCGAGAACGACTTGGTCCTCTTAGACTCCCACAGAATCACCCCGCAACGGGCACCGGATGGGCTCAGAACGGTCTGGCAGACGTCCGCGCCCCTGACTCCCTTGGCCACCTCTCCGATCTCGTCCAATGTGAACCTGGCCCGCAGGCCGGCCTCCAGGTCGAGCTCCTGGACCTCGCCCTGTAGCTGCTGGGAGCCCTGCTCGGCCTTGCGCTGGGCCTCGGCCAGCTTGGCCTGCATGGCCTCGATGGTCTGCTCGCGCTCGACCAGCTTGAGCCGCCACGACGCGTCGGCGTCTGCCGACGCCTTGGCGTACATCGTGGCCGACTCCTCGGTGACTCGCCGCTGGACGGTTAGCTCCAGCTCGCGTCTGGCCTCTTCCAGCTCCCGCTCCTTTCGCAGGGCCGCGGCCTGGGCGGCCTGAGCGTCGACCAGCTTAGCCCGCAGAGCGTCGACTTCGGTGTGCACCGCGCGGACGGACTCCGCCGCCTCGCGAGCGGCCTCGTCGCGCAGCGCCTGTTCGCGCTCTTGAACGCGGTTCTTGATTGTGGCCTCGACCAACCGCTCTTTGGTCTCGGCGTCCTTCACGGCCTGCTCCGCGGCGCGAGTGGCCGCGTCCACTCTGGCCTGCATCTCCGCTCTCACCGCCGCGACCATCGGCGCGGCCAGGCTTTCGGTCAACGGCACCGCGGCGCCGCACTTCGGGCACTTCAACGTCGTGTCCTGGTTCGTCATTCTCTCCTCTTTCTTCCCGGCGACAGAGCCGCGCGCTCTTCCCTGGACAGGTCTTCCAGCTCGCCGGCGTCGATCTTCAAATCCAGGCAGACCTTGGCAATGACGTCCTCCGGCGCCCGCACCTCGGCGCAGGCTGCGAGCACCCCGCGCACGTAGGCTCGACGTTCGTCTTGAGTCATCTTCACTTTGCCTCTATTTGCGCATGCACCGCACGTGACGTCAAAAGCCGCTGGTGTGCCCAGATCGCTTGTAGCCACCTGGTCTGGTGCAGAGCGTCGGCCAAGGCGTTGTGCTTTGTGCCTTCAAACTGCGGCGCAACTACGGCTGGAAGCTCACCCTTCATGGTCCTGAAGCATCGGTCATTGAAGTAAAGCCACGGCGGTTCCATGCCGACAGCATTAAAGGCACATCGCAGCAACACGTTGTCAAAGTTCGCACCGTTACCCCAGAGCCGCGCACCTTGCGGGAACCACTCCTTAAATGCGATCAATGTCGCACGAAGCGAAGAGCAGTCGGCAAGCGATTCTTCCAGAACCTTACGTGCCGCAGGCTCTTGCCGCAGCCACCATGCTAGCGTGCCCTCATCGATCGCCAACCCGGCGGCTCTGCAGCTCGACACGCTGATCGGGACTAGGTGCAATTTCTCCCAGGTATCCTCCGACGCGCCTTCGTCGAAGGCCACTGCGCCAATGGAGAGAATCACGCTCCCCGGAGCGGTGCCCAGAGTCTCAAGGTCTAACATCACGTTGGTGCGTGAGGACATCATCGCGCCCCCATCCTGATGTACCCAGCCGCCAACTTGCGGGCCTCTTCCAGTGCGGCCCACTCCTCCTTGGACCGCCGCGCCGGTTGAACGCCCAGAACCGGCCACCCAGCCTCGGTATCAACCCAGTCTGCCACCCGGGCCAGCATCTCCCGCGTGGCGCTCTTAACATCCGGCACCGGCGGCTTTACCGCTTGACGCTTTGCAGTTGTTTTCATTTCTTCATCCTCTCCTCAGTTTCAGTCTTCAGCGATACCCATCTAAGCTCGTAGCCGAGCGCGGCCGCCACGCGCCGGTTCACGGCCCGGCGCCCGGACTTGATCTCGCGCAGGTGCGACGGCTCCATGCCGATCTCGGAAGCGAATCGCGCCTGACCGCCGCGTCTGGCCGTCTGGGCATCCAGTGCGCGGAGCACCTCCTCGTCGTTCACAGGGCGCACCGCGTTGTCTCCTTGTAAACGATGAACGAGTCGCTGCGGTCAAACCGCCTGCCCGGTCCGCGGGTCACGACCACCACACCGTCCGCGAACGTCGACACCCAGCAGTAATAGCGGCCATCACCGGACACGCGCCCTTCGGACATCACCCGCGCCAATCGCTCGACGGCCTTCGCCTGGTTGACGTCGTCGCGGATCTGGATGTTAACGCGACGTTTCATTTGATACCACACTATCTCGAAGATTTTCATCGTCAATGGCCCGCAGTACCATCAGCATCAACATGCAGTCATAATGCCTCGCTACTTCAGCGTTAGTTATGCAGAAGTTAACACAAGAATCGTTGGTATTGCCGTCTTCAGTGACAATGTGATCACAGCAAAAACCGTGATTTCTAGTTTCCCAGACCGCTTCAAACACCTGGCGTAATCTATCACGATTGTCGCCGCACATCTTTACTTCGTGTTTAGCGATAGACCACAGACTATCGCGTATTCTGCTCGCAATCTCACACCCGTAATCTGACAGCTCTGACCCAGGCATCACTGATCCTCCGGGCACGGACCGCCGGCGCTCTTCCTGAACTTGCACCATTTACAATGCCATCCAGGCCTAGCCTGGTACTCAGTGTCCTCGAGCATCTGCTTGGTCCTGGCCTCCCACTCCCGCTTCAGGGCTGGTAGGTCCTTCATGCCGAACCGCTCCTCGGCCTTGGTCTCGGGCCAATCCAGGTAGACGTGGCGGGCCGTCAACTCGGTCCTCTCGTCGCCGTCAGCGAGCTCGCCGATCTGGACCAGGCGCAGCCCGCCGAGGGCGTAGAGGCTCCGCTGCTGCTTGTGCTCGTCGTGGACCTTGCCGGTCTTCCAGTCGACTAGGTCGAGCCTTGGCTTTGGCTTCAACATCTCGCCCAGCGCGTCGATCTTCATCCTCAGCCAGGCCCGGTCCCAGTCCCGCCAGTCGACGCGGTTCCACTCCCGGTCGAAGGCCCACTCCAGCTCGACCTTGGCCTTGAGCTTGCGAAGGCCGGCGACGATGTCGCGTACCGGTGTCAGGTCGACCCGAATGGGCCGGCCACCTCGGACCGGCGACGCGATCTCGCCGGCCAGCGGCGGCGGGGTCTTGGCTCGACTGCCGATGTGGAGCTCGGCCACCTTATGGGCATAGTTGCCCTTGGCGAAGATCTCGTTTGGCGGCTCCTCTATCCTAACGCGCTGAATCTTGTCGAAACATACACTACGTGGACATTTGAGCCATTGCGTGTAGGTGCTGAAGCTCCAGCTCGTGAGCCGAGCGAATCTACCCTTCTTGTTGATCTGCATTTTTCTCCTTACGCTATGCGCTGTACGCGTTTAGCCGACTAGTCTTGCCGTCTTGGCGTCCAAACATTCAAGTCTCCATGGATGTCCCCATCCAGACCGACGAAGATATTGAAGATCTTTGGCAATCCGCATTGCTAACGTCCATGGCACTCCGCGCTTAGCCGCAGATAAATGAGCAATTTGTTCTGCGGTGCGCTTTTTACCGCGATTTTTACTCGCACGTTTAGCAATCGTCAATAATGATTGCTTCACACCGGTAGTGGCGGCGCGAATTAAGTCACGTGTAGTTTGAGACACAATCTTTCCACGATTACCATCGCCGATTTTTCGCTTAATCTCCTCTGAAAGCGGACCACGCGTTTTGCCAGTCATTGCCATACTAATATGGTGACGATGTATCGGCGACTTGACGCGGCCTAACAAAGCATCGCTTATCTTGCGTCTTCGATCTTCGTATGCCGCAGATACCGATGACTTCTGCACGATGTTAAATATCGTCATCCAATGACGGCTGATCTCTAAGGTCTCACGTTCGCACGCCATTTTGAAGTCGGTGTAAGGTTTCGACCTCGTCACTGACAATGTCATGTTGTAACGCCGTTGAGCGTCTTTTCTTCGAGCTTCAACGTCACGCGCGCATCCAACATACACTACCACACTATTTAGCATCGGCGCGCGCAACCAGTAAACATACAATGGTGTTAGTCTTTCCATTTTGAAAGATCTCCCCAATTTGGCCCAACTTCTCCATCGCTGAGCATTGGTACATCGCACTCAATACTCTCCATGCACTCCTTCAGCACTTTCATCTCTTGTCGCGCGCCGGCTTGACTGCTAGGTAAGTCAATGTCAATTTCATCGTAAACGGTCACAATAAGATCTTCTTGCCGTCTTGGGTGCGCGTCGTACCTGATAAGCGCCTCTTTCGTGACGTCAGCACCACTGCCTTGAATCAAATAGGAAATCAGCTTGTACGAGAAATCCATGTCTCGGCCGAACTTCTCCGAGTACATCGGTGGTTCGCAGTAGTAGAGCCTACCGCCCCAGGTCCGAATCGGCAACCACTGATCGGCCAGCGCCTTCAGCTGGTCACTGAGACTTTTAATGCTCGGTGCCGCGCGATGCAGGGCACGATGAATGATCTGTCCAATGGGACGATCTTCAGGATCACGCAACTTCAACGAAGCCATCAATCCAGTTAGACCTTGACCGTAGAAAGCACCGAAGACGGTCATCTTGGCAGAATCTCGGTCGAACTCACTGCGCAATCCAGACGCTATCAATGCCGCCTCAGTTTCTACTCTGACACCGTCATGCATATCAAATCGTGGATTATCTAAGAAACCCTGCATCACCGGGCCTTCTTCGAAGTGGCCGAAGAGCCTCACCTCCTGCTGATTGTAATCGCGTCGTCCCCACTTTTTGCCACGATGTGGAAGTGCATAAGTCCGCATAAACGGCAGCTCTATAGCGCCTTTAATGAATGCCGGATGAGTGTACCCAGTCACCACGGCCTTCTTCCAGCGTTTAGGCACGTTTGTAAAATTTGGTCTTGAACAAATAATACGTCCTGACCTGGCGCCCTTGGTGTCGCTGCCGCCGTTCCTGCTGGTGCGGACCTGTGACCAATCGGGATGAATCAGGCCTTCACTCGATTTTGACGCCAAGTCTAACCACGGTTTCATGAATGTGCCGATGACGGTTTCCATCTGCCCGCGATAGGTGAGTGCCTGGTAAACCTCCGAGTCCGAGAACTTATCCAGCGTGAGATGCTTCTTGGAAGTCGAGAGCTGCCCCTTCGCGGTCCGCTTAAACTCCTTGACGATACCCTTATCGTAGAGAGCCTTCCCCAACTGCTGCGGGCTGTCCAGATTAATGTCACCCAGGCGCTTCCGCAGCCACGCGTCGGCTTTTGCCAACCCGGTCTGCATCGCGGGGACGTCACGCTCCAGCCGGTCGACGTCGACCCGCATGCCGCGCCGCGCATTCCTGAGCAGGATGGGCATCAACCGCCGCTCCCGGTCGTAGGCCTCTCCCATCCCGGCGTCGATGACCAGCGGATAGAGATGGTTGAAGATTGCGCCAGTCCTGGTCAGGTCTCCCTTGTGATATGGCCGGACGATCTGATAGGGGCAACGGGCGATGTAGGCCCCGGCCGTCGATGGCTTCTTCCTGGCTTCGGGCACGTTGGACAGGATCCACTCGTACATCCTGTCCTGCTCTTCCGGCTTGATGCCGAGCAGCCGCTCCGCGGCCGGCTTCAGGGACAGCGTTGGCGAGTGCGGGTCGTGGAGGAAGATCAGGAACATCGTGTCGTCGTACCGCTCCCAGGGGAGAATCGGGATCTGCCAGTGCGTCTCGGCGACGTCCTGGTCGAACGCGCCGTTCTGGAAGCAGATCCGGTACCGGCTCTGCCGCGCCTTCAAGTACTCGGCTCGGGCCTCCTTCTCGGTGCAGTTGTTGCCGGCGGCCCTGGACCCATCGCCGTGTCCCCAGGCCATCAGTAGATAGTCACGCCGGTCCGGCCACTTCAGGGCCAGGCTGACCGGTTTGGGCGGGTAGTTGGGGCGCGGCTCGCTGGCCTTGGTCTCGAAGTCTAGCAGGATCACGTCCGGTGCCTTGGTCTTCGTCATTGCGTGCTACCGCTCCCGCCACAAGATGGTAAGGTGCATAAAACAAAGTGGGCTGTCGTCGCGCCCACCACGCTCGAACGGGACGAAGTAGTAAGGCGCGCTGCCCTTTGTCGCAGCCTCCTCCGCGATAGCGTAGGCCGTCGGCACCCACCCGTACAGGCGCAGCTCCTCGCGCGCGATGAACACACTATCTTCGTCAGCCGTCGACGTGATGGTCGTTCGGCGTCGCGGTGCCGGTCTCGTCGTCGTTTCCTCGATCATGTCTAGTCACCTCTCTGGCCGCGGCCGGGTGGGCGCGGAGCTCGTCGAGCTCCGAAGCCCGCCTGACGGCGGAGTATCGTCCGTAGACCCGGAAGACCCGGCTGGGGACGCCCTCTTCTGTGGTTGAACGGAGCCAGCCACGAAGCCGGCCCAGGTCGTCGCAGGCCTTCAGGGCGGCGTTCAGCTCGGCCCAGGTTAGGCGGCCGACGTCTTCCGCCAAACGTCGGCGCGCCGCCGTTCCAGCGCGTGTCACGGTGGGCTAGCGCCGTCCCCGTGGCGCGAACTTCTGCCCCTTGCCCGCGGGCTTCTTCGACGCCGGAGCCGGCCGCTCCACCTTCGGCCCGTAGGGTACCTGGAGACCGGACTGAACCTTTTCGACGTCGGCGCGACGCTCCAGGGCCGTCAGCACGTCGTCGTCCTCGATCCTCTCGACGAGGGCGAACTCGATCCGGATCTGGGTGTCCGGGTCATCGTGGGTCGTGATCTCGGTAACGACGGCCCAGGGCGGGACGCCTTCCTCGTCGGCGAGCATGTCGACGTAGCCCTTCCAATGCTTGACGTTCGTCGGGGACAAGAACCCGGTCGCCATCTCGGCACGCGAGACGTCGGCGGCATCCTCGCAATCCTTGGCAACGAGGGCGCCGATCTTGACGCCGTTGGCGCAGGCCTTGCCCCGGCCGGTCTTGGCCGAGCCAAACTGGTTCTTCTCGCACTCCGTGCAGGTGTCAGCCTGCTTCTCGGCTGCATCCGGATGGGGCGCCATCTCCTCGTCGCCGTACTCAGCCGAGAACGCGTAGCAGTCCGGCGGCTGCACGTCGTCCTTGTCGTAGTCCGCCTCCCACCAGCGGTTGTGGGCACAGTAGCCGAGGATGACGCACTTGAGCTTGCCACCCGGCACCACCGAGCCGGAGACCTGAATGCTGCCCCGCCCGAACTTGATCGAGGCCCCGCCGCCGCCGGCCTTCTTCACCTGCTCTTTGGCCTGCTTCGCGTAGCCGGCGAACTTCTCGCTCCACGGCACGATGGCCGTGGACTTCTTGCCGGCCTTCGCCGGCGCTGTCTTGGTAGCCATAACTTGCAATCCTTCTCATCGCCGCCACTCCGCGGCCGGTTAATGAACTACTTGAAGAAGCCGCCCATAATGAGCAGACCATAGCTGATCGTCAATGCGATTACCGTATGCCAAGCGTTGTTCGCGTCGCGCGGCTTACCGTGATCGCGAATGGAAAACACTAGCCCTAGGAACGTAATTACTACGTAAACGATCTGCGGCCAGTGCAAATGCACCGTCACTTCCCACCGCCTTTCTGTGCCAGCTTCGTGCAGCTCACCGTCTTGGCGTTGAACACACCGACGAACTTCACCTGCTTCTTGTTGTCCCACCGCTCCCGGACGGACTCCTTGTTCACCTTCCGCTGCAGGAGTTCCCACTGGTGGGTCTTCGCAACCCAGGAGAAGAACTTCTCCCAATCCTCGGGCTTGACCACGGGCTGGGGCGAGCTTGACACCTGGACTCTGGCCGCTCGGCCCTGGACGCCGCTGGACTCGCCGACCTCGAGGGTCTGGATGAAGTGCTCTTCCAGAGTGTCCTCGGCCGGCTTCAGTAGGTCCTCGCAGATCGGTTTGGTGAGGTTCCCCAGGGCCGCCCTGGCCGCGCGTACCTGGTAGAGCAGGTCCACTGCGGCACCGACCGGCAGGCTTGCCGGGTCCAGCGCCGCTAGGGCTTTCTTCAACCGCTTGGCCGCGGGGTCCAGGGCCTTCAGGGCCGCCGCGATCTCCTTGCCGACATCGACGCTAGGCATCGCAGGCTCCCTTCTCGCCGGCGTCACTGCCGAAGATGGTGTCGACGGCGGCCTTCGCCATCGCCTCGATCTCGGCCTCGCTAACCTGCCTAGCTCGTCGGTCGAAGGTCCGTTCCAGCAGCCTCTCGATGTAGATCAGCCCGTAGTGAAGGAGGCCGATGGCGCTGACCTCATCCGCGTGCATCTGTACCCTGACACCCTCCTGCTCCTTAATGATGAGCACCCAGGCGGCGCCGTCCTGTATCTCGATGCTAGGCATGGGCCACCACCAGCCTACTGAAAGAAGCCGGCCGTTGCCGGGCCGTAACCGGCTTGGTCATCGCGGTCTTGACGACGCGCTCCATCGCGGCGTCAACGGCGTCGATCGCCGCGCGGTGGCTTGACCAAGCGCCGCGCACGTCGGTCTCTGACGAGCCCGTGGCGGAGAGCTCGAAACCAGGGTCGGCCGCGCGCAACCTGGCTCGCCAATCCTTACCAGGTTGGTTGTAGTACACCGTGGCCACCATCCCCTGCCACGCCTCGGACTCCCAGGTGAGGGCGTCCAGCTTTCTCCATCTCACGATCATCTTCAGTCTCCTTCAAGTCAGTTCGATGAACGACGGTGCCGTTCGCTCGCGGCCCCTGGAAAGGGTGGTCCTGGGAACAGAGGCCTGCGTGGCTTGGCCCGTGGAGCTGGGCCGCGAGCGAACGGCGACGCCGTACTACGAAACCGCTACCATAC
>VFSW01004244.1_pt1 | contig 21390 bp, 16 predicted proteins | sample 5358111 | NCBI WGS metagenome assembly VFSW01 (sample SAMN11554181, study PRJNA540505) | mine drainage metagenome | isolation source: sediment from site ElyBrook_90M | place: USA: Ely Copper Mine, Vershire, VT | collected 2017
CAGATAGAGAGTGCGAATCGATCGACATGAGCACAAATAAGGAAGTTTCACCAGTGAACGCCGGCCCCGGCAGTAAGGTTTTTGGTGGCGTAATATACGAGTGCGTTCGTTGCGGAACGAAAGTTACGGCGGATGAGCTGGCTCAATTACCTGAAATAAAATGCATTTGTGGATACAGAGTCTTGCGAAAAGCAAGGCCGCCCGTTGTAAAACAGGTAAAGGCAGTCTAATCCAAGCAACTCGTTGACTACAGTCTTAGCGTGCTTCGTTGATCAACGTAGCTTTATCTCTCAAACTGTATAATGGTTAAATTCGCTGCGTCCTAGCAACAGTGAAATTTTCAAATGCGATCATCCACTCCAATTGCAATAGAAGGATATGGGGCATACATCCCTTTTTACAGACTTCCAACGACTGAAATTGCAAGAATTTGGCACGGTGGAGGTGCAGGAGCTAACAAAGAGAAAGCTGTAGCCTCCATCGATGAAGATACGACAACAATGGCGGTTGAAGCGGCGAGAATTGCCGTTGCGATGGCTGGAGTCGATCGAAGTCTTGGTGCGATTTTTGTTGGAACGGAATCTAAGGTATATGCTGTAAAACCAACCAGCACAATCGTCGCTCAGGCTTTGGGCTGCCATGAAACACTTGCCGCGGATTTCGAATTTGCTTGTAAAGCTGGAACAGAAGCAATGCAGGTTATCAGTGGTTTGGTTGGTTCAGGGATGATTGAACATGGTTTAGCTTGTGCGATTGATACGGCTCAGGGAAGACCGGGTGACGACCTAGAGTTTACCGCCGCTAGCGGAGGAGCAGCCTACGTGATCGGAAGAGCGAGTAGAAATAGCATTGCGAAAATATTGGGTAGCGTTACTTATGTTTCAGACACTGGAGATTTTTGGAGAAGACAAGGTGAAAGGTATCCTCGGCACTTATCGCGTTTCACTGGCGAGCCTGCATATTTTCACCATGTTGAAACAGCAGTGAAGAACCTCTTTTCTGAGTTCAAAACAAGATCTTCCGACTTTCAGTATGCCGTATTCCATCAACCGAATCCGCGCTTTCCAGTAGAGGCTGCTACCCGACTAGGATTCACAATAAAGCAAATCGAAACGGGTCTACTAAACCCGATGATCGGAAACACTTACTCTGGCAGCTCTCCACTGGGTCTGGCCGCGGTACTTGATGTGGCAAAACCTGGAGATAAGATTCTTCTATGTTCATTCGGATCCGGAGCTGGCAGCGACGCCTTCATTATAGAGGCGCAGGAATCGCTACTCGAAAAAAGAAAGATGGGCGTTCCAGTTAGAGATCTCATCGAAAATAACGTGCGAATCGATTACGGAATGTACACAAAGTTTCGGGAAAAGCTACAACGTTAATTTCGGATTAAAGAGATGAAGCCGCGATGTCAGTATTCATTTCAAGAGTTGGGTTCACCAAAGTTGGTGACCATTGGGAAAAGTCTATCGCCGAAATGGCATTCCAAGCTTCAAAAAAGATGTTAAAAGAAGAATCTTCATCGCCGGACGCGATCATAGTAGCTAACGCGCTTTCAGAATTATCCTCTTCACAAGGTAATCTTGGAACGATAATTGCAGACGCACTTGATTTGCAAGGAGTCCCCGCTTACAGGGTGGAAGCCGCTGGTGCTTCTGGCGGATCTGCAATTAATCTCGGATTCAATTTGATCAGGGCGGGACAGATGAAAAGTGTTCTCGTACTAGGGGTCGAAAAGATGCGGGATTTGGATCCTGCTAAAGTGATGCAAGCTCAAGGCCTTTCTGAGAATGCTGATTATTCCCAATTTTTCGGAATTTCTATTGCTGCAATGAACGCATTACTCGCCAGACTTTACATGCATGAGTACGGGGTGACTCGCGAAAAGCTATCGGCGATTCCTGTGGTGTCGCACAGAAACTCCTCCACAGCGGAGCACGCCCAATTCAAGAAAAAGTTCACGAATGAAGAAGTTTCGAGATCTGAATCAGTCGCAGATCCTCTTCGAGTTCTTGACTGCGCTCCTGTAGGAGATGGTGCATCCTGTGCGTTGCTTGTTTCCGAAGATAAGCTTTCATCAGATCAGCGCAAGGAATCTGTCGAAGTATTGGCTTCGGAATCTTCTTCTAATATTGTCAATTTCTTCGAGAGAGGAAATATGTTGCATTTTGGTGCCACTCAAGCTGCCACCGAAAAGGCATTGAAGAAGTCACGTCTTACAATGGAAGAAATTGACTTCCTCGAAGTGCATGACTCTTATTCTGAGCTCGCTGCTTTATCATTAGAATCCATGGGTCTCTCAAAGCCAGGAAAGGCATGCGATGACGCGAATTCTGGTAGATTTGATCTGAACGGGCAGTTTCCAATCTCAACGTTTGGTGGAATGAAAGGGCGAGGATATCCTGTAGGAGCGGCAGGTATCTATCAAGTCTGTGAAGCCTATATGCAATTGACCGAGAAAGCTGGGTTCAATCAAGTTCCTAACGCGAGATTTGGTCTGGTGCATTCCATGTCTGGGATAGACAGCTCAGCATTCGTCCATTTACTTGCTTCATCTGCAAGAAGCAACAGAAATTAGAGGTTAGGCGAAAATATGTCAGTCCCTTATTATCGCATGCGCGACAGATACTTCAGAATGCTCGGAAATAAGTGCGCAAAATGCGCGGCTGAATTCTTCCCGCCAGTAAACATTTGCCGCGCCTGCAGGTCGGCGGACCTAAAGCCTCATGAAATGCCAAATGTGGGAAAACTCTTGAGCTACACGCTTCAGAAAGAGAGCGTGACCGGATTCGAAGAACAAGAGCCTATGGTCTTCGGACTGATTGAGCTCAGTAACGGCGTTCGAGTAGTTGCACAAGTAGTCGATTTCCCTTATGAATCGCTGAAGATAGGAAGCAGGGTTAAAGCAGTCTTCAGAAGAATCAAGGCAGACGGTCCCTCTGGACAAATATACTACGGCTATAAGTTCGGCCCATTGCGAACCGGAAAGGAAGTTTCTGCCTAGTCAAGCGCAACGCTATAGACTTTTCAACGCGGCGTTTTCTTTGCAAACTGAAAAAGGAAGATTAATCATATCAGGTGATATTACGAATTGACCTCAAATGTGAATCCTTCCGCAGTTTCGAGCGAGAAGAAGGCAACCTATGAGGACATTTTGCGCCTTGCTCTAGAGCGTGGATTCTTTTATCCTTCCGCTGAAATATACAACGATGCACCCGCCGGATTCTGGGATTATGGTCCTTTGGGATTCTTGATGAAATCCAACTTCATTCGTGAATGGAGAAGGCGACTAGTGAATTTCGATGAAATGCTAGAAATCGATGGATCTCTTATTCTCCCGAAGTCCGTGTTTGAGGCCTCAGGCCATCTTTCAAGTCTTGTCGACCCTCTTGTTCAATGCACTAAATGCGGAAATAGAATTAGAGCAGATAAATACATCTCTGAAAAGACAAGGTTGCAAATAGATGAGAGACTATCTCCTGAAGAGTTTCAGGAACTGATTCAAAAGTACAATCTAAAATGTCCAAAGTGTGGTGGGGAACTCGGCAAACCCATCCAGTTCAACATGATGTTTCGAGTAGGTGTCGGCGCCGAGAATGCTGATGCGTACTTAAGGCCAGAGACAGCTCAGAGTATCTTTCTTGATTTTTCACGGCTTTCAAAGACTATGCGTATCAAGCTCCCAAAAGGGATAACGCAAGTCGGAAAAAGCTTCAGAAATGAAATATCACCAAGACAGAGTCTCGTTCGATTGCGAGAGCTTATTCAAGCGGAGATAGAGGTTTTTTTTAATCCCAAAGCAAGCTTCGATCCAGGAAAATTGGCGAAACTAAAGGATACTAGATTGAATGTTCTAAGTTTCCCATACACGGGAGAAGCAAAAGAAGTTGGGCTAGAGGACGCGGTGAAAATTTTTGGTGGAATGGAGATTATCGCATACTATTTTGCCTTGTTGCAGCGTTTCTACGAAGCTGTAGGATTTGAGAAGTCGAATACTAGGTTCAGAGAACTCTCGCCGTCCGATCGAGCTTTTTACACTACTTCCTCTTTTGATTTCGAAGTCAAGACGAGTCTCGGTTGGAACGAGCTAGTGGCATGCAACTATAGGACGGATTATGATCTCTCAAACCATGCTCGTGCAAGCAAGAAGGATCTCTCCGTCATGGACGATGAAACCAAGATCGTTCCACATGTGGTAGAGTTGAGCCTCGGAGTAGATCGTAGTCTATTTTGTCTATTGGACAGTTATTTTGCGCATGAGTCGAATCGGGATGTTCTGAGATTGCGTCCTAGCATCTCTCCGTATCTCGCCGCAGTCTTCCCTCTTCTATCGAAGCCAGAATTTGAAGAAAAAGCGAGAGCAGTCTATGATTCTTTGAAAACTGGGGATTTTGCGGTTTTTTACGACAGTTCGGGCAACATTGGCAGAAGGTACAGGAGGATGGACGAGGTAGGAACGCCATATTGTATCACGATAGATCCTCAATCGCTAGATGACAATACGGTTACCATCCGTGAGCGAGATTCAATGAAGCAAGAAAGGATTCCAATCAACGAAGTTTCAACGAGACTCAGAGCACTTCGGGATAATGTAAAATAGTTCAAAGAGCGTTTACCAACAAATACAGGCCGATCGATGAAATCGCTCCTACGAGTATGCTCGTGAAATTCACTACGTTATTGTCGACATATCTTAATCCTCTTACAGTACTTGTTTTTTGTCCATGATGGGTAAGGTTCTCCGTCAGGTTTTCGCATTTTGAGCATTTGTTGATTCCTTGAACTGTTGCACCCAACACGCTGTCAACAAAGACACCTATTGTCGCTCCCAAGACTACAGCTAGAGCCGCGGAGAAGAGATCGTACGAGCTATTTCCAACAATAACGGCAACGGCAATACCAAGAAAAGATAATCCTACTGCAGAGGATATGGCCGCAATGTCCCCTAGCAAAGAAACTCCCCCTGATGTGCCAGCTTCGACAGTCTTCGATAGATGTGTTATCAATCTGGGTTTCGAGTGACTCAGGAGACCAACTTCAGTAGCCAAAGTATCAGCCAGGGCTACCGCCACGGACGTAAGGAACATTACGGCAAAAATCTCGGTATGAGTGTATAATTCCGCCAAGGAAGCTATGGCGGCAACACCACCGTTGGCCACCGAATTGGGCCATGACCGTGTGCCGGATTTATCTTGCGCGAATCCGAGTTTTCTTTTGTATTCGTACCTGTATTTTGTCATTGCCGAAGAAACCCCGAAGAAGATGACTATCATGAAAAGCCACGCAAAACCCTCGGCTAGGAATGCGAGGAGAGAAATGATCACTCCCGCTATTGCGCCTTGAAGATCAATTGCGCGCCACCTTATCGCTATTACTGCAAGTCCCAGTATTACGATGACTCCAATTATTACTTCTACTGCTGACGTCAATTCTGGAATAATACCTTGTTAGTCTGATGACGCTGGATTATCTTTTGGAATCATTGTTATTGTAATTTGGCTAATGCGCTTGAGATCTGTTCCTCAGTCTTGTTTCCGGCGAGGGAAAGTATGATTTTTTCTTTCTCCGCGAGAGCCTTTGCAATCTCATCTATTGTCTTGGGTCCATGGATCACAACCATTCTGGGCTTCAAATGGACAACCCTGATTGCAACCATTGGAGAGCGCCCTAAACCTACCTTTGTGAATATCAATACTCGTTCAGTTGTAGCGCCATAAATCTTGTAAAAATCAAAGCCTGAAAGAGCATAGATTGTCTTTATACTGTCAACAACTGTATATCCGTAAATATTCGTGCCCAGTTTGTCTCCTCCAGTTATGACTGTGCCGTCAACTGCTTCGAGGATGTCTCTTGCCTTAACTGGCTCGTTGAACTCTCCAATCGCAAGTATTGCAGATTTGTCCTTTGGGGCTATCTCTCTTGGGAGCAACTTGTGGTGATTGTGATCGAGTTTTACGAGAGCTGAAACGTACTTCTTGATAAACCCGACACCAGGTGAAGCTCGTCGCCCACTTTCGTAGTCACTTAGCACTGAAGGGGAAAGACCCATTTCTCGAGCCAAAATCGCTTGCTTTACCGCAATGCGTTCACGCCACTTTCGCATCGCATCGCCGGGGTTTTCGCTTACGACGACATCGCCTGCAATACGCGACGCAAACTCTGCGTTATCGACACTCATATATTCGCGAACCTACGACAACTGTCGATTTAAAGCTACCCAAACGGATTTCTGTGTAAGCCTCTGCCTTTGAAATAGCTTCCTCACCTTATTGGGGTTCCTTTCGCTCGAGCACCTGTTTTTGGCTCTTAAACCCCCCGTTGGATATCTAGGCTCGAACTAATTTCGGGTTTACCTGAATTCTTTTGGTACTCGAACTTTTTCCGAAGAACTTCTTAGTCTGCCCTAATGTTAGAAATTTCGCCTCTCCCACTTTGACTAGCATAGGAAGATCTGAAACTACTTTGCCGAGGACGAGACAATGCCTCTTTGGAAGCGTTCTAACTATCGACCGAATCGTATCAGAATCGGCCGTAGATGCTCTTGCAATTATGTCGAGGTCGGCCTCATTAGTGAAATTAAACAGGAAAATATTGTCGGCCTGTCTGTAGATTCCATTGTTTATTGCGTCTGGTTGATTTGTGATAAGCGTCGTGAAGATTCCGAAGTGTCTCATCCTCGTAACTATATCGTCCCAATAAGTCTCCCGCAAATAGAGATGTGCTTCTTCGGCAAACAAGAAAATTGGAGGGATCGCCTCACGCTCTAACAGCTGGACAAGTTTGCTTAGGATAATTTCAACGACCATTCTCTTTGCAAGAGAGGATGAGCTCCTCAGAGAGACTACAAAGGCTCCCCCTTCGGGCAAGAGTGATCTTAGGACAGAATCGACTTTGACGGCGCGATCTTCCTCGGATGTGAAAATTCCTGAACCTCTCAAGGTCTGAAATCTCGCGTAGAGCGCGTCCTTTACTAACTCATTGCACCTCCAGTTTTGAATCGCATCTCCAAGATGATCTATTGAGAGCTTATCGACAGTTTTCAAAGAACCTATTATTCTAATGAATTCACGCAAGGATGCACCTGGTGCGTCCAATACATGCTGCATGAGTGAAATTAAACTATATTCTCCAAGGTAATCGAGCGAAAACTTCAGACTTTTTCCGGGTTCTAGCACAACGATTCGAGTTGAGAGTTCATTCTTCGTCCCATCTTTTGAGAAGCCCAGTCCTTCGTATTCATTGTTAAGATCAAAAATCAAAACGATGGCTCCATTTGCTACTAGAGAACTCACCAAAAGTTTTGAGAGATGGGATTTGCCGGATTCTTTTTTGCCAGTTATTATAGAGAGGTTACCATCGATAGCCTCTCCGAATATTGTGAAAGTTTCTCCGTCCTTTGTGGTGCCAACCTTTATCTGCGCAGAACCAGTCTGACCTGCGAGATCAAGAAGATGCGACTGGGATACCTTTCTTATCTTGGACTTTGATCTCGAGGGAAGCCAGGCTACGTTGGCGATCATAATTCCGTTTTGGATGCTTCCACGAACTTTGCATTTCAACAATCGCATGTCTTTGATCATTTGAGAGACAGAACTGATTTCGTAGGGATCAAGCTCGACGCCATTCGCGGTTGATTCGATGATCTGATCCCGGATAATGTCTTCAGTCAATGACTGACTTGGAATGTAAGACTCCTCGTAGACTTGCACTATAACAGACCCGATTTTTTGTTCATCGATTATTTCAAGATAATCGCCTTGATATACAGTCTCTGAAGGAAGCGCCACGATAGAAATGACATCTCCCGACTTTTCGAGTATTCGCAATTTCTTCGTCTCCGAACTTAGACGAGCTTGCCAAGTATAGATGCACGAAGATCGTCAGATGGGATCTGAATTAGATCATATTTTTTCGCAAGATAGCTTCTAACCGATGAAATCGTCGATGAATCAAACACAGAGAGGTGGTGTGCTAGTCGCAAGGTTTCAGGATACCCCCTAAAGAAAGAGTCGTTGTACTTGAGATCTGACAGAACCTGACTTTCTTCCTCAACATTTGAAGATGAAAAGTCGACCCTGAAAACTGTCGAATTCGGAGAAAATCTGACAACGGCGATCCTATTAGTGCCACAATTCAATAGGAACCGACCGATAGAGTCCGTCAGGTCGAGATACACTTGGCTCTTCTTGTTGGATTGCAGGGCCCCTGCTGCATTTGATACAACTCGCAATGAGGAGGCCTTCGAAAGTCCGACGAGCTGATTGAGATTTTCTTCGCATACATCTTGGAGTCTTTTGAGTGATGAATCCCGCTGCTCTAAAAGGGAAGATCGCAAAGCTCCATCTACGAGTATTACTGCATCTGTGAGTGAGTATGCCGCTTGAATCTGGGCGCGTCGTTCTAGATAATTTCTGATAAATCGTTCCGCGATAGATCTGTCAAGAAGGATCATGTTAGATATTTTTTTGCTGATATTAGAGCCCAGGCTGGATCTTATTGTGGCAGGATCGAAATAAAATATAACAGGACCCGCGCGATGATATCTTAGGATAGATCCTTTTGTTGCAAAAACGGTTGCGACTCGACCGGCGTAGATAGAGCCTTCCTCGGTCTCTCCAATAAGAGCACATGAAGAATCTACGGACGCAACAATTCTATCCCTGGGGCTCTGGGAAAAGTCCTTTAGGAGAGTCGAAGAATTCATAACAGAGGCTTGAGATAGACTTTGAAGCGGAATGGCCTCTTTAGAAAAATCCGTCCTAAAAATCACTCTTTTGCCCATGAGGCCTGCGAGCGAATCCCCCAGCACTGAGTCACGGAGCTCATCGTCGAAATTGACTGGTCGAGAAGGGACTTCTGGAACAACATTTAATTGATTGTTCATCATGCGCATTATCTAGTGTATAGTAGCATCGCTTTAAGTATTGCGCAAGATGCACACTATACAATTGCGCAATTGAAATACATATGACAGAAGCTCAAGGCAAAGGGATCACGGTCAAACTACGTAAGGCCGGATGGGAGGTAGAGATTACATGCTCAGAGTCCCAGCTGAAGCAAGCAATTGAGAATGTGCTTATTTCACTAAATGTCCCCGGCCAGACTCAAGCGGCTCGCAAGGATGACTTGGGAGCTGCGCAAGGTAACAAAACCTGTAGAGGCTTAATTGTTGAGCTCTGGCGTGATTCTTGGTTTTCTGAAGGAAGATCCCTGGCCCAAGTTCACGAAGAGATAGCTCGAAGAGGGTATCACTACGATAGAACTGCTGTATCGCATGCATTACGCGATTTGGTTTTGGAGACTATTTTGACAAGACAGGGTAACAGTCGCAACTATCAGTATATTCAGAAGCGACCCCCTAACACTCCGTATACTGAAAAGGATAGAACATCGCCTTCCGCGCTTCAGGAGGCCACCATAATTTCAGAAGCAGAAGAAATGACCGATGAAGAAGAGGAGAATTAGTTCTTCTGCCCATGCTTTTTGGCAAGAGTGTCTTTTAGCCAGGTAATCCCATCAGTCGTAATTCGAAACATGGTCTTATCCTCCGAGGCTTCTCGAACGATTTGCCCAGCCTTTGAGAGCTCGCTCAAACGAGAGCTGAGAGATTTAGGATTCAAACCTGTTGATTCTAGTAGATTAGATAAAGGCACGGAAGAGCTCTTCGCGCTTCCTGTTTCAGAAGCAATTTTCTGCGCAACAAGCTGAGCGGCTACCCTCTCTTTGTCGCTGAGACTGTTCTGCGTGACTATTCGAGGCCCTTCTGGTGTAATACGCACATAATCTTTGAAATACTCTACCAACTCCGTGGCGCTGTAGTTCAATGTTAGCTTTTTAGCGAGGTTGAAGGCTGGAATCTGTTTCGAGAGGAAGGAATCTATAGATCGTAGAACGGATTCTGGGGAACCTGAAAAATCAATCTTCAAGTCGCCGTAAGAAAGCGAAGCCTTGAGTTCTAGGGATTCGATTGCAGCAGATTGTTGGTTTTCAGACAAATTCTTTCTCTACAGACTCTCTGAAATGTGGCGGATTAATTTGTTCCTCTTTGTTTGAGTGCCTCGTTGATCTCTTTGGAAACAAGCTCACTCACCAACTTCCCATCCATTTTCCCCCTTGCTTTTTGCATGACTTTTCCCATAATCATGCTTTGCGAAGCCGCACCTTTTGATTTAACAACCTCAACATTCTCCGTAATCAGGTATCTAATCAGTTTGGCTAATTCTTCCTCGCTCATCAAACCAAACCCCGATTTTGCTAGCGCTTCGTCCAAATTCATTTTAGGGTTGGAGGAGAGGATTCTTAGCAGCTCGGGAACAGCTTCCTTCGCAAACTTGCCGTTGTCAAGAGCGAGCAGGATTTCTTTGAATCGCTCGTTGCTTATGCTGTCAATCTGTACTCCTTCTCTTGTCAGGTTTTGAATCGTATCTACCAAGCTGTACGCAACGAATCCGGATGAGAGTTTCGTTGACTTGACGATTTCCTCAAAGAGATCTCTCCGATCAGAATCATATAACTGGTCTGCGAGCTGCTTCGGAAGCTTATACTTTGTGGCAAAGTCATTGACATGCTTATCCCAAGGCTCAGGCACTAGCCCTTGAAGCATACTAAGATATTCAGCAGTCACCTTGATCAGCGGAACATCTGTTTCAGGATACATCCTTGCTGCTCCCTGGCGAGGCCTTAGGAAGACGGTCTCACCACTCAATGTCGCTGCTCTGGTTTCTGCCGGAACACCATCATGAGAATTACGCAATCGCTCGACTAATGCGTCTGTGCAGATAGTGACCATCTCTTCATTTCCCACAATCAACACGAAGGCATCGCTTGATGAAGCCGCAAATTTCTCCAGCAGACTTTTGATCTCCTCTGAAGTGATCCCGTAGTTCGGGAGCTCATCCGAATGAAAAACACCTCCCAACCCATAGACTCTTGCTATTGCGCCGAGCTCCTTTCCAAGCCTTGATCCGAATGCATTCTCTCTACCGATAAATCCTGAAAATTTCTTGATCAAGATACAGGCAATTCTTGTCTTCGAGCCATTCATTGAGAACGAGGTCTTGATTACTTTCGATTGCGTTTTCCTTAAAATCTGGGTTGCGTCCTCTACGGATATTTCAAGGTCTTTTCCAATCTTTCTTTTGATTTCATTGGAAAGGTCGTAGAAGAATTTTTGCCTAGCAGCCTCGAACTGAACGACCTTTGCTATTTGGTCCAGTTTTTGGACACCCTTGACTTCAATGACATTGCCGTTCATTACTGAAACATTGAGATCCTGCCTGATTGTTCCTAGACCGCGAGCTATCCTTCCAGAAGACCGCATCAGCCTGCCGAGCGAACCTGCCGCGTCCTGAACCTCTTGTGGCGTGCCCTCAATCGGGGCAAGGGCAACTTCCACAAGTGGCGTTCCAAGTCTATCAAGAATGTAGATTCTTTCCTTGAGATTTTGCCCACCTTCGTCCAATTTCAAGGATCGGGCAGCGTCTTCTTCAATACTGATGCTTTGTACGTCGACTTTGGAGCTTCCGGAGTTGTACTCAAGAAATCCCCCGAGAGCAACAACTGCTGTTCTTTGAAACCCTGATGTGTTTGACCCATCAACGACAATCTTTCTCATTACATGTATTTCATCCATGATCCTTGACTTCAGGGCGAGCGCGAATATCAACGAGGTCTCAAGAGCTTCTCTGTTTATAGGGTGTGGAGGCTCTTCGTCTGCGTCCACAAGACAAGAGGTTTGTTTGTTGAGGAGATAGTTTACTCGAATTTCCCTGCGGGCCTCAAACTGAGCAGCACGATCCATTTCACCAAGTTCGGAAGCAGCGGCTCTTAGAATTCGCGTGAACTTCATCGGGAATTTATTTTCTATCTCATTGGCGTCGGGTGAAGTTTCACCTCCAGAATATGGTGGGCATGCGCAAAAGAGCTTTGTCTGGGTGGCTAGCTGTTGGTGAATCTCGAGCCCGACTTTAAGCCCAATTGCTCGATAATCAGTTTCTTCCTTCGTCATTGTTCTTTGGTTCATATCTGAAGATCCAACGACCATCACTTCAATAGAATTCTTTCAGTCATTTCGCCAACAAGATTTCGCATCATCAAATCGCGAGGATTTGAGGTAGGGAAATTACCCAAGACCCAGGATAATTTTGCGAGCGCAGTCTCGCTGATTGTATTCCCTAGAGGGACAACTCCTGCCCTCAATAGGTCTATTCCTGTCTCGTAGACGTTTAGGTCGACGTGGCCTCTGATACATTGTGAAGTCATTCCAACGAAGATTCCTTTCGTGACTAGCTCCTCGAATTTCTTCACAGTTTGAGATGAAACATGCCCGAGACCTGTTCCTTCCACAATGAACCCTCGCGCCTTTTTTCCATTTGATAGATAGTCTAGGACAGAGGGATCAAATCCGGGATGGAATTTTACCAAAGCAACTTTCGTTTCAAATTTTGTCTTCAGTCTGAAAACTTTTGAATCCCCCACGTAGTTTCCTCTATCATCAGGATAATCAAAATTAATGAGAATCTTGTCTTGCTTGACTTGTGCAAATGGTGGGACATCAATAGATTCAAAGGCGTCTCTCCGACTCGTGTGATTTTTTCTAACACGTACTCCTGAATGTATGGCTACTAGATCATCACTTTCATTTTCATGCATGGCGACGAAGATGCCATGCGCTCCAGAATAGGCGGCAAAGCGAGTTGCAGCCAGCAAGTTCAAGGCCGAATCTGCAGAAGGCCTGTCTGACGATCTCTGGGATCCGACGCAAACCACCGGGAATTCTAGCCCAATCAATGAGAAACTCAGTGCGGCAGAAACGTACCCCATTGTATCTGTTCCTAGCATAATGACTATGCCATCAAATTTCGAGGCATTCCCAGACTTCGCGATAATATTTTCTGACAGTTTCTGCCAATGTTCTTGGGCCAAATTCTCGCTGAATGCTGAAAACACGACTTCCGGCTTGATATCTGCAATATCTGCGAGTTCTGGTACCGCCGAGTATAGATCTGCTGCACTGTAAGCTGGTTTCACCGCGCCTGTCCGGTAGTCGACCTTACTTGCTATGGTTCCACCAGTGCTGAGTAAAAAAACAGTCTTGTCGCTCGGGGCTTTCTTTTGGGCGATTGCGCTCGGCGCAGCGGGCTCTGCGATCTCATTTTCGATCACTGTTAGAGACGACACAGTCGCTGCGTCAAGTCCAATATTATAGCCAGATTTGAGCTTCAAAACGAGATGATCTCCAGTCTCGCCTTCGTATCTAGGAATAAGCAGTCCTGTTGCTTCGAAACCATCTTTTGTTTTTACTTTGATTCTACTACCTTTTTTGGCGCCAGCTTCCTTGAGTAGCTTGAGAGCTAATCCTGTATATCCTCTTAGTACCTCTTCATTTAGCTCCGCAGACATAGGAAGTTCTTTTCCTTAGCTAAGAATTCGCATCTCAAGAAAATCTATGTAAGGCTTGCACCAGTTCCATTCTCAATTTTGGCACGATCGTGAAGCTTTGAAACTGAATTCGGTCAGTTGTCCATTTTTGCTCACGGACGAAGCTTGTGCGAATCGGCTTTGAATCCTTGCCAGTAAGAGGACTGTCTATCTGGAGCAGGATCATTGCCCAATTTTACAGGCTAGACCGAATTGAGCAGCCCGTCATCTTCACATGCTAGGAAATGCGGGTACGAGCTACCTGTAGTATGGGACAGCGATCTTTTCCGCTGGCTTGCCTTCTCTTGAGCTCTTGACTTTTCGAATCGCATCTTCAAAGTGACGCATTGTGACTGCAGCTTCTGCGGCGTGCTTTTTCGCATCCTCAGGTTTGGGGAAGCTAGCAATGTACTCTTGAAGCACGAGTGAAACTGCCGTGTTCACAACGGATGTTAGATCCGCCCCACTAAAGCCTTCGGTCATTTCCGCTACCCGCCCAACGTCAAGATCCGCTGCAACTGGCTTGTGTTTGATATGTATCTCGAGTATCTGTTTTCTTGCATCTTTGTCCGGAGATGGAATGTAAAGAAGCTTGTCGAATCTGCCTGCCCTCAAAAGAGCGGGATCGACCATATCCATTCTGTTGGTAGCCGCTAGTACTACAACTCCCGAGAGAGATTGAATACCATCGAGCTCCGTAAGAAGTTGGCTTACGACTCGCTCGGTAACCATGCTATCGCCCCCGAGGCCTCTGACCGGAGCTAGGGCATCTATCTCATCAAAGAAGATTACACATGGCGAAGCTTGCCTTGCTCGCCTAAAGACCTCACGCACTCCTCGCTCTGATTCGCCAACCCACTTGGAAAGTAGCTCTGGACCTCTTACGCTGATGAAGTTTGCCTCACTTTCTGTTGCTACCGATTTCGCAAGAAGTGTTTTTCCTGTTCCTGAAGGTCCATAAAGTAGCACACCTTTTGGCATACTGTAACCTATGGTCGTATAGAGATCCGGATACTTTAGAGGCCATTCAACAGCTTCTTGGAGTTCCTTCTTAATGCTCTCGAGACCTCCTATGTCTGACCAATGGACGTCTGGTGTCTCAAGGTACACTTCGCGCATTGCAGAAGGATAGACGTCTTTGAGAGCATTCTCAAAATCTTCCATTGTAACATGAAGCCTGTTTAGGAATTCTGGTTGAAGCTTATCTTCCTCGATCTTCAGCTCAGGCAGCATTCGTCTCAGGGTTTTCATCGCAGCTTCTTTGCAAAGATATTCTACATCTGCACCGACGAAACCGTGTGTCACAGCCGAGATCTTTTCTAGGTCGACCTCCTGAGTGAGTGGCATATGACGTGTGTGAATCTGTAATATCTCAAATCTCCCTTTCTTGTCAGGCACTTTGATCTCAATTTCTCTATCAAATCTTCCTGGACGACGAAGTGCCGGATCTATTGCATTTGGTCTATTTGTCGCCGCGATGACGATTACTTTGCCTCTTGCTTCGAGACCGTCCATCAATGATAAAAGTTGTGACACAACTCGTCTTTCTACTTCACCTGTCACTTCTTCTCTCTTTGGAGCGATCGAATCTATTTCATCAATGAAGACAATTGTCGGAGCTTTCTCTCGAGCCTCCTTGAAAATTTCTCTCAGTCTTGCCTCGCTCTCTCCATAGAACTTGCTCATAATTTCAGGTCCGGAGATGCTGATGAAATGCGCGTTACTTTCGTTCGCGACTGCTTTTGCAAGAAGAGTCTTTCCCGTTCCGGGGGGACCGTAGAGAAGAACTCCCTTTGGAGCCTCAACGCCTAATTTCTCAAAAATTTCTGGGTGGCGAAGAGGAAGCTCGATCATTTCCCTGACTTTTTGAATTTCGTCCTTCAGCCCTCCAATATCCTCGTAGGTTACCTGAGGAACTCCACGGAGAGTTTCACCTTTCTCAGAAATTGCAAAAATTGTTCTTTGAGTAATCAAAACAGCATCAGCCATCGGGCTGACTCCGAGCACTTGGAAGGTCAGTCTGCCTCCAAAGTACGGAATCATAATATTGTCACCTTTTGTGACCGGCACGCTTTCGAGCGCATCGGCTAAATAGCGCTCATCAATAGGGGGTATAGCTTCAAGCGGTGCTACGACGACTTTCTCAGCTGGCGGTGCTTTAATCTTCTTTATAGTAACAGTGTCTCCGATAGCCACGCCAGAGTTATTTCGGATGAGACCGTCGATTCTAATTACTCCACGGCCCTCGTCAGAAGGATATAGAGGAAGGCACTTTGCAACAGTTCTCCTTTTTCCTTTGATTTCTATGATATCGCCCGTTGAGGCATCGAGAGCGTCCATCGCATCATAGTCTATTCTTGCCACGCCTCTTCCTACATCACGCGTGTAGGCTTCAAGCACTTTGAGAGTTACGCCTTGTTGGCTCAAATGGAGTACAGTTCCCCTGACTCTAATTCCGTATACAGTCTAATATTTCTGCCTTTCATAGACATCTCTTTCTTTGGATGACCTAGAATTAACACATGTGAATCGCAGGTACGGATGATTCTGTATCGGTTTCCTTCTGTCTCTAGTAACGAGATACGCCAAAGAGTTAATATGATAATGAACGGTTTACAAAGATGAATTGTCTTTGGCAAATCTACATTGCTTTTGATTTCTGTCGTACTCGACCTCGGGCTATAAGCCTAATATACAATCGATCACTAACAATAGAAATTCTGAACAGATTTTTTCACCTTAGGAGCTGTTTTCGCTAGTTGTCTTTTTCGTCGCATAGAATTGCAGTATTGGAAAGAGAAAGTTGTCATTCCCGGAAATGCAACTTGGAATGCATTTCGTTCTGCCCAGTCAACAAAACCGGAAGTGATTGTATAGTCCTTGGAGAAGACGCAAAGGCAGTGATTAGTGAGGAGCTATGTACAGGTTGTTCCATCTGCGTAAAGAAATGCCCCTTCGATGCAATATCCATAATCAACGTGGCTTCGGAGTTGGGAACAGAGAAAATACACCAATATGGTGTAAACACATTTCGACTTTACAAGATTCCGATCCCAAAAAAGAACGCGGTCGTCGGCCTAATTGGAAGAAATGGAGTTGGCAAATCGACTGCCATGAACATTCTCTCTGGCTCTATCCGGCCTAATCTCGGAAGATATGAGAATCCGCCTACCTGGGATGAAATAACTGAACAGTACAAGGGAACTGAACTCCAAGATCACTTCAAGTCAATCTCGAATGGAAATCTGAAGGTTTCAATCAAACCTCAAGCTGTATATTTGATCCCAAAAGTGTGGAATGGGACGATGAGAGATCTTCTCAAAACCTCTGCTGGGTCTACTAAAGATATTTCGGAAATCGTTGACGCTCTTTCTCTCAAGAACAATCTAGATCTAAACGTAAGCGAACTTAGCGGCGGAGAGCTCCAAAAAACTGCAGTTGCCGTCGCGGCACTGAAAGACGCTGATATGTATTTTTTTGATGAGCCGTCAAGCTATAACGATGTCTTTCAAAGGATGAAAGTCTCTCAAGTAATTGGAAATTTAGCAAAGAAGGCATCGGTTATCCTAGCCGAACACGATCTCTCTTTCCTTGATTATCTAAGCGACTACATCCACATCTTGTACGGAGAGCCTGGTGTATATGGGATTACTTCGACTATACAATCCGCTAGATCGGGTATCAATCAGCTTTTAGATGGATTCTTAGAAGTCGAAAATATTCGCTTCCGAGATCAACCAGTCAGGTTTGACATTTATTCTCCTATTGAAGACGAAACTGAAACTCCTACAATTTGCGACTATACTAAGCTTACAAAATCATTCCCTACTTTTGAGTTGACAGTAGAACCTGCAGAAATCCGGCTAGGAGAAGTAGTAGGGATTCTCGGGGCAAATGCCTTGGGCAAGACAACATTTCTCAAGATGCTGGCAGAACTTGAAGCTCCGACAACGGGAAAAGTGAATCTCTCAGCCAAAGTCGCATACAAACCACAGTATCTTTCCGCTGGCTCTGAAATGGATGTTCAGACATATCTCCGAACAATAAACAAGAACATTGATTCAGGCTTGATTCAAACTCAGCTTGTCTCACCTCTCAAACTCAACAAGTTGTATGAAAAATCTGTCAAAAATCTAAGCGGAGGAGAGCTGCAAAAAGTCGCAATCGTTGCTACTTTGCTTCAGGATGCTATGATCTATGCTTTCGATGAGCCTTCTGCATTTATCGATGTAGAAGATAGAATTGTGCTCGCAAAATCCATTCAAAGGTTTGTGAGATCCATGGGAAAGACAGCCGTGGTCATAGATCACGACATTCAGCTTGTGGATATTGTGGCTGATTCTTTAATGATTTTTTCAGGTGAACCCGGTAGGCACGGCCATGCAAGTAAGCCTCTCGGTAAGAGCGAAGGAATGAACTCCTTCCTCAAGGAGCTAGGAATCACATACAGACGAGATATCACAACTGGCAGACCTCGTGTCAACAAGCCCGGGAGTAAGCTAGACCGAACACAGAAAGAAGAAGGAAAATACTACTATGTCGGCAAGATTACTCCTTCCGAAAAAGAATAAGATCATCCATCTTAGGCGAATAACAACCGATTGCCGATGCTGAAGGAAGCACTAAGTGCGGTTCTTGATAAAAACGAAATCGGACTTTTGTCCTCCTCGTTCGATGTTATAGGCGATATTGCGATCATAAAAGTTCCAAATGATCTTTCCTCGAAAGAGAGTCTGATTGCATCGCAAATTCTTCGAGCCATGAAAAATGTGCGAACTGTGTTGAAGCAATCTTCGGATGTGCAAGGAGAGTTTCGCCTAAGGAATTTGAATTTTGTCGGCGGGGAAGAAAAGTATGACACAATCTACAAGGAGAGTGGATGTCTTTTCAAGATCAATGTAAAGGAAGTTTACTTCTCTCCTAGACTATCTACAGAGAGAGAAAGGATAGCATCATTAGTGAAAAATGGAGAGCACATTTTGAACATGTTTGCAGGCATTGGTACATTCTCCATAATAATCGCAAAAACTAGGGAATGCGAAGTTGAAAGCGTCGATAAGAATCCTAGAGCAATAGGGTTTGCAAGAGAATCACTGAAACTTAACCGGCACCTCAAAGGAAAAGTTAATCCAATTTTAGCCGATGCCGCCGAGTTCACTAGGTCGCATAAAGAAACATTTGATAGAGTAATAATGCCACTGCCTGAGCATTCGAAAGAATTTCTCGAAGTCGCATTTGAATCCGCAAAAGACAAGGCGACTATTCATTACTACATACATGTCCCTGTCAAAGAGTTTCAAGACGAGAATTGGATAGCTGGGCATCTCAAATCACTCAATCTCACGAAGAGATACGAAATCCTGAATTGGAAAAAAGTTAGAGAGGTGGGCCCGCGGTACATTCAGGCAGTCGCGGATCTTAAGGTCTATTCCTAGCCGGTCTTCAACAAAAAAGCTATTGTTTCTCGGAGAAATTTTGCTTTATTTGATCCTGCGCTTATGTGGAACATAGAGCTAGGGCCCTTCAAATAGTATGTGTCAATTCAAATGATATCACTGAAAGGATATTCTAGCTCAGTTCATACAGGAAGTGCCTAATTGTTAATGAACAGCTGGAATTCATGGAATATGGATCGCTGAAAAAAGAGATTTCCGGAACAAACAATGGCTTTAATCGAAATTATAGTTGCTAGCTCGAAAACTATTGTCTATAAAAGGCCATATTTGAATGGACTATTTGATTGCGGGAGAGAAAGGTTAGGGCATTCGAATACTAATCATGGCTTTCAAATAATATGTGATGCCTCTATATTTCTATAACTTTGTATCGAAGAAACAATCTGATAAAAGTTGCCGAGACGAACGCCCTAGGGGATAGTTTCAATCTCGGTGATCAACACCTACGCTAAATCTTCACCTTTTGCGCTTCGTAGATTTTCTTTACTTTCTCCATATCGTCAATCTCTCTTATTGACTTGTCATAGCGTATTCTTTTGATTCGGGGAAAGCGCAAAGCAAATCCGCTATTATGACGATCGCTTTTTTGTATGGCGTCGAACGCAACCTCGAGAACGACTTCAGGTTTCACAATTCTTCGATAGCCGTGATCTTGAATTGTAGTGTTTTTCATAATCTCGGTCATATCGATTATTTCAGCATCCGTCAAGCCAGAATAAGCTTTGCCCACGATTTTAAGATCCTGTCCTTCTTTGACTGCAAAGGTGTAGTCTGATATAACGCCAACGCGTTTCCCGTGTCCATACTCAGCTGCGACGACAACTACGTCCAAAGTATCAAGTTCTTTCTTTAACTTAACCCAGTTGCCTCCCCTCCTCCCGGGAGTATACGGAGAAGAGAGGTCTTTTACGACGAGCCCTTCGTAGCCCAGCGTTTTGCTCTCGACGAACATTTCGGAAATCTCCTTGGGAGAAGAGACGAGTCTTTGTTCCGAGAATCCCATAATATTGCTGGGGAGCCTCAAACTCCGAACTAGTTCTACTCTTTTTCCTAAGGGCTCTTGCAAGAGAGAATCTCCTTTGAAATATAACAAGTCAAAAATCATGTATTTGATTGGCGCGTCCTTATCGGTATGGATAATCTTTCTTAGTCGCCTTTGAAGAAGTTGAAATGAGAGAGGTTTTCCGTCAGAGTAGGCGATTATCTCTCCATCAAATATCAGATCATCGGCCTCAATTTTCTTGGCGCCGGCCTCAAGCTCAGGAAAGAACCTCGTCACGTCAGCCAAGTTTCTTGAGAAAAGTTTGACCGCTCCGTCACGTTTGTGGAGCTGAGCTCTTATTCCGTCATATTTGTATTCTGAATACATTGGAACAGATTTGAATTTTTCAAACAATAATTCTGCGGTTTCTCCGGTATCGGCAAGCATAAAATTGGTCGGTCGAAGGGGTGCAAGTTTTGCTTCATGCAATTTCCCGTGACGCGCCTGAATCGCGACTAGTCCAGGACTAGCCTCGATCAAGTTAGCCATTCTGATATCTGCAATAGTCTTTGAAAACGCCTTGGCGATAGCTTCTTCGAGTAGGCCTTCCACTAGACCGATACGCATCTCATTTGTTAGAATCGTGACAATGTATTTTGCCTCTGCCGGGAGGATGATGTTTGAGAAAAGTCCTCGCAAGATTTGCTGCTTTCGTTCCTGCGAGTGTGCGCCCACACTCTTTGAAAGCTGGAAGAAATGACTGTAAACTTCTGACAAGGTAAGAGTTTTTTGAAAAAGGGTGTGAACTAGTTGCTTTGTTCCCCCATCCGAGGACGATATTTTCTCAGCGATTACATCTTCTAGAGCAGATCCCAAATCTCCATGCTTTCGATAGTACGCACTGATCTCGACGTCTTTCGAATTTGTGATATCCGCAATTACGTTCCAAAGTGTCGAGTAACCAACGTTGGCTTCTTGTTCAATTTCGCCCGGCGGAAACACTCTTCCTGAAAGAAACGTAACGGCAATCTTGAGATCCTTATCATCGGGAAGCGAAGCGAGATATTCTGAAAGTATTTTGATCTTCTCTAGCTTGCTTCTAGTTGCCTTGATCGCATCGCATGTTTCTGCGAATTTCCGAAACTCATCGATGGCCGGCCCAGGAACGCTCAAAAAAGGTTCTCAGTATCCTACATTAAAGAAACAATTCGGGGCATCAGAAAAACACAGATGGGTCATATCTGGCGACTCATGAGATAAGCGTCTTCGCCGTCTCTATAGTAGCCTCGATGAGTTGCAACTGTCTTGAAACCGAGTTTCAGATATAGCTTAACAGCGGGATCGTTCGAAACCCTGACCTCGAGATAAATTTCAGAGCAGCCTCTCTGTTTCATGCCGGAGATCGCTTCCTCACAAAGGACGGTTCCAATGCCAGATCCTCGGCGTTCCTCCAATACCGCAACAGAGACGATGTGCCCCTTCCTGGCCAACCCGTATCTTCTAATGTTTGAAAAGGCATATTCGATTCTACAC
>VFSW01004245.1_pt1 | contig 21389 bp, 20 predicted proteins | sample 5358111 | NCBI WGS metagenome assembly VFSW01 (sample SAMN11554181, study PRJNA540505) | mine drainage metagenome | isolation source: sediment from site ElyBrook_90M | place: USA: Ely Copper Mine, Vershire, VT | collected 2017
TCGGGGTCTTCTTCGCTCCAGATCGTCAGGCGACCGGAGAATTCGGGAAACGGGCCGCCGTCCTGCGGCTTCCAGTCGATCCCGAACTCGTCGTTCAGATTCTGTTCGTCCCGTCGCTTACAAATATGGGCCACGACCGCGCGCGAAACGTCCAGCCTGCCCGGAATGCCGAAATCGCCGAGCGGGAGACGCAGGCGCAGTAATATCTTTCCGCTCGCGTCGCGGTGTGCCGCAAAGTAGCGCGGCAAAAGTCGCTCCGCTTCCGGCTGGGAGCAATCGAGCGGAACGACCGCGCGCGCCCGGTCCACGCTAATGCTCCGGCCCAACCCAGCCGCGCGCTATCGCGTACATTTTTGCGTTAATAACGATAAAGCGCCAGAACTGGTATGGGATAAAGCGTCGGCTAAAAGTACTCATATCTTACTCCGGAATCATGCGCCAGCCGGGTTTGGCCTGGAGCTTCCACATGAACGCTTCGTGCAAGAGGCGCTTCGTCCAGGCCCCCGCCAATCCCACATCGAGATCGCAGAGATTGAGATCGCGCCCATATTTGGGATACCGCTCGAAGTCGCGCGCCACCGGTACCATGACGATCGATGCCGCCGATCCGTTCCACAGGGAATGCCCCATCGAGGCGATGCATGCCGCCGGCATCTCGCTCATCCGCGCGTGGTGCGTGGGCTCGCGGCCCTCTATTTGATCTGCGACATTGTAGGCAGCCGTGCGACCCATGATTCCGGCCGCCATGCCCGTGCGCGGAGCCGTCGCGACGATTGCGGTACCGGCATTGGATTTTTTCCCCTTTGAGAGCGGGTGCGGCGGAGCGAACGCGATACCGACGGCGTAGACGTTCGGATAGAGTGGTGAGCGATACGTTGCCGGCCAGTCCGCGGCACGATATTCGTCGTAGGTCTTCGAGGCGTAATCGGCGTCGACGCGCATAAAACCGCTGGGCAGCGTCATCGCCGCCGTAATATCGGCCCCTTGTTTATCGATATATTTCAATGGTATGCCGCGAAATTGCGGTATGAGCATCGCAAAATCGAAGTCCAGCGTGGTCGGGTCCACGCCGATCTGATCGTACGTCAGGCGTCCGGATTCGACATTCGTCACACCGGCGGCCATCAGCGTTCGCACGTGCGATTCGTCGAACAGTCCTCGCACCAACGCGGCGCCCGTTACGACCGCACCGTGCTTGCGCGCCTCGACGCCGTCGACGCCGAAATCGCCGGGTTCCGGCTCGTTGCTCAGCCAGACCAAGTCGGCCTGGTCCCGCAGGCCGCGATTGCGCAAATCGGCGTCGACGTTCATCAGATATTCGAACGCGGCGCCCTCGCACGTCGCCGCCGGATGTCCGACGCCGATCACCAAACGTTGGCGCTGGCCCTTACGCATCCGCGCGATGCTCTCGATGTATGCGGCCCGTGCGGCCACCGCGTGATCGACGGAACAGACACTCTGGGTGTGGCCCGCAGCGGGCCCCAGGCCCGGCGTTCCCTCGAAATTCAAATACGGGCCCGTGGCGTTGATGAGATAATCGTATGCGATCCTGCGCGTCTGGCCGTCCGCCGACTGCACCTCAACCCACCGGTCGTCCGGCGCGATCGTTTGCGCGCGCGCGTTCACGTATTCGAAGCCCAGCTTCTCGTACACGGGAGCGAGCTCGAATTGCACGGCTTCCTCCGACATGGTCCCCGTGCCGACCCAAATTAAGCTTGGGAACCACGTAAAGCGGTTGCCCGGAGCAACCACCGTGACCTCGGCTTTTCCGCTCACCAAGTGGGAGAGATGGAGCGCTGCGGTATGGCCGGCGAATCCCGCCCCGAGAATGAGGATGCGCGGCAACGTTGAGGCGCTCATGGCGTGCGCGGCCGTGTGACGAGCACGGGGGACTCCGCGCGTCGCAAGACGCCCTCGGCAACGCTTCCGAGAAAGAGGCGCGCCAAGCCCTTACGGCCGTGCGTACCGATGCAAATTAAGTCGGCCTGCTGCTCTTTTGCGATGCGGAGAATCTCGTCGCTCGGATCGCCCTCTCCCACCACCGTGGAAGCGGTGACGCCGTCTTTTGCGGCAGCCGCGACACCCGCGTCGAGACTGGCTTGGCCCTCATCCCGCATGCTTTTAATGGCGTCGACCGGATAGGGCGATTCGTAACCGGAGAGCGCTAAGAGCGTCGAAAGGTCGATGACGGTCACCAGCACCAGCTTGCCGCCGCCCTCTTTCGCAAGGCCGATCGCCAATGCCAGCGCCTCGTGCGAAGCCTCTGAGGCGTCGGTCGCGACAACGATGTTCCGAAACATACTGCACCCTCCACGGCCCCCGCCAGGAAGGCGGTCGAAGCCCGAATAGTCAAACCCTATTTTTGGACGCTAGCACACCGGCGGAGCGCACGTTGAGAAGGTCGCCTTCCCAGAATCTGCACCCGAGGGTGAAGTATTATGGATGTAGATACCGAGGAGATGGAAACGCACATTCTGATCGTCGACGACGAGCCCCAAATCGGGGAAGCGCTCGGGGCCTATCTCGAAGCCGACGGGTATGCGACGGTCGTCCGCACCACGCTCGCCGATGCGATGCTCGCGCTCCAGGAAGCAACTCCCGATCTCATGCTGCTGGATATCACGCTCCCCGATGGGAGCGGCCTCGATATCTTGCGCCGCGTCCAAGGCCGCAATATTCCGACGATCATGCTCACCGCGCGCGCGGACGAAGTCGATCGCATCGTAGGTTTAGAATTGGGTGCGGACGATTACATTACGAAGCCCTTCTCCCCGCGCGAAGTCATGGCTCGCGTGCGAGCGGTCATGCGTCGCTCCGTCGAGCGTCCTCGTGCGGTCAACGATGTCGATGATAACATCCTGCGAATCGGCGAACTCACGATTAATTTCGACGCACACGAAGTTCGCATCGGATCCGCGCTCGCGCATCTCACTCCTTCGGAGTTCAAGCTGCTCGAAGCGCTCGCGGTCAACTGCGGCCACGCTCTCACCCGAGCCCAGCTTCTCGACAAGCTCAGCGACGACGGTTCGATTTTCGAGCGCACGCTCGATCGCCACGTCAACAATCTTCGCCGTAAAATCGAGCCTGACGTACACGAACCGACGTATATAGAAACGGTGTACGGCGTCGGCTACAAAATGAGGAAGGCCTGATGCGCGATCGGCTTCTCCATGCGATGGATCTAGCGGCGGTACACGATTGGGACGGATCCAAAGCGTTGCTCGAAAGCATGGACGATCCGATCGCCGGCCGCTTCTTCATGCTGGTGTGCGACTTGGAACAAGAAGCCGAATCGCGCGCCAAGCACAGTACCATGCTGCGTCACGAAGTAGGCAACGCCCTGACCATCGCGCAAGCCAACCTCGAAGGCCTGATCGACGGCGTGCTCTCCCATACTCCCGAGAGACTCAACGGCGTGCTCGCATCGGTTGTTTCTGCCAGCGCGCTCATCGAAGAAATCGCGAACGTACCGGCGGCACTTCCGTTAGGGGACGTCATCCGGATCGAAACCTTTAACATTTGCTCGCTGATCGCCGCGCACGCCGCGGCTATCGACGGACTGGCTACCGCGAAGAACGTTCGCATCGTTTACGAACCGTGTGGGAAAAGCCTCGCATCGTGTACCAGTTTCCGAGGCGACGTATCCCGCGTCGGCCAGATACTGCGCAACGTCCTGCTCAATGCCGTACGGTATACGCCCCCCGGAGGCTCGGTCGAGATATACTGCGATCGACCGGGCTCCGAACTCATGCTCATCGTGAGCGATACCGGGATCGGGATCGCCAGCGACGATATCCCGCATCTGTTCGAGCCCGGGTATCGCGGCAGAAATGCATCCGGTAACGGCTCCGGTATCGGACTGAACGTCGTTCAGAAGCTGTTGGCTTCGCTTGGCGGCAACGTGAAGGTGGCGACCAGCGAAGGGCGCGGCTCCGCATTCATCATCAGCCTGCCGACGATTCCCCTGCCGCCGGCCCCCGCTCGTAACGGAGCGCTCCATGCCGAACGTCGGCCTTAATTTCGTCGGCCAGCCACTGCAAAAATTTCCATAAACTGTTCTTGGCCGCACCGCGAAGCACGGTTGCATCCAATAATGCTCCGACGCTTCCAAGCGGCACTTCATAGGCCCCTTCGAGCCAGAGTTCGCAGGACGCGTCGACCGGAACGACGGTAAGTCGCCCGCGGAATTTCGGGAAAAACCGTTCTCTGTCGGCGGCTTGGATGTCCAGCGCGCAACGCCACGAGTCATCCTCGCGATGCACGCGAGTCCTAATCGGAACCTTCACCTCACCGTTCGCTCCGATCCGTAGGTCGCGAAGGGTCACGCTCATCGCGAGCCGTTCGTACGGGGGCTTGCCTTGCGCGATCGCGGGAACCACGCGCAGGAGCGAGTCGCAAACGATCTCCGGCGGAGACTTCAGGGGCACGTACATCTCGATCGTCGCCAAGGCTCTGCTACTCCTCAAGGGTTGTGCGCGGCTTAGCGTGTTCGCTTTCACGGTATTCCTTCTCGATGTCGTCGCCGAGCTTGCGCAGCAGCTCTCTGGCGGTTGCTGATGCGATACGCGAGCCGACCACCGTATCGAAGACTTCACCAACAGCGCCCAGCGGCGGTTCGTAGGTCCCCACCAATTCGAGAATCGCCGTCTTGTACGTGTCGTCCGCGCGGACGGTAAGGATGCCGTCGAAATCCGGATAGAGCCCTCCCCCTTTGGGGTGCCAATGCACGCTCCAAGGTTTGTCGAAATGCATCGGGTCGATCGCAGCTGCAAACGTCACGACGACCTCCTTGCTCATCCCGACGCCCGGGGTTGCCGCATCGGAGAGCGCCAGAAGCACGATCTGCGGCTGCCCGGAGCTAGCGGACGGCTGCAACGTTTTCGCCAAAATATCCTGGGCGCGGTTGTAGGGGCATGCGATGTGACGCTTCTGATACAAGCTGGACATGCTACGATTATGACGATTGTCTGAGAAGGTTCAAGGAACGGCCATTCCCGGAACCTTCGTCGGCCCGTGTGAAGATGGACCGACCGATCGAAATCAGTCTGGAGCAATGAGAGTGCGGCGAACATGGCGTTGCAGAACGGGCTAACGAGCGCGCAGGCGCGCGCGGCGCTCGCAAGAGAGGGCCCCAACGAGATCGCGACGACACGTGTCCCTGCCATCCTGGAGTTATTACGCAAGTTTTGGTCGCCGATTCCATGGTTGCTCGAAGGCGCGATTCTTCTATCCATAGCCGCGGGCCGCGATAAAGATGCCATCGCAATCGCCTTACTGCTGTTTTTCAACGTCGTTCTAGCTTTTCTCCAAGAGCGGCGCGCGCATCGTGCGGTCGCGCTGCTTCACGCCGCCCTCGTAGTCCATGCCAAGGTGCTGCGGGACGGTGCGTGGACGACCCTCGCGTCCCGCGAGGTCGTCCCCGACGACGTCGTCCGGCTCGTCGTCGGCGATATGGTTCCGGCCGACATCCAGCTGAGCGCCGGCGAACTGCAAATCGACCAAGCCGTACTCACGGGCGAATCGACCCCCCGTGACGCCGGTGCATCCGAGACGATCTATGCCGGATCGACCGTTAGACGCGGCGATGCAACCGGCGTCGTTGTAGCGACCGGCCCCCGAACACGCTTTGGGAAAACCGCCGAGCTCGTGCGCGATGCCCGCGCCGTCGGGAGCATCGAACGCCTGATCTTCGGCATCGTACGGTCGCTCGCGATCGTGAGCCTCGCCGTCGTCGTCGTCGTGGGCATTGCAGCGTATGCAATACACGTTACGCTAGCCGAGATTCTCGACTTCGCGCTGGTCGTCGTCTTAGCATCGATTCCGGTCGCTCTCCCGACAGCGTTCACGCTTGCGACGGCATTGGGATCTCTGGAACTCGCGCGCTGCGGCGTCCTGGTTACGCATTTGACGGCGATCGAAGATGCCGCCTCAATGGACGTCTTGTGCGCGGATAAAACCGGCACGCTGACCGATAACCGCATCAGCGTGGCCGACGTCCGCGCGTGCGCGCCGTACGACCGCGACGACGTCCTACGCTTCGCGGCCGCCGCATCGGAGGCATCCGGGCAGGACCCCATCGATCTGGCGATCCTCGCCGCAGCAGCCGAACATGCAGCGCCCGACAAGGCGCTCGCCATCGAGCGATTCGTGCCGTTCGATCCACAGACCAAGCGCGCGAGCGCGACCGTTCAACTCGCCGGGGGGACGTTCGCGATGGTGGAAAAGGGAGCGCCGGTCGCGCTCGGGGTCGCGTTCGCGCAAGCTGCCGCGTTGGCAGGCTCGGGCTATCGCGTCATCGGCGTCACGGTTACGAGCCATGGGCAGACCTTACCGGTAGGCTTGCTGGGCCTCGCCGATCCCCCACGTTCGGATGCGGCCGAACTCGTACGCGATATCCGCGCGCGCGGGGTCGAAGTGCGGATGCTGACCGGCGACGCGCGCGAGACCGCGCTCCACGTTGCGGCACAAGTCGGCATCCCGCCCGAATCCGTCGATGCTTCGATCTATCCTGAGCAAAAGCTCCAGATCGTGCAACGGGAGCAGGCCGCCGGGCACGTCGTCGGCATGACCGGCGACGGGGTGAACGACGCTCCGTCGCTCAAAGCGGCCAACGTCGGCATTGCCGTCTCCAACGCCACCGATATCGCCAAAGCCGCTGCGAGTATCATCTTGATGCAGCCGGGCCTCGAGAACGTGCGCAACGCCATCGACTCCAGCCGGCGTATCTATCAGCGTATGTTGACCTACGTTGTCGCAAAAATCGTCAAATATTTCGAAATCGTGTTGGTAACCAGCATAGGCTTCTTCATCTTCCGCCACTTCGTGCTCTCCGCAACATTGATGGTCGCGTTGATGGTGTTTAACGATTTCGTGACGCTCTCGCTCTCCAGCGATCGCGTCGCTCCGTCGCGGGGCTTCGATTCTTGGCAGGTTAGTCGCCTGGTGACGGCCTCCGCAACCATCGGCATCTTCACCTCTGCTGCGATTCTAGCATTACTGATTTACGAACGGTCGACGGCTCGTCTGGACCTGGCGTCACTACGCGGCCTGGCCTTTTTCGCTCTAGCCTGCATGGGCCAAGTCGCGATCCTGGCTTTACGAGAACGAGACGCGATCTTCAAGGAAGCTCCATCCGCTTTTCTCGTCGGAAGCGCTGCGCTCGCGATTGCCGGGGTGTCCTGGATGGCGCTACGTGGAGCGCTGATGCCCCCGTTACCGCCCGCCGTTGTAGCGCAAACGCTGATCGCTATTGCGACCTGGGGTTTGCTGTTGTTGCTGGTAAAGCTTCCGATCTACCGTTTGTTCGGAGTCGGTCGCGACATCACTCCCGTCATTGCTTCACATACAGCCTAAAACGCGAGGTTTAGCATGCAGACTCACGCCGATACGCCGACGACACCCTTGAGCCAAGACGAACTCCAACGCGTCGATGCTTATTGGCGCGCAGCAAATTACCTTAGCATAGGGCAGATCTACCTTCTCGACAATCCTCTGCTTCGCGAGCCTTTACGCATCGAACACATCAAGACGCGGCTTCTGGGCCATTGGGGCACTTCGCCGGGACTCAACTTAGTCTACGCCCATATGAACCGGCTCATTGGCCGCAACGATCTCAACGCGATCTTCATCGCCGGACCGGGGCACGGCGGGCCCGCCGTGGTCGCCAACGCGTACCTCGAAGGCACCTACACCGAGCGTTACGCCCACATTTCGCAAGACGAATCGGGCATGCAGCGGCTCTTCAAGCAGTTCTCCTTTCCCGGCGGCATCCCGAGCCACGCGTCGCCCGATGCGCCCGGATCGATCCACGAAGGTGGCGAGCTTGGCTACAGTCTGCTTCATGCGTACGGCGCGGCTTTCGATAACCCGGACTTATTCGTCTGCTGCGTCATCGGCGACGGCGAAGCGGAGACGGGTGCCCTTGCGACCAGTTGGCACGGCAACAAATTCCTCAATCCCGTGCACGATGGAGCGGTCTTACCGATCCTGCATCTCAACGGCTATAAACTCGCCGGCCCAACGGTCCTGGCGCGTATCGATGAGGACGAATTGCTCTCGCTTCTGCGCGGGTACGGATACGAACCGCAGCTCGTCGCCGGCGACGAGCCGGCGCTCGTGCATCAAGCCTTGGCAGCGGCGCTCGACGCGGCCGTGCTGCGGATACGCGGCATTCAATCCGACGCGCGCGCGCACGGCTTCTCGGCAAGGCCGCGGTGGCCCGCCATCGTGCTGCAGACTCCTAAGGGTTGGACGGGCCCGAAATACGTTGACGGCTTGCAGATCGAGGGAACGTTCCGCGCGCATCAGATTCCCATTGGAGACTTCGCACACAAGCCCGAACATCTCGCACAGTTCGAAGCGTGGATGCGCTCCTACCGCCCCCAAGAATTGTTCGACCAGGACGGGCGCCTGCAACCCGATATCGCGCGTTTGGCGCCCCTGGGGGACCGCCGCATGAGCGCCAATCCGCACGCCAACGGAGGGGAATTGCTGGTCCCGCTAGCTCTTCCCGACTTTCGCAATTATGCGGTGACCGTTGGGAAACCCGGCAATAGCGTTGCGGAGTCCACACGCGTCGTGGGGCTGTTCTTGCGCGATACGATTCGCGCGAACCCGCAGACCTTCCGCGTATTCGCTCCCGACGAGACCGCCTCGAATCGTCTCGATGCACTCTTTGAGATTACCGATCGTTGTTCGACCGCGCACGTCATTCCCATCGACGATCACGTCGGACCGGACGGGCGGGTCATGGAGATCCTGAGCGAGCACAGCGTACAAGGCTGGCTCGAAGGGTATCTGCTTACGGGGAGGCACGGGCTCTTAACCTCCTACGAAGCGTTCGTGCACGTCATCGACTCGATGTTCAACCAGCATGCAAAGTGGATCGATGCCGCCAACGCCATCCCGTGGCGAGCGCCGATCGCGTCGTTCAACTACTTGCTGACATCGCACGTATGGCGCCAGGATCACAATGGTTTTACACATCAGGACCCTGGCTTTCTCGACGTGGTGATGAACAAGTCGGCGAGCGTCGTGCGCGTCTATCTGCCGCCCGATGCCAACACCTTGCTCTCGGTGACGGATCACTGTTTGCGCAGCACCAACTACGTCAACGTCGTCGTCGCGGGCAAACAGCCGGAGCTTCAGTGGCTGGGAATGGAGGCAGCCATCGCCCACTGTACGGAAGGCGTAGGCATCTGGACGTGGGCCAGCAACGACGAGGGCGTGGAGCCCGATGTCGTTATGGCGTGCGCCGGAGACGTCCCCACGCTCGAAACGCTTGCGGCGGTGGATTTCTTGCGTACGCACGTTCCCGAGATGCGCATCCGCGTGGTCAACGTCGTCGATCTCATGCGCCTTCAGCCGCAAAGCGCGCATCCGCACGGCATGACCGACCGCGACTTCGATTCGATTTTCACGACCGACAAGCCGGTGATCTTTGCCTTTCACGGCTATCCATGGCTGGTTCATCGGCTCACCTATCGCCGCACCAATCACGATAATCTTCACGTACACGGCTACAAGGAAAAAGGCACGACGACCACGCCGTTCGACATGACGGTGCTCAACGAACTCGATCGCTTTCATTTGGCGGGCGATGCCATCGACCGCGTCGCGCGCCTACAAGAACGCGGCGCGCATGCGAAGCAGTTGATTCGAGACCGCCTGGTAGAGCATCGCATCTATATCACGACCTTCGGAGACGATCTGCCGGAGGTGAAAAACTGGACGTGGTCGCGAGCCGAAGCACCTTGAACGTCTTGACGTTGAACTCGGGTTCGTCGTCGCTGAAATACGGAGTTTACGCGACCGGCGCCGCCGCGGCACGGCGCGTCGCGAGCTGGAACGATCGCCGGACCCCGGACCTCGCGGCCGCATCCACGGCAGCGAGCGCCGCCGCCGCGGACGCCATCGCCGGCGGCGTGCCCATCGACGCAGTGGGATATCGGGTCGTATTCGGCGGACTCGACGACAGCCCGGCTCTGGTAACGGCGGCGCTCGTCGAGCGCCTGACACAACTCGTCTCGTACGATCCGCTGCATTTGCCCGGCGCACTGGCCGGCATTATAGCTGCGCGCAACGCGTTTCCATCGATCCCGCACGTCGTCTGCTTCGATACGATGTTCTTTCGCGACATGCCGCAGGTCGCGCAGCAAATCGCGATACCCACGGATGAAGACCCTTATCTGCGACGCTACGGATTTCACGGACTCTCGTACGAGTATCTGCGCACCGCGATCGGCGCCGCACTACCCGGCCGCAGCATCTTCGCGCACCTCGGAAGCGGGGTGAGTCTGGCGGCGCTGCGCGATGGTGAACCGGTCGAAACCACCATGGGTTTCAGCCCGATGGGCGGCGTCATCATGGCGACGCGCCCGGGTGATATCGATCCGGGGCTACTGCTCTACCTCATTGAAAAACGCGGGCTCGACATCGCTTCGCTGCGATCCATGCTCGAGGAACGCAGCGGCATCGCGGCGATCTCCGGCGGCGAAGGAAACGTGCAAACGCTGATGGAGCGGCGCGGAGACGAACGCGCGGCACTCGCGCTCGAGAGCTTTGTACGAAGCGTCGCCAAGGCGATCGGGGGCCTCGCCACGGTATTACAGGGGCTCGATTTGCTCGTCTTTACCGGAGGCATCGGCGAACATCTATCGCCGCTTCGAGCGGCCATAGCCCAGCCGTTGGGTCACCTCGGCGTCGAGATCGACGACGCCCTGAACGCGGCGGGTTCGGGCACGATCTCGACGGCCTCTTCTAGAGTTCGCGTACGCGTGGTCCCGACGGACGAGAATGCGGTGATCGCCCGATTGACGCACGACCTTCTATGCGGTTCGACCGACGGTGGCCGGCACTAGCTCTTCTTTGCGCGGGGCACCTTTGCGCCGGATTTGCGCGCCTCCTCCAGGCCGATCGCTACCGCCTGCTTGCGGCTGGTTACGCGCTTTCCGGAGCCGCCGCTCTTGAGGGTGCCCTCGTGCATTTCGTGCATCGCGCGTTCGACCTTTTCGGCGGCTTTCGGGCCGTACTTCCGGGTCGTTTTCTTGCGAGTTGTTTTCTTCCGCGTCGTCGCCTTCTTTGCGGATGCCGTCTTCTTGCGCGCGGTCGTCTTACGGGTCGTTTTTTTGCCGGTTGCCTTTTTGCGAACTGCGGCCATGGTGCTATCCTCCGGGAACGGTTTCCATGCTGGTACCCGCCATGGTTTCGGCGCAAACTCTCAACACCGCGAGAACGCGATCCACATGTGCGCACGTCGCAATCAGCGGCGGCGCAAAACGCAGCGTGTTCCCGCCGGCGGTTCCGGCCAGCACGCCGCGCTCGCGTAACTCGGTAACCAGGCTCGCGACCTCGTGCGGCTCGCGCACCGGCAGCCCGAGCAGTAACCCCATGCCTCGCGGCGCTCCGAACACCGACGGGTACTCGCCCGAGAGCTCTTGCAGGCCTTCTTTGAACGTTGCCGCCAGGTCCCGTACGTGTTCCTCGAGGCCTACTCGATCGCGCACGCGTAGATGCGCGATCGCCGCGGCGGCGCTCACGGGCGATCCTCCGAAGGTGGATCCATGGTCGCCCGGTTGCAGGCCGTTCGCTGCGCGCTCCGCCACCAGCATCGCGCCGATCGGCAGCCCGTTCGCCAGCGCCTTGGCCATCGTCACCACGTCGGGCACGACGCCGAATGCTTCAAACGCAAAGAGCGGCCCGAGGCGGCCCATCCCGCATTGAATCTCATCGAAAATCAACAACGCGCCGCGCTCGTCGCACAGCCGCCGCGCCGCTCGCAGAAACTCGGGGTCCGCGGGATGCACGCCGCTTTCACCCTGTACGGGCTCGACGATGAATGCCGCGACGTTCGCATCGAGATTTCGCTCCAGCGCCGCGATGTCGTTGAACGGCGTAAACGCAAATCCGCCCGGCATCGGTCCAAATCCAACTTTGTACGCATCGTTCGCGGTCGCCGCGAGCGCACCGAGCGTACGTCCGTGAAACGAACCGCTGCACGACAGAATCGTCGTCCGTTCCGGTTCCCCGTTGCGATAGGCGAGTTTGCGTGCGAGCTTGATCGCGGCCTCGTTCGCCTCGGTGCCCGAGTTGCAGAAAAATGCCCGCGCTAAACCCGACCGCTCGACCAGCGTGCGGGCCAGCGTGCCCGACGGTTCGTGATGGTAGAGATTGCTCGTGTGCACGAGGGTGTTAGCCTGCTCGGCAACCGCATCGGCGATGGCCGGATGTGCGTGTCCGAGCGCGCACACGGCGATGCCCGCGATAAAATCGAGGTACCGGTTCCCCTGCGCATCGATCAATTCACAGCCTTCGCCGCGCACGAACGTGACCGGAGCGCGGTTGTAAGTCGCCAGCAGAGCATCGTTCGCCGTCAGCATAGCCTCGCTCATGTCCGGTAGCTCGCATTGATACGCACGTAGTCGCGCGAAAGATCGCATCCCCACGCGGTCGCGCGCGCATCGCCAACGCCAAGTTGCAGTTCGACGACGATCTCGTGCAATTCGAGTTCGCGGTGCGCCTCGGCCTCGGAGAGCGCTTCGATCGCGCCACGTTCCACCCACGTTTTTCCATTCAGCAACAGCGACCACGTATCCGGATCGAGCCCCACACGGGCGGCTCCGGCGGCCGCAATCATACGCCCCCAGTTGGGATCCTCGCCGAACAGCGCCGTTTTCACGAGATTGCTATTGATGACCGCGCGTGCAACAGCGCGGGCCTGGAGCGTATCGCGCGCACCGGTCACGTGCATCGTGAGCGTCTTGGTCGCGCCCTCGCCGTCGGCCACCATCGCTTGCGCCAAATCCAAACACACCTGCCGCAGCGCGCGCCCAAAAGCCGGCGGCGGCGCGCCGGCGCCGGCCGGGGCGAACGCATACGTGGCATCGTTGGTCGACATGTCGCCATCTACCGAGATCATATTGAAACTCTCGTCCACACATGCGAGCAATTCGGCTTGCAGCGCGGCACGCGACATCGGTACGTCGGTCGCGATAAATGCAAGCATCGTGGCCATGTTGGGCGCGATCATACCCGAACCCTTAGCGATGCCGCCGACAACGTACTTCTTCCCACCGTGATAGAACGAGTATGCGGAAAGCTTCGGCACGCGATCGGTCGTCATGATCGCCTCGGCCGCATCGTGGCTGGCCTTTCCACCGTTCTCCAATTGCGCGACACAGCGCTCGAGCCCCCGCTGCAGGCGATCCATCGGCAACGGCACGCCGATCACCCCCGTCGATGCCACCACCACCTGATCCGGTGCGACATCCAGCAGGGCGGCCGCTTGACGTGCCGTCGCGCGAGCGTCGCGGTCGCCCCGATCGCCGGTGCAGGCGTTCGCGCAGCCCGAATTGCAGACCAACGCGCGCATCGCGTCGCCGGACGCCGCCAGGTGCTCCGCGCTCACCAGCACCGGCGCCGCCTTAATTTCGTTCGTAGTAATTGCAGCAGCGCACACTTGCGGTTCGTCGAACGCAATCAACGCCAGGTCTCGCTTGCGCGCCTTGATGCCGGAGTGCACGCCGGCCAAACGAATGCCCGGCACCGCGCCCAACCCTCCGCGCACGGCAACCAGCCGTACGTCGTCTTCAAGCACAAACTGCGCGAGCATGTAATCCCGTCTCCTCCGGATAGCCGAGCATGATGTTCAGATTCTGCACCGCTTGCCCTGCGGCTCCCTTGCCCAGGTTGTCGATCGCGCAAATCGCGCGCACGAGGCTCCCTTGCACGTCGATCCGGAGTTCCGCGTCGTTTGTCCCGACGACCGCAGCAACGCTCGGTGTCTGCCCGCTTGCAAGTATCCGAACGAACGGGCTGTTCGCGTACGCTTCGCGATATAACGCGTGCACGGCATCCGCGTCCACCGCATCGTCGAAGACGCAGTATGCATCCACGAGCATGCCGCGCGCGATCGGCACCACGTGCGGCGTAAACGTGAGCGGCGCGTCGATCGCGTGTTGCGCAAAGATCCGTTCGATCTCCGGCTGATGCCGGTGTCCGTCGAGCCCGTAGGCGCGAATATCGCCGGCGACTTCCGCAAAGAGCGCGCCGACGCTCGGATTACGCCCCGCGCCGGTGATCCCGCTCTTCGCGTCCACGATGGTGCGCTGCAACGTCCCGATACCCGCAACGCCCTCACGCGCGAGCGTGAGCGGCAAAACCGCAAGCAGCGTCGCCGTCGGGTAGCAACCCGGATTCGCGACCAAGTCCGCATCCCGAATCTGCGCCGCATTCCATTCGCACAGCCCATAGGCCGCGTCGTCGTCGAAGCGAAAATCCGCCGAGAGATCGATCACGCGCGCTCCGGCAGCCAGCATCGCCGGCGCGATATCGCGCGCCTCGCCGTGGCCACCCGCCGCGATCACGACGTCGCCCGAACCCAAGGCCGCCATCAGGCTGCCGCTCGCGGAGAATCGATAAGGCAGCTTCCGCAGTAACGGAAAATGCTCCGCGACTGCTTGCCCGGCGTGGCTCCGGCTTTCGAGTACGCCCAGCTCCACCAGCGGATGCCCGTCGAGCAATCGAATCGCCTCGGCGGCCGCATACCCGCTGGCTCCCCACACGTGCACGCGCGTCATAACGTCGACTCGATGGCATCGATCTCTGCGGTCATCGACTCGATGGCTTCGCGCACGGCCTGCGGCCCGGTCGATCCCATCGTCACCTTGGCGCGGACGCTGTTGCCGGCATCGAGCGGCGCCGCCAGGTGTGGCAGATGTGCCTTGCGCGCAAGTTCGGTCAGATCGCCGGCGTCGAGCGCCCGGCCCTGCGTTTCGGCCTCGCGCACGCGTTCGCCGACCAGCGCGTGCGCCGCTCGCGCCGAAACGCCCGCGGCGATGAGCGCGTCGGCCACATCCGTGGCAACCGCATATCCGTCGCCGGCGCGAGCGTTCATCGCCGCGCGCACGAACGTCGTGTCGCGCAACGCGATGTCGAAGGCTTCGAGCATTCGTGCGCCGCGCTCGACGATCTGCAAGCCCAGGCGCTTGGTTTGCTGTAAATCGCGCTGATATGAGAGCGGCAAGCCCGCGAGCGTCCCTAGCGCTCCCGCATACATGCCGTTCAATTCCGACGCGCCGCCCCGCACCAATTCGAAGGGATCGGGGTTGCGTTTCTGCGGCATCAGGCTCGACCCCGTCGACGAAGCATCACCGAGGCGCACGTAGCCGTACGCCGGCGTCGCCCACACGATGAGATCGGCAGCGATGCGCGATGCGTCGAGCACGACCCGCACGTACGCCTGCGCCACGTCGAGCACATCGTCGCGCGTGCCTACCGCATCGAGTGCGTTGCGCGAGGGCGCCCGGAATCCCAACCGCTGCGCCGCGGCATGCCGGGCGAGCGGCAACGTCGATCCCGCCAGGGCGGCCGAACCGAGCGCGCACGAACGCGCGGCATCGTTCGCTACGTTCGCAAACCGCCGCGCGCTCCGCACGAACGGCTCGGCCGCCGCCGATAGCCAGAATGCGAGCAAGACCGGCTGCGCCGGTTGCCAATGCGTCACCGCCGCCAGCAGCGTGCCCTCGACGGATTCCTCGCTCGCCACGCGCACGAGATGCCGCGCCAGCGCGATCGACGCCGCAGCGCCGGCGCGCGCACGCTGCCGCGCATAGAGCGAGAGCGTGGTCGCCACCTGGTCGTTGCGGCTACGGCCCGCGTGCAGCCAATCGCCGGCGCCGTCGTCGCACAATTCGCGCACGCGCCCGTCGATGGCGCCATGCACGTCCTCCGCGCCGCTCGCACGTGCCCACGCCGCAAAACTGCCGCCCTTTACCTCGCTTGCCACCTGCGCGAGCGCGCGCTGCAGCGATGCCGCCTTCGCTTCATCGACGATCTTTCCGCCGCTCAATGCGTCCACGTGCGCTTGCGAACACAGAACGTCGAACGGCGCCAACACGAGATCGTCTTCCAAAGAGGATCCGAAGGCCAACAACACCGGGTCCGGCGGCTGCTCGAACCGGCCGCCCCACTGCAACGCAGCGGGCGTACCGTTCGAGCCGTTCAACCCGCTCATCCGGCCGCGACCGGCGCCTTCAACCGCGCGATCCGATCGAGCGGGAGCCCGTAGAGCCGAATGAATCCGTCCGCCGCATGATGATCGAACGCATCTCCGGCACCGTACGTTGCCAAGGCTTCGTCGTAGAGGGCGAACTCCGAGCGCACGCCGGTGACGGTGACGGCGCCTTGATGCAGACGCACCCGCACTTCGCCCGTCATTCGCCGCGCAAAACTGGCATTGAAGGCATCGAGCGCATCGCGCAGCGGCGACATCCACAGCCCGTCGTACGCCAGCTCCGCGTACTTTTGATCGCACGTCGCTTTGAATCGCAACTCGTCGCGCGTGAGCACCAAGCGTTCCAACGCCTTATGGGCCGCAATCAAAACGCTCGCAGCGGGCGCTTCATAGACTTCGCGCGATTTGACGCCGATGACGCGGTCCTCGACGATGTCGATGCGCCCGATCCCATGTTTGCCCGCGAGCACGTTGAGCGCCGCGATCCCATCGATGGCGTTCAACGTCGTGCCGAGCGCACCGAAGCCGGGGATTCCCGCGGCGAACGTCAGCACGATCTCGTCGGCGGCTTGCGGACGCGCCTGCGGCGACGCGGTCCACGCGTACGCATCCTCGGGCGGCTCGTTCCACGGATCTTCCAACACGCCCGCCTCGATCGAGCGCCCCCAAAGATTTGCATCGATGGAGTACGGCTTGGCCGCGGTATGCGCGATCGGGACGCCGTGCGACGCGGCAAACGCCATCGCATCGGGCCGGGAAAGCGGCGTCTCGCGCAACGGCGCACGCACGTGGAGCGAGGGGTCGAGCGCCCGCACCGCCAGCTCGATGCGCACTTGATCGTTGCCTTTCCCCGTGCAACCGTGAGCGACGGTGTCGGCCGCGAAGCGTTGTGCCGTCTCCACCAGTAAGGCCGCAATCAGCGGACGCGAAAGCGCGGCCGAGAGCGGATACACGCCCTGATATAACGCATTGGCTTGCAGGGCGGGCCATACGTGTTCGTTGACCAACCGATCGCGCGCGTCGATCACCACCGCATCGTACGCACCCAGCGCGAGCGCCTTTGCGCGCACCGCCTCCAGTTCCGATGCGGGGTTGCCGCTCGCCGACCCGGTCTGGAGTGCGGTCGAGGCGTCGCTCTCGCCGAGATCGGCCGTCATGGCGATCACTTCGTGCCCGTCGAGAATCAATTTCTTGAGCAGCACCGAGGTGTCGAGCCCACCCGAGTACGCTAAAACAATCCGGCTCATGCCGCGTTCGTCCCCTTCAGATCGAGAAACCGTTGTTTGATCACGGGCATTTCTTCGGCCGATCGCACGATCACCAGGATCGTATCGTCGCCGCCGACGGTGCCGATAATCTCCGGCCACGCCGCTTCGTCGATAGCCGATGCCACCATCATCGCGCTCCCGGGCGGCGTGCGCAAGACGATGAGGTTCACGCTCCCTTCCGCACCGAGCACCAGCTCGGAGACGACCCGGTGCAAACGCGAAACGTAATTGACCGTCGCGCTCGGCACGACGTATTTGAAGAGCGCGTCGTCGTCGTTCTCGGTCTTGATGGGGACTTTGATGAGCCCGAGCTCCTTGATGTCGCGCGAAACGGTCGCCTGCGTCACCTCGTAGCCTTGCTTCTCGAGCAACGCAACGAGTTCGTCTTGCGAATGGATCGGTCGCGTCGCGACCAGGGTGAGGATGGCGCGTTGACGGCGGTCTTTCATACCGGCATTCCCTTACAATCGGTGAGGAGAGCGACAAGCAGCGCTTTCTGCGCGTGCAAACGGTTTTCGGCCTGGTCGAAGACGACGCTATGCTCGCCCTCGATCACGCTTTCGGTGACTTCTTCTCCCCGATGCGCGGGAAGACAGTGCATGAAAATGGCATGCGGCTGCGCGTAGCCCAGCAATTCGTCGGTTACCGCGTACGGGCGCAACATCGCATCGTTACGTTCGCGATAGCGCTCCTCACCCATCGACGTCCACACGTCGGTATAGAGGACGTCCGCGCCGCGCACCGCCCGCACCGCGCTCGAAAACGCGCGGGCCGACCCGCCCGAAGCTGCGCCGAGCGCCTGCAAGTGCTCCAGGTAGGCCTCGCTCGGCCGATGCGTCGGCGGGCAGCCGAATTGAACCGTTGCGCCGAGTTGCACCGCCGCGTCGGCAAGCGAGGACGCAACGTTGTTCTTCGCATCGCCCAGATAGGCGATTCGCAAGCCTTCCACCGAGCCGAAGCGCTCTTGCATGGTGAGCAGATCGGCCAACGCCTGGCACGGGTGGGCCGCGGCAGAGAGCCCGTTAATCACCGGAACGGTGGATGCGCGCGCGAAGCGCTCGAGCGGTTCGTGCGCGTGCGTGCGGACCACGATCGCATCGACATATCTCGAGAGTACGCGCGAGACATCTTCGGGCGTTTCGCGAGAGCCAATCATAAATTCGCTCCCCGACGCGAAGAGCGTCTCCCCGCCGAGTTGGTTCATCGCCACCTCGAAGGAGACGCGCGTGCGCAAGCTCGGCTTCTCAAACAGCATTGCAAGCGTCCGCCCTCGGGCCAGCGAGCGCTGTTCCGCTAGGGGTAGAGCTTTTAGGTAGGTTGCAAGGCGCAGCACCGAGCTCAGCTCGGTCGCGGTCAGATCATCCACCTGGAGGACGTTCCTCCCGCGAAGAGTATTCGCGGGGGATGGAACTACGGCATACATTGTGTGTATATTTATGCATAGAATGAATGAACATGCAACCCCAGACGTCGCCGGCCTTCTCGTCGTGAAGTACGGCGGCAACGCCATGGGCGCCGAAGCGTCAGGAGTCGGCGCGGTCTCGGACCCGGTCCTGCGAGAAATAGCAGGCCTCTGGGCGGCGGGAACCCGCATCGTCCTGGTCCACGGAGGCGGCCCGGAGATCGACCGCGCGCTAGCGCAGCGCCGCATCCCCACGCGACGCATCGACGGCATGCGCGTGACCGACGTCCCGACGCTGGAAGCCACCGAAGCCGTCCTCTGCGGCACCATCAACAAGCGCCTCGTCCGCGACTGCACCGCGCTAGGTATCCCCGCCGCCGGCATCAGCGGCCAAGACGGCAGCACGCTCGTTGCCCGGAAACTGCTGCCCGAGAGCGGCGCCGACCTCGGGCTCGTGGGCGAAGTCGTCACCTGCGATCCAAAGCTGTTGCGCGCGTTGCTCGACGCCGGGTTTCTCCCCGTGGTCGCGCCGCTAGCGATCGCCACCGATGCAGCCCACGCCTACAACGTCAACGCGGACCTTGCAGCAGCCGCCATCGCCGGCGCATTGAAAGCGAGCGCCTTCATTATGCTGACCAACGTTCCCCGCGTTCTGCGCGATCGCGATGATCCCGCCAGCGGCATCGATCGCCTCACCCTCGCAGAGGCCCGCGCTTTTGCGACGAGCGATGCGTGCGAAGGCGGCATGAAACCGAAGATGGATGCGGCCGTAGCCGCCCTCGAAAACGGATCGCGTACCGTACACATCTGCGATGCAGAAACCTTTAGCGGCGGCACGCTTACGGGAACGACCATCACGTGCGACCCTTAGGTTACGAGCAGCCGAATCCGCCACCACCGTGTTGCGCCCGAGATCCCGCCCGAGGATTGGGCGCTTTAGCTCCCGGGTATCTATCGCTCGAAAGCGAGGGATCTCATGAACCGCGATACAACGCCGGAACCGGCCGATCGAGACGCCGACCTCGATAAAGAGCTGGAAAACGCCATGGCCGTCTACTCGGATACCGACATGGACCCAAATCGAGATGACCAAAAAGACGTCCATCACGGCGCCGAGAGCGAGAGCTAGCGAACGCAAACACCTACGAACCGCCAAGCGCTCGCTTCGCTATTGTGAGCTACTGTGACCAGACGCTCGGCGCTTTATCGGTCATACTTGGCCGATGCAAGTATGCCAAAGTCCCGAATCTCAAGCAAACGCGTGCGCCATGCCGCGCATCGTCACCGCTGCGCTGTTCGCACTCTTCCTTTGCGGGACGATGGCTATAGCCAATGCCGCAGACTTCGGAACGCCGCCTTCGGGCGAAGTTCCGATTCTCTATAACGATCACACGGTTTACGCGAAACCCGACATCCTCAAGCAGAGCCGCGTCCTCGCCGCACTAGTGAAGGACGGGAACATCTACGTTCCGCTCCGCGATATGTTCGAGCAGATGGGCGCAACCGTCTCCGCTTCGGCCGACGGAAAAACCATCACCGCGACGAAGCCCGGCGTCAGCGTATCGGTAACGCTCGGCCAGGACAGCGTCGTTATCAACGGCGAATCGCGCCCGCTCGACGTGCCGCCGATGCTCTACCACGGCGTGCTGCTCGTGCCGGTTCGCGTCCTTTCCGAAGCGCTCGGCGCCTACGTACAGTGGGTACCGGATAAGCGCTTAGTCGTCGTTCGTTACATTCCGCCGACGCCGATGCCGACGGCCACGCCGACGGCCGAGCCGACCGTAGCGCCGACCGCGACGCCCGTTCCGGTTGTCGTGCCGACGCCCTCGTACAACGGCTTCGTCGAAGCTGCCATCTGGGCACCGAAGAGCTACAATGAGTTCTCTGCCGGTCAGTACTGTAACGAGTCGTACTTGGCGAGCGCCGTGTACGCGCCCCAGAACTCCAAATTTGCAGCGAAGGTCGATTTCCGTCAGTATTCGTACGTGACGAGCAGCAATATCACCGACGCCTATGGCAACCAATACACGCAATTCGCCACGATCGACGGCGGCACGGCGGTCACGCCGGTATTCCTGGGACGCCAGAATTCGATCGACGCGCGGTTGGAGTATCAGGTCGCGTCGCCTCGGGTCTATGTCGGCGTCGGTTACATCCGCACGTCCAACAACTACGGCTACCCGCAACTCCATGCCGTAGGTTTCGGCGTTGAGAAATTGCCGGACTTACGGCCCGGCGTAAGCGTGTACGGCTCCGCATTTTACTATCCCAGCGCGAGCGGGAGCTATACGGTCACCAATCCGTCCAGCTCGAACTTCGGCACCTCGTACCGTCAGCAGTACAACATCACGAAGTACGACGTAGGCCTCGCGCTCGTCATGAAACATTCTCCGGTCTACCTGTATGGCGGGTTCGCCGCCGATCAATATTCGGTCAAACAAAACGCACCCATCGGTCAGACGCATAACGGTCCGTATATCGGCCTCGGCGTGAAGCTCTAAGCGGTTTAAAGGACTATTACATGCAAAAGACCCCTCGTCTCTTGAACGCCCGTCGACTCACCGCTTTGGTGGCGCTGGCCTTCCTCGCCTCGTGCAGCGGCGCCGGATGCGGTAATTGCACCGGGCCCGCGTTCAACGCAACGCCGCTTCCTGGAACGACCCCAACCCCGACACCCGGAGTCACGCCGACACCGACACCGGTACCC